>ERZ773116.1315-NODE-1315-length-23603-cov-4.578733_pt1 | contig 23603 bp, 20 predicted proteins | sample MGYA00580563_ERZ773116 | MGnify/ENA primary metagenome ERZ773116 (study PRJEB29015, sample SAMEA2737864) | human gut metagenome | biome: human gut; feature: human-associated habitat; material: faeces | place: China | collected 2012 ... | reverse complement strand
CAATACTACGATTTACAACACGGCGCTTTATATGAGATTGAGCCGGGACGATGAACTGCAAGGAGAAAGCGGGAGTATTCAGACACAACGCATGATGCTCCGGCAATATGCCGCCGAGCATGGCCTGAATGTCATAGATGAATATATCGACGATGGATGGTCTGGAACGAACTTTGACAGGCCGGATTTTCAGAGAATGATTGATGACATTGAGGACGGGAAAATCAACTGCGTTGTTACGAAGGATTTATCCCGCTTAGGCAGAAACTACATTCTGACCGGCCAGTACACGGAAATCTACTTTCCCAGCAAAGGCGTCCGCTATATCGCTGTCAATGACAATGTGGACACCATCAACGGAGAGAATGAGCTTGCCCCATTCCTCAACATTCTGAATGAAATGCACGCCCGCCAGACCAGCAAAAAGGTAAAGGCGGCCATGCGGACACGGTTCGCAAATGGCGCACACTATGGAGCCTATGCTCCGCTTGGCTATGTCAAAGACCCAGATAAGAAAGGCCATCTTCTGATTGACCCGGAAACAAGGTGGATTATCGAAAAGATTTTTGACCTTGCCGTTCATGGCCGGGGAGCCGCCAGCATTACACGGATTTTGGTCGAAGAAAAAGTACCTACTCCCGGCTGGCTGAATTTCCAGAGATACGGCACTTTCGCAAATATCTATGCCGGAGCGCCGGAGGAAAAAGCCTATGCGTGGACGATAGCGCAGGTGAAAAGTATTCTGAAAGAGGAAACCTATATCGGACACAGCGTCCACAATAAGCAGACCAACATTTCATTCAAAAACAAGAAGAAAGTACGCAAGCCAAAAGAGGAATGGTATCGTGTGGAGAACACCCACGAAGCGATTATTTCCGAAGATGTGTTCCGTCAAGTACAGGAGCAGATTTGCAACAGGCGCAGACGGCAGAAGAACGGCACAACACAGATATTTTCCGGGCTGGTAAAATGTGCGGACTGCGGCTGGTCGCTGGCCTATGGTATGAACAGCCAGAACAAAAATCCCTATGCCCACTACCATTGTAGCAAGTACGGGCAAGGATTGCACCAGTGTTCCATGCACTATATCCGCTATGATGTGCTTTACGCCTATGTCCTTTCCCGTCTGCAATACTGGTCTGTGCTGGCACAGCAGGATGGGGACAAACTTCTGAAACGGCTACTTAACGCCAGCGACAAGGAACGCAATACTGCAAGGAAGCGGCAGACAGCCGAACTGAAAAAGGCGGAAAAGCGCAAAGCAGAAGTAGACACCCTGTTTGCAAAAATGTATGAGGACTGGTCTGCCGGACGCATTACAGAATACAATTTCAATATGCTGTCCGAAAAGTATCAGGGCGAACAGCGAGAATTGGACGCAAAAATTGAACGGCTTCACGAAGCGATGGAGGCCGCCGCCCAGACAGCGGTTGACGCTGAAAAGTGGATAGGTCTGATGAAACAGTATGTCAATCCCACAGAATTGACGGCTGAACTTCTGAATACGCTGATTGAAAAAATCGTTGTCCATGAAGCGGTCAAAGGTGAGGACGGAAGCCGGGAACAGGAGGTAGAAATCTTCTACCGCTTTATCGGCAAAATCGAATGACACATCTTGAGATACCCAACAATATCTTTAACTAAGGGAAACGGGCTTATCGATGCCCGATAAAGCAAAGCTCCGCACAGCCCAAACCGTGCGGAGGTTTTATATTATAATATTTGCTCTATTATTCGCTGTGTGCTTTTGGGCAGCAGCGCAAACGCCCGCTCTTTATCGCCGGATGCAAGCAAGCTGCGTACATTTGACGCGCTCACCGCGCAGCCGTTTATCGTGAGTCTTTCTGTTTCGCGGCATTCTATGCCGTGCTTTGGCAGCGTATCCATCAGCACGCGGTTGTATTCGTTCGTCACGGCGCTGAAAGGATCGCTGCCTATAAAGCGGCGGCTTACGGAAAGCGCGGCGGCGATTTTTATGAATACATTCGCGTCAAGCGCCGCCTGCACCGCCGTTGCGTCCTCCGTCCGTTTAAGAAAGTAGGACGGAAATACCGCGCGCGACACCATGTATAGCCCCGTTGAATGCACTATTGCCCCGCGTATGTCCTTCACGCCTTCGCGCACCATTCTAAGCCTGTCCTCAAACGAAAATTCGGACGCATCCTCCCGCACCACGAATATATGCACGCTGTCGCAGCTCTCCGCCGCCCTTTGGGCAAGGTATCTGTGCCCGAGCGTAAACGGGTTGGCGTTCATAACTATCGCGCCCTGCACGCCGCTGCCGCGCTCAAGTGCGGCTATGTAGCCATCAAACCCGCCGCGCCTGTTTTCCATCAGCACCGCCGCATCGCCCGCGCGCGCGACCTCATAAAAGCCTATGCCCGCGAATACGGGCGCGTTTTTCGCCTTTGTGCATATAAAAACATGGCTTATGCCGCGCATGAACTGATATTCAAGCATGGCGGACACCAGCGTGGAAAGCATATCCTCACCGCGGCAGCTTTCGTCCACCGCAATGCACCTTAGGCTGCATCCGCGGCAGTTGCCGCAGGCAACGAGCTTCCCTTCGCCGTTCACAATGCCGAACACCGCGTCCGCCTGCTCCTCCCGCAGTATGCCGCTGCGCATCAGCAGCGCGTCCCGCTCCGCCATAAGGCGCGCGGAGGAATCTATCCGCACCGCGTCCATTTTATTCAAACCTGTATGGCTTTATCTGCCGCACAACGTCCAGTATGCTGCCGTCCCGCGCCTCAAGCACGGCAACCACCTTGTCCTCCCATTCAAGCGGCTCCGGCGTGCCGACTATTGAATACGCAAGCTCCTTCAGCTTTTCTATCGTTGTGTGCTCTATGCCCGCCACGTCGAGCCACGCGGCAATGTCCGGCCTATTTGGGTTCACGGCAATGCCATGGTCCGTCACAACAACGTCCACGCACTCGCCCGGCGTTGTTACGGTAACAACGTGCTCGCATATCGTAGCCATGCGCCCGCGCATTAGCGGCGTAACTATTATGCAGCATTTTGCGCCCGCCGCCGCGTCCGGATGCCCGCCCGGCGCTCCGCGCAGCACACCGTCCGATCCCGTAAGCACGTTCACGTTAAAGTCCGTGTCCACCTCAAGCGCGGCCAGTATAACAAAGTCAAGCTGGTTCACAAACGCGCCCTTATTGGCGGGGTTAGCATACTGCGATGCGGATATTTCAAAATGCCGCGCGTTTTCCCCGGCCGATTTCACGGCGACCTGGTCAAAATCCTGCGTATCTATTATTGCGTTAACAAGGCCGCTTTCAAGCAGCGTTACCGTGGGCGCGGATATTCCGCCCAGCGCCCAGCGCATGGTTATGTTCTTTGCTTTCATCTTAGGCTCAAGGTAGCGGTTTACCGCAAGCGACGGCCCGCCCGCGCCCGTTTGGAACGTGAATCCGTCCTCAAAGTACGGCGTTGCGGCCATAACGTCCGCGCAGCGCGCAGCCATTGTCAGCTCCCGCACGTCGTTCGTCATGCGCGCGGCCTTGGCGGCTATCTTCGCCGGGTCGCCTATCGCATCCACGCAAACGACATAGTCCACGTCTATTCCCTGTATGCTTGCGGGCAGGTTCGGACTCGGCACGAGCGTATCGGTTATTATAACAACATGGTCGGCGTATTTTGCATCCGCCATTGCATAGGACAGCACGCCGCAGTCGCTCTTGCCTCCAACGGCGCGGGCGTTGCCGAATTCGTCCGCGGTCGGCGCGCCTATGAAGGCAACGTCTATATGCACGTCGCCTTCCTCTATTGCCCTTACCCTGCCGCCGTGGGAGCGTATTACGGCAGGCGTTTTCAGCTTGCCGGCCGATACGACCTCGCCAAGTCTGCCGCGTATGCCGCTGGTCTGTATGCCGGTAACTATGCCTTCCTCTATCATGTCGGCTATGGCGTCGTGCGCTGTGCCAAGGCTTGATGCCGCAATGGTAACGTCCTTTATGCCCATCGCCTTTATTTCCTTCATCACCATGGATGCAACGTAGTCGCCATCCCTGAAATGATGATGAAAGGATACCGTCATGCCATCCTTCATGCCGCATTTTTCTATCGCCTCGCGTATGCTGCCGACAAGCTTGCTGCCCTGTGGCTTTTCGCATATGCGCACGTTTACGCCGCATTTGGTATAGGTTTCGCCGTCGCGATATCCCGCGCCCATATATACGCCGTGCCTGCCTATAAGTTCATCGGGAATGTCCCTGCCAACTTTGTTTATCATGCTTACAGTTCCCCCTTATACATTCCGCATGCCTTGGCCAGCGCTATTGTACGCTCCGCCCCGGGCAGGAATGCAATGTCTATCATCTTTCCGTCAACCGTAAATACGCCAACGCCCTTTGCAGCGTTTTCCCTTACCGCGCGCACTATCTTTTCCGCAGCCGTTATCTCCTTTTCACTCGGGGCGTATATTTCATGCACGGCGGCTATCTGCCGCGGATTGACGAGCGATTTGCCGTCGAAACCCATCTGTTTATCAAGCAGCACCTCCGCGCGGAAGCCCTCTTCATCGTTAAGATCGGTAAATACCGTATCGAAGCACTGCACGCCCGCCGCGCGCGCCGCCAGCACAACAAGTCCGCGCGCCGTGTTCAGCTCAATTCCCCCGCGCACGGGAGAAACCTGCATAGTGCGCCTTAAATCCCCGCCCGATATGGCTATGCCGAACATACGCTTTGACGCCGCGGCTATCTCCTGCGCGTTAAGTATGCCCTTTGGGCTTTCCAGCGCCGCCATCAGCAGCGTTCTGCCCTTTTCTTTATGGAATTCCTCCTCCGCCGCCGCAACGGCCTTTTCAACGGCAATAACGTCCCCTGCGCTTTCGCATTTGGCTATGCGCACGCCGTCCGCCCCCGCCGCAACGCATACGCGCACGTCCTCTCGCCAATGCGGCGTATCCAGCCCGTTTATGCGCACTATCACTTCCGTATCGCCGTAATCAACGGTTTTCAGCGCATGGTAAAGCGAAAACCGCGCCGCGTCCTTCTGGTTTTCCGCAACCGCGTCCTCAAGGTCCAGCATTAAACTGTCCGCCCCGTAAATGAGCGGGTCTTTTATAAGCCCGGGCTTCTGCGCGCTGAGGAATATCATAGTACGCCTTAATCTGAATCTTTCCGGCTTCTTTCTCGGTATCATGCTCACATTTCCTCCCATGGTATGCCCGCCTCAATGCCCGCGCTCCTGTATGCCGCGCATTCCACGCGCGCACGCAGCGTGCATTCAAGCGCGCCGCGGTCGTTCACGTCCACCTCCGCGTTCTCTATGCCAAGTTTGTTCAGCGTATCCAGCACGCTTTGCTTTATCGCCCGGCCGTATTGATTCTGCACGGTGCTTTGAATGTGCAGCACTATGCCGCCGTTGCCCGGCGCAATGCTTATCTGCGCATCGCTTGATTCAAGCGTGCCCGCCATTGCCCTGTTTATCAGTTGCATATGCTTTCCCTCCGCATACATATCTTTGACAATAGTATACCAGCGGTTGACTTTAACTAAAATCTAAACTATACTAACAAATATATAAGTTTAATATTATAGGAGTGCAGCTTATGAACATAAATCAGGCCAAATACATACTTGCCATATTGAACGAGGGCAGCTTTTCCGCCGCGGCAAACAAGCTTTTCCTTTCCCAATCCGCATTGAGCCAAACCGTGCACGCCGTGGAACAGAGCATAGGCGGCAAGGTGTTTGAAAAGCGTAACAATAAGCTTACGCTCACCTATTCGGGCGAGCTTTATATTGAGGCGGCGAAGCGGATAATCCAAATTGAGGACGAGCTTTCGCGCGAACTGCACAGCGTTAAAAACGAATGCGGCGGGGTGCTGCGCTTCGGCATACCAGCGCAGCAGAGCATGACGATGCTGCCGCGCATACTGAGCCGTTTCTGCCCGATGTATCCAAAGGTGGATATCGCACTTACGGAGCAGGGCTCCAATATGCTCACCGCCATGGCAGCGCGGCAGGAGATAGACATTGCCGTCGCCCGCACGGAGCAGAACAATGCACAGCTTGAATACCGCGTATTACAGAACGAAAAAATGTGCATAATAGCGGGCCGCGGCACAAATATATATTCAAAATACAAAAACGGGCAAAGCATAAGCGCGGCGGACGCGGCCAACGACCGCTTCGTTTACCTTAAATCCGGCCATAATGCCCGCGCCGTGCAGGATATGCTATGTATCCGCCTTGGCGTTGAGTTTCCGTGCTTTATAGAAACCGATTCGTTTGAAACCGCCCGGCGCGTTGCGGCGGACTGCGCCTGCGCCATGATCGCGCCGTATTCAATGGCCGTGACCGATGCGGACGCGCTGCACGGGGCGAAGGTGTTCCCGCTCACGGATGAAATAAACGTGCTGAACACCTGCCTTGTATACAGCAAAAACCTGCACCTGAAAAAGTACATGCTGGACTTTATAGAACAAATAGAGGCGCTGTATGCCGAAAGCGGACTTGAATAATGAACGCGGCGCTGTTTGAAGGGGCAGAAGTGCAGCTTGGCGCAATGCTTGCCGCGCGGGAAGCGCGCATGGCGGCGCAGCACGGCCTTATAAAAAAGCATAACCTGCCCGTGGTTTCGTTCACGCTTAATATTCCCGGCCCCGTGAAGCGGTTTGCGCTTGCGGATATGCTGTTCGACAGCGGCGTAGACATGATAAGCCGCGCGCTGCTCTCCCACGGAATTGCGATAGCGGATGGCATCACCCGCCGCTGCGAAACCGGCTGCGAATACATTGCCGCAATAGACGGTGACGCATACCGCGCCAAGGCCGCATTGACCGCGCTTGAGGAAAGCTTCCCCGCGACAAGGCTGTTCGACATGGACGTTATAACAAGGGAATTTGAGCACGTCTCCCGCGCGGACATAGGCATGCAGCCGCGCCGGTGCTTTTTATGCACCGCACCTGCGGCGGAATGCGCGCGCAGCCGCCGCCATTCGCTTGATGAATTGACAGATCATGTGCATACGCTCCTTTGGCAATGGTATGCGGATGCTCAGGCGGAGCGCATAGGCCGCACGGCGCAACGGGCGATGCTTTACGAGCTTGCCGCCACGCCAAAGCCAGGCCTTGTAGACCGGCGGAACAACGGCGCGCATACGGACATGGATTTCTATACTTTTATAGACAGCGCATGCATCACCGCGCCGTATTTTGCCCAATGCGCACGCGAAGGGTTAAACGGCCCTGCCGACGGCGCAGCGCTGTTTGCGCGGCTTAAAATGCACGGGCTGAAAGCCGAAGGCGACATGCTTGGCGCAACGGGCGGCGTAAACACGCATAAGGGCGAAATATTCTCGCTTGGGCTTATTTCCGCCGCATGGGCGCGGCTGATACGCGATGGCGCGCCCGTGAGCGCGGGCAGCATATGCAAAACCGCAGCCCAAATATTCGCCTGCGCCTCTCCCGATGTGTGCGGCCTTAGCGGGGCGCGGCTGTCCGCATACAGCGGCTTTGCATTGGCGCTCGGTACCGCGCTGCCTATACTGCGGCGCGAAGCACAAAACGGCATGGATACCGCAGCCTGCGCCGCGCTTACGGCGCTGATGGCACAGAACGAGGACACAAACATAGTCCGCCGCGCGGGAGAAGATGGGCTTGAATATGTAAAACGGCTCTGCACCGATGCCGACGCAGCCGACGCGGACGCGCTTATGCGCATGGACGATGAGCTTATCCGCCGCAACATAAGCCCAGGCGGCAGCGCGGATCTGCTTGCGGCGGCGCTTATGCTTTACTTTGCAGAAAATGATTTATAAGTGAAACATCCTCCGTACCATATTCGGCGCGGAGGATGCTTATTTTATGCTTTATTTACTTGTCGCCCTGGCAATATACCACATTGCCGTCAACAATGGTTCTGTAAACGGTTGCGATGATGTCTGTAACGGGGTTGCCGTTCCATATTACCACGTCCGCGTCCTTGCCCACTTCAAGGCTGCCTACGCGGTCGCCAATGCCGGTATATGCGGCGGAATAGATTGTTATGGCCTTCCATGCTTCCTCCTCCGGCAATCCGTGGCGCACGGCAAGGCCCGCGCAAAGGGGCAGCGCCTCTATCGTAATAACAGGATCGTCCGTTATTATGGCAAAGGGTACGCCCGCCTTATGCAGTATTGCAGGGGTTTCGAAGGAGCGGTTCATAACCTCGTGCTTGCTGGGCGTGCCGCCGGAGGTGGGGCCTACAAACGCGGGGTAGCCTTCTTCGGCAAGTATGTCCGCAATGAGCGCGCCCTCGGTGCAATGATCTATCGTCATGCGCAGATTGAACTCCTTTGCTATGCGTATGGCGGTGAATATATCGTCCGCACGGTGCGCATGCGCCTTCATGGGTATTTCGCGCCTGAGCACGGGTATAAGCGCCTCGTACTTCATATCGAACGCCGGCTCCTTGCCCGCTTCCTTGGCCTCCATATAATTGCGCGCCTTATAGAGTATTTCGCGCAGCATGGACGCTATTGCCATGCGGGTCATGGGCGCCTTTTTGAACTCCGTGCCGTATACGCGCTTGGCATTCTCGCCAAAGGCAATTTTCATTGCCGCGGGGTTCTTTATTATCATGTCGTCAACCCGCCTGCCAACGAACTTTACGGCCATTGCCGTGCCGCCTATTATGTTCGCGCTGCCGGGCGTGGTAACGCCGCTGGTCACGCCCGCCTTTACGGCGCGCCTGAGCTGCGGGTCGTACGGATTGAATGAATCCATTATTCTAAGCTGCGGCGTGAGTGGGTCGTTCTTCTCATTATGGTCGGGCGATATGCCTATTGCGCGCGCGGAATCGCCCGTGTGGCAATGCGCTTCCACTATGCCCGGGGTAACAAGGCGGCCTTCTGCGTCTATAATTTCGGCGTCCTCGGGCGCGTCCACCTTAACGCCTATGCCGGCTATCTTGCCGCCGTCTATAAGTATTTCGCCGTTGGCGACGTCCTCGCCCGCCATGGGGCGGATGTGTGCGTTTTTAATGAGCAGCATTGGTTTTCCTCCTTGGGTGAATTGTTATGTGTAGTTTACCATTTCCCGGCAATAATACACAAGTTTTTTATCATTTAATTGACATTCACGCTTTTAAATTGCTATAATATAAAAAATATCTTCCGCAGCTTTGTATTATTAAGGATTTATACTGCGTTACAGTTTATATTGATACAAAGCTGAACTACTTGCTTTACAGATAGTGTAAACGTAAAAAATAAAAAGGGAGAAGCGCACATGGATTTAATCGACCGGATCAATGCCAACTACAACAACCTTTCGCGGGTTCACAAGCGCATAGTGGATTACATTACCGATAATCCGGACCGCGCGTGTTTTCAATCACTCAAGGATTTCAGCGACAGCGTGAACGCCTCGCCCGTTACCGTGCTGCGCTGCCTTGACAAGCTGGGTATAAATGGTTTCCTTGATTTGAAAAAGGAGCTTAGGGCATATACGCGGCAGAGCGTGTATCCCGGCAAGCGCCTTGCATCGGCCCTGAGCGGGCTGAACAGCACCAGCGATATTGTTCACCGCGTGGTGCAGGCGGATCTTGACAATATCACGAATACGTTTGAAAATCTCAGCTCGCGCGACATGTACCGCGCATGCGATATATTAAGGAACTGCGGGCGGGTGCATTTGGTTGCGCAGGGCGTGAGCAAAACGCTGCTGCCGTTTTTGCAGAACCGGCTCAGTTCGCTGAATATAGACGTGCAGATATTCGATGTGGACAGCACCATTTTCCTTACCAACATGCTTTCCGGCATCCGCACGAACGATGCTTTCTTCATGCTGTCCTTCCCCCGCCTTGATAACAGCCGCATGCCCTTCCTTGCGGAGCAGCTTGTTAAGCACAATATCCCGATAGTGTGCATGTCGGAAAACCCCGCATCGGCCGTTGCGCGGCACGCCACCGTAACGCTTATATGCCAGGCCGATACGCCGATATATTACAATTCCTATTCCGCGCCCATGGTAATGGCAAACGCGCTCGTATCGCTCATGGCAGGTCAGATGAAGGACGATGTGCAGGCATTCCAAACGCAGATTGAAAACCTGCGCAGCGAATATACAGCGTATTCAAAAATGCATGACGGGAATGAATCCTCCACCCAGGCTGATGCAAACGAGGAGGCGCCTAAGCTTATGGAGGAACGGCCCAAGCGCAAGCGCGGCCGCCCGCGCAAGGTTGCGCCCGCTCCCGCGTGTTCCGCTGTTAAGGCAGATGATGAAGGCGCGGCGAACTGAACCCATTACAAAAAAGTAAATCAAACAATTCATTTTGCTATTCGAAAAGAGCGGCCCAACGAACCGCTCTTTCTGAATATCTTGCAGTTATCTCCACTCGGCGTAGATTTTATCCGGCCGGGACCACTTGTACTCCACAAACGGGTTTTCGCGTATGTTGCCCTTGCGCACCCAGAAGCGGCGCTCGGTAGCATCGATTATGAAGCAGGCAAGCGTTGCGCATTGCTCTATTTCCTTATCGCGGCTGTTTCGCTGGTTAAGCACGGATTCGGGCGCGCCGAAAGTGCAGTTGAGCACGGATATCATGTCCTCTATGCCTATCTTTTCCTTGCCGCTGAGCAGGCGCTTTATGGTATTGTAGCGGTTCACGCTGCTGCCCTTGCGCCCGTAAAGCAAATGCCCCTGGGAAAGGAAATGGTTAGTGTGATACGTCAGGCCGTTTTCGGGATAGAGTATCTGCGCGCCGTTGGCGCCGGCCTCTATGCACATCATGTCCCCGTGCAGATTGCCGTTGGACACAAGGAAGTTCATTGGCGCCATGTGGCGGATGGAGAACAATATGTCCAGGCATTCCGCCCAGTTGCCGGTGCTTATAAACTTGCGGCGCACTATCGCGCTCGGCACGCCTATGGGGTCGGTCTCAATTTCGCGCGGCAGGCTGTTTATTGCCAGTCCAACGCCCGCCTGGTTCATGCCGTAGCGCGCAAGCTGGCCCGCTTCCGTAAGGCAGAAGCAGTCCGGCCCGTTGTCCTGCAATATCTCCAGCACAACGCCGTGTTCTTCCGCCCAGTAATACATGTCCCAGTTCTGCGCAGAAAGCACATGGCCATTTGTGGTGCGCTCGGGCAATGCGCCTATGCAGGAACATTCCTCCGCGTCCTTATGGTGCCTGTCATCGTGCGATCCTTCAAAGCGCAGCAGCTCGCTGCGGCAGTTGATGGCAAGTATTTCGTCAAATGAACGGCCGCAGCCTTCCGCTATGCCGTGCATCTCCTCCATAAGCTCAGGCGCGAACGCCTCTATGGCGGGTATGAACTTGGCCGCCATTTGTATTGCGTAGTTCCATGAAAGGTTGGGCTTGTTGTTAAAATAGCGCTCGTAGTCGCCTATCGTGCGGTCTATCAGTTCGCGGCATTCCCGCCCGTATGTTACGCCGCGCTCATGCGGCGTGCCGGAAAGGACTACCTTCTTAAACGTGTTCACTATATGTATACCTCCACAAAATCATCTGTCGCACAGATGGCACGCCACAAAGTGGCCGGGTTCTATTTCCCTCAGCTCCGGCTGTTCCGCGGTGCATCTTTCCATGCACTGCGCGCAGCGGCCCGCAAAGCGGCAGCCCGGCGCGGGGTTTACGGGGCTTGGCACGTCGCCTTCCAGCAATATGCGCTCCGTCTTAACGTCAAGCCTGGGGATAGGCACGGCGGAAAGCAGCGCCTTGGTATACGGATGAACAGGATTTTTGAACAGCTGTTTGCAGTCCGCAAGCTCAACCATGCGTCCAAGGTACATTACCGCTATGCGGTCGGAAATGTGTTTAACAACGCTCAGGTTATGGGATATGAACAGATACGTCAGTCCCCTGTCCTTTTGCAGCTGCTGCATAAGATTGAGCACCTGTGCCTGAATGGATACGTCCAGCGCCGATACCGGCTCATCCAGCACAAGGAACTCCGGATTGAGCGCAAGCGCCCTTGCTATGCCCACGCGCTGGCGGCGGCCGCCGTCAAGCTCGTGCGGATAGGCATTGACCAGCCTTTCGGCAAGGCCAACCGTCTCCATCAGTTCATATACCCGTTCTTCATATTCCTTTTTGCTCTTGCAGACCTTCTGTATCACCAGCGGCTCGCCAATGCTTTCAAAAACGCTCTTCCTGCCGTCCAGCGAGGAATACGGGTCCTGGAACACTATCTGCATCTTCTGCCTAAGCGCGCGCAGCTCCTGCTTATTAAGCTTTGTCACGTCCACGCCGTTCAGCAGCACCTCGCCGCCGGTGGGTTCGTGCAGGCGCAGTATGGCGCGGCCTATGGTGGACTTTCCGCAGCCTGATTCGCCCACAAGGCCCAGCGTTTCGCCCCGCTCAATATCGAAGCTAACGTCGTCCACGGCATGCAGCAGGCCGTTCTTGGTGTTGAAATACTTTTTAAGGTGTTTTACTTCCAGCAGCTTATCAGGCATTTTCGTTACCTCCGCCGTTTATCAAATGGCACGCCACAAAGTGGCCCGGTTCAATCTCCACGTTTTCCGGATGCTCCTGCCGGCAGCGCTCGGTTGCGTAAGGGCAGCGCGGGTTGAATCGGCACCCCTGCGGCAGATCGGTAGGATCGGGCGTAAGGCCGTTTATGGGCACAAGCTCGTTCTGCTCGGTGAATATATCCGGTATGCAGGCAAAAAGGCCCTTTGTATACGGGTGCGCGGTGGAGTTGAATATATGCTCCCGCGTGCCGTACTCAACAACCTCGCCCGCGTACATTATGGCAACATAGTCGCAAATTTCCGCCACTATGCCAAGGTCGTGCGTTATCATTACCATCGCGGTTTGATACTGCGCCTTCAGCTTTTTCATCAGCTCCAGCACCTGCGCCTGAATGGTAACGTCAAGCGCGGTAGTAGACTCGTCCGCTATAAGGAAGCGCGGGTTGCACGCCAGCGCCATTGCAATTACCACGCGCTGCTTCATGCCGCCGGAAAACTGGTGCGGATAATCGCTGCCGCGCTCCGGCCTTATGCCAACAAGCTCCAGCATGTCGCACGCTTTCCTGTGCGCCTCGGCACGGCTGCCGCCGTCATGCAGGCGTATAACCTCAGCTATCTGGTCCGCAACCGTCATAACGGGGTTAAGGCTCGTCATGGGGTCCTGGAATATCATGGCAATTTCCTTGCCGCGTATTTTGCGCATTTCCTTTTCGCTTATCTTCAAAAGGTCCTGCCCGTCGAAGAATATTTCGCCCGATACTACCCGTGCAGGGGGAGTTGGAAGTATGCGCATTATGGACTTTACGGTCGTTGTTTTGCCCGCGCCCGTTTCGCCCACAAGGCCCAGCGTTTCGCCGTTGCCAAGCGAGAGATTAAGGTTTTCCACGGCGTGCACCGTGGCGTCATAGGACTGATAGTGAACAGTAAGGTTCTTTATTTCCAAAAGCTTTTCGTTCGCCATTGTGTTTCCCTCCTTAGTCCTTCAGCTTCGGGTCAAGCGCATCGCGCAGTCCGTCGCCGACAAGGTTCATGCTGAACACCGCCGCCATGATGGCAAGGCCCGGGAATATGCACACATGCGGTGCATCGCGCAGGAAGTCGCGGCCGGTGGAAAGCATGCTGCCCCATTCCGCCGTGGGCGGCACTATGCCAAGGCCAAGGAAGCTCATGCTGGCGCAGGAAAGTATCGCCGCGCCTATCTTAAGCGTTGCCTGCACGATAAGCGGGGCAAGGCAGTTGGGCAGAATATGCCGCGTTATCAGGAAAAAGTCGTTTGCGCCCGCCGCGCGGGAGGCTTCAACAAAGTCCTGATCCCTAAGGGAGAGTATGCTTGCCCTGACTATGCGGCAGTAGCCCGGTATACTCGATACGCCGATTGCTATCATAACGTTCTACAAGCCTGAGCCCAGCGCCGCAACTATCGATATGTTCAAAAGTATTGTCGGGATTGACAGCAAAACGTCCATGCAGCGCATTATTATATTGTCTATCGTTCCGCCGTAATAGCCCGCTATCGCGCCCAGCGTAACGCCGCCGATGAGCGATATGCATATTGCAATAAGGCCTACGGACATGGATATGCGTGCGCCGTAAATTATGCGGCTGAGTATATCCCTGCCAAGCTCATCCGTGCCGAACCAGTGGCCCGCGCTTGGGCCCTGCAAACGGTTGCGCGGGTCCTGCGCATTGGGTTCATACGGCGAAATTATCGGCGCAAGCACAGCGCACAGCACCAGCATTATAACAATGCAAAGGCCAACTACCGCGCGGCCGTTTTTACTGAAGCGACGCCATGTTTCCTGCAGTTTGCTATGCTTCTTGGGTACGTTTGGTTTGGTTGAAATCGCGCTCATCCTTGCACCCCCTTATTTATATTGCGACCGCACGCGCGGATCGACATATGCATACAGTATATCCACCACCAAGTTGACAAGGCAGAATGAAAGCGCTATCACAAGCACGCCGCCCTGAACAACGGGATAGTTTCTGGACTTTATGGCATCCACCATCATTTTGCCAACGCCCGGTATGGCGAATATGGATTCGATAAGCACCGCGCCGCCAAGGAGCAGGCCGAACTGCATACCGATTGTGGTTATTACGGGGATAAGCGCATTCTTGAGCGCATGTACCGTCACCACCTTAAATTCGCTAAGGCCCTTAGCGCGGGCTGTGGAAATATAATCCTGCCTTATTACTTCCAGCATGCCGGAGCGCGTCATTCTTGCTATGCTTGCGGCGCTGTTAACGCCCAGCGCTATGCCCGGCAGAATAACGCAGGAGAAGGAATCAAAGCCCGATGCAGGCAGCCATTTCAACTTTACGCAGAAAAGCAGCATCAGCAGCAGTCCGCACCAGAACGACGGCATTGATATGCCAATCATGGAGATGCTCATAACAATATTATCTATAATTGAATACTGCCTTATTGCGGACACGATGCCGAACGTAAGCCCGAACACCACCGCGAAAACGACAGCAAAGCTTGCAAGTTTAACGGTATTGGGGAAGGTTTGCGCTATGCGCGTGGCAACGTTCTGGCGGGTGGAATAGCATATTCCCATATCGCCGCGCAGAAGGCGCACAACATAATTAAAAAAGCGTTCAAAATAGCCGCCGTTAAGGCCCAGCTCCTCACGCAGAGCCTCGCGTGCCTCCGGCGTTGCATTATCGCCAAGCAATGAGTCCACCGGATCGCCCGGCGTGATATACATAAGCGAAAAAACCAGCAGTGTAACGCCAAGAAGCACGGGAATAAGCATGAGCAAACGCCTTGCAATATATTTAAGCATGGTATTGCCTCCTAATGTAATATTCACCGGCAGCAGCGCCTGCGTGGAGCAAACGCTGCTGCCGGGTGTTAAAGGGGAAGAACCTTATAATCAGTCTTCGTTGACGAAGTAAAGCTCGGAGTAGTACTCCATGTCATAGGGCAGCACCTTCAGGCCGCGCACATTGGAACGCACGCCGTATACGGGCCAGGGGTGGCAGATATAAATCATGGGGCACAGGTCGTGTATCATGGCCTCGGCCTCGGACACCAGCTTGTTGCGCTCTTCGGCGTCAAGAGTGGTAACTATCTTGTCCAGTATGGCGTCCACATCGGCATCGTTGAGCCAGGTACGGTCCTGACTGCTGCCGCGGGAGCTGCTGTGGAAGAATGCATACAGACCCTCGCCCGCATCGCACAGCTTCATATCGGTCGAGGCGACACCAACTTCGTACTCACCGGCATTGAGCATGGTGGAAAGTGTACCGCTCTCGGTGGGCTGAAGCACGAGCGTTACGCCAACCTCCGCCCACATGGACTGGAGCATTTCGGCAAACATGTTGTTGGTGGTATTGGCAAGATAGATAAAGGAAACCTCAAAACCGTTTTCATAGCCTTCGGCAGCCAGCATTTCCTTGGCCTTGGCGGGATCGTACTCATATACGGGCAGGTCGTGATTCTTACCCGGGAAGGAGGGAGGAATGGGGCCGTTGGCCTTTTCGCTGTTCTTTTCGCCGTATATGGTTTCGCGAATAAGCTCGGTATCGGTCGCATGGTACAGGGCCTTACGAACGTTTACGTTGTTAAGGGGCTCAACGGAGGTGTTGAAGCAGATATAGCGCAGCGTGTTCTGGGCTCTGCCGAGCACATACATGTCGCTGCTTTCCTCAACGCGGTCTATATCGGTGGTCTGGAGACGGCACAAATCTATATCGCCGGTCTCAAGATTGATGGTACGGGAGGTGCCTTCGGTCATTATCTTCAGCACAACGGTCTTAAGCTTGGCGGGTTCGCCCCAGTAGTTTTCGTTGCGCTCAAGGGTGATGCTTTCGCCGGCGGTCCAATCGGCAACCATGTACGGGCCGGTACCTACGGGCGCGCGGCCGTGAGCATCCTCACCCATTTCGGTGATGGCCTTTTCGTTCACTATGCACATAACGGCCTGGCAAAGCTGAGCCTCAAGGAAGGCATAGGGCTTGGTGGTCTTTATTTTCACGGTGTAATCGTCAACCGCTTCCACGCCGCTCAGATCAATGTAGGTCAGGGCGCTGGCGCCGGTGGTGGTGTTTGCAAGGCGGTTGATGGAATACACAACGTCCTTGGCGGTGAAGTGCTCGCCATTGGTAAAGTTCACATCGTCGCGCAGCTTGAATTGCCAAGTGAGGTCGTCAATGGCTTCCCACTCGGTGGCAAGGTTAGCCTGGATGGCGTTCTCGTCAAACTTGAGCAGAGTGTCGAGCACGTTGCGCATGATTATTTCGTTAACGTTGCTGGATACGCCGCCGGGATTGAGCGTAGCAGGCTCACGGTCAACGGCTATGTTGATGGTATCCTTGTCGGACACGGTCTCGTTGCCGTCGGTCACAAGTTCCGTATTTTGCACGGGAGTGGCTTCCACGTCGGTGGGAGCGTTGGTAGCAGTGGGTTCGTCAGAATTAGCGGGATTCTGCTGTGCGCATCCTGCTGCAAATGCGAATATCATCGCACAGGCGAGAAGCATTGCCAGGTACTTTTTCATGTCATTTCTCCTTATCAGATTACCCTTTTGGGGTTATTGATAATATAGCCGCATTCGTATCATTTATAAAGTACATATATTTTATAATTATGTTTTGTATTCATTATCATCGTTGCAGCCGGTTAAAATTATTCAGGCTGCCAAATTTATTTTTATGCAAAATTCTTCTATTAATTTATGTTAAAATACTTGACTTTTTGTCGAATCTGCTGATATAATCTGCATAAAGTCAGTATCATGAAATTTTATCTTGCTATTTGATTTGATTTATTTTACAAACGCGGCTGAAAGGAGGTCTACCATGAACCTACGCGAGCAGCTATATGTGTGCGCAATCGCAAAAACCGGCAGCCTTACCGCGGCGGCCAAAATACTGAATACATCGCAGCCTAACCTGAGCCTGTTCCTCAGCAACCTTGAACGATCGCTAAACATCAAACTGTTCGACAGGATAGGCAAGCAGTTCCGCCTTACATACGCCGGCGAGCTATACGTTGCCAAGGCGCAGAAGATGATACGCCTTAAAGAGGAATTCGACGCCGAAATTTCCAGCATTGTTGAAAACATCAGCGGGCGGCTGAGAATGGGCTTTCAGTATTTCCGTTCTTCCCGCCTGATACCGCCGCTGGTATCCGCATTTTCGGAAGAATATCCGCATGTGGAGTTCAGCTTTGTGGAGGATACCGTATCGCGGCTTGAATCCATGCTTTCGGACAACACGATAGATATTTTCTTCTGCAACTGCCCAACGAAGAAATCCGAATATGAGTATCACCCTATATATCGAGACTCCGTGCTGTTCATGACGGGCGTTGACCACCCGATAGCCTCGGCCTATCCCCTGGCCACCACTGCGGACGAAGGCTACCCGTGGATAAGCCTGAAGCTGTTTGAAAACGAGCGCTTTTTCCTCAGCCGCAGCGGCGGCAGCCTGCGCGCGTTTACGGATCAAATACTCGAATCCGCGCACGTTTCGCCAAAGCACATAATTACGCTCGATAAAGTGGAAACCATAATGGAGTTGGTCTCCCGTGGGCAGGGCGTTGGCTTCTGCGCAGACAGCTACCGCAGCTTTGTTTCCCTTTCGCAGCCGCTGCACCTGTTCTCCGTCGGCAACGAGATGAAACGCATAGACTTCTGCGCCGTTAACATGAAGGGCAAGGTTCTCACGCCCTATGCCAAGCGCGCCATAGAAATAGTCAAGGAAATCATGGACGGACAATTATATTAAATTCAAATTAAACCAAAACAGACCCACCAAGCACGGTGAGTCTGTTTTTATATTGTCGCCTTATTCTTCCAGCAGGTATCCGCTTTCTTTAAGCTTTTGGGCGAAGGAGGAATACGCTGCCCGAGCCGTTTGCTCATCTATGCCGTATTCTTCCGTCAGCGCGGCGATTATTGCCGCTTCGTCGCGCCCAAGCTCAAGCTGTTTCCACAAAAACGCCGCCGTTTCGTTCAGCGTGCGTGCATACGGCGCTTTGCCGCGGGCGCTGCCGCAGGCCACCAGCATTGTTTCGCCGCACACCTCCGTGCGCACTATTCCGGGCAGAATGGTATACTTCATGCGTTGTACATCTCCTTTGCAAGCGTATCGTGGCACAGCCGGGCGGATGCTTCATCTCCGCGGTTGACAAGCTGCCACACCGGCACGGTTTGCAGCAGCCGCTCTTCCAGCGCGCAAACCCGCCGCACGTCAAGCGGGGTGGACCGCGTGAACAGGAACTGCATGAACAGTTCCGCAACGGCTTCCTGCGGCTCAACGCGGCGCATGGCGTTTTCCTGCCCCTGTTTAAGCATTATTATACCGCCGAGCGGGGCGGAGCGCATACTGCCCATGTTCTCCTTGCCGCGCCAGGGCGAAGGATGCACGCTTATGCCTTCATCCGAAAAATCCAGCACGGGTTTATCGCCGTTTATTATGCTTATCTCGCCGCCATATTGGCGTTTCCATTGGATATAATGCGTGGTTTTGCCCGTGCCGCTGAGTGCGGTGAGCAGCCATGCCTGCCCGCGCCATATGAACGCCACGCCATGGAATATTGCCCGTTCAAACGGCAGCAGCGCATCGCACGCGCGGGTACACAGCTCCATGTGCTCCACATACGGCGCGGTGCTGCCCTCCTCATACAGCGGCAGCAGCCGTTCCACCTCCGCCGCGCTCACGCCTACGCTTGCCAGCGGCATATCGCAGCACGCGAACGGCATATACGTGAGCATATATTCATTATGCGCGCAGCTAAGCATCAGCGGCACGCCGCCAAGTCTTACACTAATTTCCATAATACTAAAACACAGCGGAGAGATCCATCAGACCCCTCCGCTGATTCTCATTGGGTTAGTCCACTATGTCCTTAAGTATGTTGCCCTGGGGGTCAACGTTCACTATCGTGCCGTCGGGCAGCATTATCTCGCTTATGCCCGGGCCGGTGCTCTGGAAGCTACCTTCGCCGCTTCCAACAGGAATTTCTGTCGTACCCGGTTGAAGGGTCGGAACAGTTTTTTCAACATCAGGCATTACAAAGCCAAACTTCTTCATTCTGCTGTCCCCCCTTCTTAACCTTCAAGGCCGACCCACTGGCGGTATACCAGCGTGCGGGTCTCGCCGTACACAACTGTGCCGTCAAGCGCAACATAGTACGGCGTTACGTTCAGGGGCATGCCATCCACAAGGCCGTCCAGCAGCATATTGCAGCTCATCAGCATTGCGCCGTTCACGCTGCCGCCGAAGAGATAGTTCGCGTCGTAACCATCAACGGTCTGGGCAGCCTCTTCGCACTTAACAACCTCGCCGTTTATCACGAAGCCGTATTCGATGCACTCGTTCACGTCTATGGCGGAGATGAACTTTACGGTGTTGGTCATCATCTCGTAGGTGTACTGCGCGCGCAGATACATAGCACCGCTGTTAAGCGTCATTTCCGGTGCTTCGGGTACTTCCGGAATTTCGGGAGTTACGGGTACCTCGGGAGTTGCGACCTCAACATCAGCCGCTTCGAACACATAGGAGTATGCTACATCAATGGTCTGCTGGCTTGCATTAGTGTAAATGCCTACATTACTGCCGATACGCGCTTGGTTATTAGCGTTTATCTGGGTCTCACCATCGTCCTTGTAGGTGCACTCCCTGCAATTCACGCCCCTGACAATAATGCCGTCAAGCGTTACCCAGTACGGCTGGAATGTCAAGCCGTCGGTCTTAAATTTTGCAAACTGGTTGGCATCCAGCTTATACATCGCTATGTAGCCAGCCCTGCGATCAGCTTCAACAACTTCTGTTTTGCTTGCAGCCATATTGCCATCCAAGCCAACATACATCTGCTGATACAGGTTGCCGCCCTTAGTGGCATTCACTACTTCATACACGGTTCTATCAGAAATTGCTGCATTTTCGCCAACAATTTCAAAGCCCATATACTGGTATTCCTGCCTGTCAGCATGAGTCATAAGATACAGCTCAACAACGCAAAGCTGACCATTCTTTTCCTGCAAATGCTTCGATACCGCATAGGTTCTCGGCTTCAGATAAGTTTCACTTACCTCCCAAATGTAGTACGTCTCGCCCTTTACGGGTGTGAAGTTGATGGCGTTTTCGCCCTGCGTAAACGTCTGCACGTGATCAGCGTCGCAAGCTTCGTTCGTAAACGCGCCGCCGTAGAGGTAGCCGGGGGTGACGGCTGCGGTGAGGTTTGCCTTGCTGCCGGTCAGGCGGATGGTGTCGGTATTGTTTAAGCTGCCGCTCCGCACATGGCCGATGTAGTAGCAGGGATAATAGTAGAATATTATCTCATTCGTGCCCATGCCGATTATGATGGACTTCTGCTTAGGCTGATCTTCTATCGGCATATAGCCATCGAAAGTGCCTTCGTTACCTATCACCTGTGCGCCAAACAATGCGCTGCCCGTTTCGGATTCAAATGCTTCATTTGTATTTGCATCGACATGCTTGACAGTATACTCAATCGTATTCCTATCGTAGTACATGTTCAGCTCAAGGCCGTTTGCCGTTAATACACCCGAAGCAAGAGCAGGATGTTCCGTATGCGCGTTTGCCGGATTCGGATTATAGGTAAATCCGGTTATGGTGATTACGTCGGCAGAATACGTTGTTCCAATATTGCCGACCGCAGAAATCTCGCTGTACGGCATCGAAGAATATCCGTTGCCGTCAACGTTCTGTATCCAGTAATTCTTCTGAATCGTCGCGTGATGCTCGTCCTTGGTGTACCAGAACGTTATCACGTTTTTCTCTGGGTCTGCACTGAGTACGAGTCGCTTCTGGTAGCTGTCAGGCATATAGCCCGTAATTACCTTGAACTTCTCGGTAATTATGGCATCGGAGGTTTCCCCTGTCTTATCGGGAGTGGGAACACCGTTCACTACAACAGGCTCGCCGGTTGCCTTATCAAGATACCTTACGGTGTAGCCAACCTTCTCCTTTGCCACATACACGAACGTAAATTCGTTATTGCCATTGATATCCATGGTCAGGGAGTGGCTGCCGGTATGGGGGAAGTAGCCGCTCTGATACCCTTCGTTCAGTTCGTCTCCGGTTTTGGCTTCGAATGTGAGGGTGGTGCCTGCAAGCGCGCTGCCGGTGGTCGGCTCCGCAATTTCGATATCACCAGACTTATAATAGATGGTGTATGTGACCAGCGTATTGCTGCTCCACTTGGCGTAAAGGTTCAAATCCTTTACAACGGGCATGGAGAAGTCGAACGCCTTTTCAACGCCGTTTTCTTCATAGAACCAGCCAACGAACGTGTAGTTGCCGTTGGTGGGGTTGACGGGTGCGCTCGGTACAGCCGTGCCATGGGGAACGTGGTAGGTATATATCGCTTCGCCGCCAACTACCTCCTTGGTCAAATAGGCCTTGACCGTGTGGTTCTTGGGCGCCCATTTGGCGTAGACGGTTACACTCGCCGCAGGCATCTTTGCATTCCAGTCCACAGGCTTTACGCCTTCAGGATCCTGATACCAACCCGCAAACTCGAATGCGTTCGGCTCAAAGTTGGAAGGATAACTCGGTGCAAAGCTTTCGCCATTGGAAGTGCCAAGAGCGGCTTCAAACTTTACCTTGCTCTTTTTGACTTCCGTATTGTTGCTTATAAACACCAAATCATAGCTGTTGCGTTTGTAGTAGAACTTCGCGCCGCTCCACTGTCCGGCATCGCCCGGTTCTTTAGGCAGAGGCTTCCCTTCGCCGTCTGTACCGTGGTCATAAGTAAAGCCTTCCATGGTATAGAAGTCTTCTGCTGTTATTGTAAGGTTTGATCCGCTATATGCATCCACAGTATGTTTCAGTACATACTTGCCGTCCAAACCCTCGGTATAATAATATGCCGACTGCGCGGTATTGCTTGTATTCCGGCAATAGTAAGTCCTGTTCTCTTCAGGCATTATCTGCAGGAATGACGTCCATGGTCCAGCGCCGTTGTAATTTGTACTCCACAGACTGCCTTTCGCCGCAGCATTCATCGCCAAAAATCTGCTGCCGATATCAGCGCCCCATTTAGCGGTAATGGTACCGGTTTTATTATACCCCGCGCCAATTCCCAAAAAACCACTGCTATAATCATAATTAAACGTAAGGGTAAATTCCTTGCGGTCATAGTATACATTCAGCACGGAAGAACCGTCTGCGGCAACAGTAGTTTGTTCGACACGTTTAAGCTCCCACAGTTTCGTTTCCATGTTCAGATTTGTGCCGGACGGTACTGCGGTCAGCGTTGAACCGACCGGAGCAGTGGTTTCCACAGACTTGATGTAGGAATAACCTTCGTCGTCAGCGTTTTCGCCCCATATAACCACGGAAACCTTCGCGGTCTTCTCGGCCTGCCACTTCGCCTTATAGGTGGTGTTTTCTGCCGGAACGGTTGTGGGCACAGTGGGCTCCCAACCGTTAAACGTATAACCGGGCTTGGTGGGGTTTTCAACCTTTACGGACGCGCCATAGCGAGCATAGATAGGTTCTACGCCGTAGCCGCCGTCAAGATTAAAGCTCATCATGTAGTAATTGCGGTCGTAATATATCTCGACTACCGTGCTGCCGTCCGCCGCAACCTTGGCTTTGGTATTATACAGCAGTGCTGCAAAGCCGGGATATGTTTCGGCAAGATCGCCGCCTACTTCACTCTCGGTGTAGCCGCCAACGTGTTCCGTTTTGTCCAACGTATAGTTGTTGTCCGCAACGTTCTGCAAATAGTGGTTAACAGTAAAGCCTACGTTCGCCGGATAGTAGGTTACTGTATAATTCTTGTTCTCGGTTATGTTGTTAACAGTAACATTAACGGTTGCTGGGTCAGGCTCGTAGCCCACAACCGTCGGGCTCGTTACTGTCTGTTCGAGATTGCTGCCTTCTGCCAGAGTAGCAGTCCACGAAGGTGCGGCCTGCTTACCATTCGTGAAAACGTAGTCGATGACAACGGTATGTTGACCATCCGCTATCGCCAGCGCCGCTATCAGCGAAGACAGCATGAGCACTGCCAGAACCACCGACAGCACTCGTTTGGTTTTGTTCATGCAATTCCCTCCTCCTTATTAAGTTCTTCTGTGTTTTTTCCCCGCTTAACCGAATACGCCGCGCCCGCTGTGCAAGCCCCCTCCCGCCGGCACGGAAAAACAGAAGGCTCCGGCATAAGCCCGAGCCACTTGAC
>ERZ773116.1293-NODE-1293-length-23980-cov-9.490742_pt1 | contig 23980 bp, 17 predicted proteins | sample MGYA00580563_ERZ773116 | MGnify/ENA primary metagenome ERZ773116 (study PRJEB29015, sample SAMEA2737864) | human gut metagenome | biome: human gut; feature: human-associated habitat; material: faeces | place: China | collected 2012 ... | reverse complement strand
TTCCCATGCTTCTAACGAGGCTGAATCCATGTGTTCCGATTCTAGCGACGACACATTGTGAGGTTGTGAGTTGTTATACCAAAACGATGTAACAAACGCAACCCTCAAGCCATGTCGAAGCGGTTCTCCTTTTGACCAAACTCCATGTCGAGCGGCATATCGAAGTGGACGTCAGCATGGACGAGTTGAATGTGACCGCTGCAGAAAGCAAGGCGACTTACAACGAGATTCGGGATTATGTGTGGGAACACCATTAGTTGAAGGTATCCAATCTCTATATCGCACAGGTGAAGCAGAAATACGGCATTATTGAGCGAGAGAATTACCATAAAGCGAAAAATGAAAATGTGAAGCAGCCTCAGTGTCCGAAGGAGAAAGAAGATGCAATTGTGGAAGCATTGAAGCATTTTCAGATGATATGATTTACAGTATGTCCGTCTGGTTTTCAGACGGGCATTTCTTTTTGGCAAAATATAGTCATTCCGCAAAATCCATGGTACAATAGATGCAAGAATCATTTTTCAGGAAAAGCATCCTGCCATCCGATTTATAGTACACCCATCGTTGTAAAATCAGGATGTCCACCTATCACAAAAAACAAGGAGCAACGTATGCCAAACGATAAAATCACCGCCGTAGGTGCCAACATTGCCGAAAAAGCCGCCATGATCTGGAACGTAGCCGATATGCTGCGGGGGCCGTTCAAGCCCCACGAGTACGGTTTGGTCATTCTGCCCATGACCGTGGTGAAGCGGTTCCACGACTGCCTGCTGCCCACCCATCAGGCAGTGCTGGATACCTACGAAAAGGTGAAAAAACTGCAGGTCATCGACGGCTTTTTGCAGAAGGCCTCCGGTTACCAGTTCTATAACACCAGCCGGTTCACCTTCGAGACCCTGCTGGCTGACCCGGACAACATTGAATCCAACTTCCGGGATTACCTGTCCGGCTTTTCTGCCAACGCACAGGACGTGCTGGCAAAGTTCGACTTTGACAACATCATCAAGCGGATGGTAGAGAGCAACACCCTCTACCTCGTTATCAAGGAGTTCGGCTCTGAGAAGGGCTATCTTGGCCCGGACAAGATCAGTGCCGTTGACTGCGGCTATATCTTTGAGGACCTGGTGCGGCGGTTCTCCGAGAGCTTTGACGAGGAGGCCGGAGCGCACTTCACCAGCCGGGATATCATCTATCTGATGACCGACCTGCTGCTGTCTGAAGCCGACCTCGATACCAGCAGCATGACCGTTTACGATATGGCCATGGGAACCAGCCAGATGCTGAGCTGCATGGAGGAGCGCATCCATGAGCTGAACAGCGACATTGAGGTGACCTGCTTCGGGCAGGAGTTCAACCCCTCCACCTTCGCCATCGCCAAGGCGGACATGATGATCCGGGGCGGCGACCCTAACAATATGCGGTTCGGTGATACTCTGTCGGAAGATCAGTTTCCCGGGTTCACCTTCCAGTACATCATCTCCAACCCGCCCTTCGGCATTGACTGGAAGCGTGAGCAGAAAGCGGTGGAAGCCGAAGCCGCCCGGGGCGAGATGGGGCGTTTTGCCCCCGGTCTTCCCAAGATCAGCGATGGTCAGCAGCTTTTTGTGCTGAACGGCCTTGCCAAGCTGGCAAACAAGGGCAAAATGGCCATTATCCAGAACGGCTCTCCCCTGTTCAGCGGCGATGCCGGCAGCGGCCCCAGCAACATCCGGCAGTATATTCTGGAAAACGACTGGCTGGACTGCATCATCCAGCTTTCCACCGATATGTTCATGAACACCGGCATCTCCACCTACATCTGGGTGCTCAGCAAGGATAAGCCCGCCCACCGTGCGGGCAAGGTGCAGCTTATTGACGCCAGCCACTGCTTTGAGCCACGCCGCAAGAGCATCGGCACCAAGCGCAACGACATCACCGATGCCTGCCGGGAACTGATCGTCACCGCCTACGGTGAGTTTGCCAACGGCAAGGTGTACGGCGACAAAAACGGCATCTACTGCGAGAGCAAGGTGTTCGAGAGCGTAGAGTTCGGCTACAACAAGATCGTGGTGGAGCGCCCCCAGCGGGACGAAGCAGGCAACATCCTCCTGAAGCGTGGCAAGCCTGTGCCGGACACCAGCCTGCGAGACACTGAAAACGTGCCGCTGGTGCAGGATATTGACGCCTACTTTGCCCGGGAAGTTCTGCCCTACGCCCCCGACGCATGGATCGACCACAGCAAGACCAAGGTGGGCTACGAGATCCCCATGACCCGCTATTTCTACGAGTATCAGGCACCGGAAGCCGTGGAGGATATTGTAGCACGCATTACCGCACTGGAACAGGATATCTCCGCCGGGCTGGCAGAGCTGTTCCATAAGGAGGGCTGACCATGGCACGGAAAATGAAAGACAGCGGCATTGAATGGATTGGGAAGATTCCGGAGGGGTGGGAAATCACCAAAATCAAGCATATTGTCTCTAGCGTTACAGACATTGACCACTTTATGCCAGATTCTGCCGAATTCGGCATTCCGTACCTTATGATCGGTGACTTGAAAGATTTATCCAGTTCTATTGATTGGGATTCTTCCAAAAAGATTTCAATCGAGGATTATAAGAAACTCTCAATCAAAAGTCGTCCACAAATAGGTGATATTATTTTCGCACGGTATGCAAGTATCGGAACAACTTGTTATATTGATACTGACCGTGATTTCTTGGTATCCTACGCTTGTCTCACCATTCATCCCAGTGATTTAATTATCGGAAAATTTTTATCCTATTATCTAAAATCATCCTCGTTTGCGGAAGATGTTCTAAGAAGGACCAATTCCAACACACAAGGAAATGTCGGAAAAGATTCTCTGGTAAATGCCACCATTGTTCTCCCCTCAATTATTGAACAAACACAAATCGTAAACTTCCTAGATGCAAAATGTTCCGACATCAATGCTATGCTTTCCAAAACCCGTTCCAGCATTGAGGAATATAAAAAACTCAAGCAAGCAGTTATTACGCAGGCTGTTACCAAAGGCGTGCGTGGTGAGCGGGAGATGAAGGATAGTGGGGTTGAGTGGATTGGGAAAGTCCCTAGCAAATGGAACTGCATAAAAATCAAATATCTTTTTGAAATCAGAAAAAGAATCGCTGGAAAAGAAGGCTATACAGTTCTTTCCATTACACAAACTGGAATTAAGCCCAAAAATATTTCCAGCAATGAAGGCCAACTTGCTGATAGTTATTCAAATTATCAACTTCTGCACTTTGGCGAGTTTGCCATGAACCACATGGACTTACTTACAGGCTGGGTTGATATTTCCAACTATAACGGTGTTACAAGCCCTGATTATCGAGTATTTTCACTCAAAGATACCATCACCAATCATCCAAGATATTTTCTTTACTTGATGCAGATGTGCTACTTTAATAGAATCTTTTACAGTATGGCACAGGGTGTAAGTAATCTTGGTCGCTGGCGGTTGCAAAGTGACAAATTTCTAAATTGCATTTTTCCTGTTCCTTCGATTGAAGAACAGAAAGAAATCTCTGATTACCTTGACACCACATGTTCCGAAATTGACAAGCTGATTGCAAAGAAGGAGCAGCTGGTAAAAGAGCTGGAAAGCTATAAGAAAAGTTTGATTTATGAGGTTGTAACCGGGAAGAGGGAGGTGTAAAACATGATGTTCGCACATAGTACGCTTGAGCAGCACAAATTCAAAAGAGGAAAATTCACAACACCGTTTAACGATGCTTTCGGTGACAAACTCCAGCTTAGTTCGTGGGGCAGCGAAAGACTTCCAGAGTACCTTTGGATCGGCTTAATTCTAAAGAAACATGGTCGCTCAAAGGGACTCCAAAAATGCTATTGGATTTTAAAAAAACTTCACGACGCACTTCCAAATATCAATTTCCCCACGATTTCGAATATTTTCACATTAGAAGATGTTAACCAGCAACTCTTTTGGGAATTTGTTGAGCATGTTTCAGGACAAGAATCATTGTCACCACTTACCCTTATTTACACATATCGAAATTATCCTATCTTTAACAAGATCTTTCAAACCAGCTTAGGTTATAAGGAGCAGATTGCTTCAATCGAATCCGTATTAAAAGATGCATATTATCACCAAACAGAGTTCGCAACAGATATCCGTTTTGTTGTTCTTTACTTTGAGTTAATGCAGGGAAGAACTCACGCTCCTAAAGACATTCTTGACGAAATCCGCAAATATCCCTCTCTTGAACATAGTGATGAACAAATGCGTTCTATTCGCCCTTTAATTCGTAGCATGGAAATTGCTAGAGGGAATATATCAGATAGTGAAACCGACAAAAGTAATTTAACTCTTTTTTGGAAGATGGTGAGTGAAATGAGCGATTGTGAGCTGTATACTATAAACTATGAGGCCTTAGCAAAAAACCCAGAAGTATATTTAAATTATCTTCATGAAATTTTTGAATACCTAGACCAAATCACATCCACCTTAGAGCCTTTAAACACTCGAAATATAGTCTTGTGTGGAATTGCCACTTATGCATATAAACGCATCTCTGAACTCATTGAGCATCAATTATATAACGAAATCTCTGGCCGGAGTATTATTAGAAACATCATCGAAGATTACATTATAATGAAGTATCTTCTAAAGCATGAAAAAGAAAAGCCAACTATTTGGGACGAATACCAATATTACGGCATTGGGCTGTATAAACTTGTCATGGAGCGTGAACGCTCTAATCCTTGCTCCTTTAAAGATGGTCACGTTAATTATGTATTATTACAATGTCTCGTCAACGAATATCGTGACGAGGAATTTATAGATATTGACACGTCTTATTTCGATAAACAAAATATTCGTTTAAAGGCCAAAGATGTTGGAGAAGAAGAATTATATGGCTTATTCTATGACTATGATTCTTCTTTTGAGCATGGCTTATGGGGCGCTATTCGTGAAAGTTCATTATTAAAGTGCGACAATCCTGCACATCAGTTTCATCTCGTTCTAGATAGCGATAATGAGCAAAAACTTCCCTCTGTTTGGAAGGACTGCGTTCGTACCATGAATAAAATACTGATGTTACTTAATAATGAGCTTTCTATTCCCACTCAGTTACTAAGTGAGGTGAAAAAGTTTGAGTAACAAATATCTATCTGACAAAATGCATGAAGTTCAATTAGAATACAAAGAACTTTTGCAAGGATTAAAAGATATTGTTCATTCCAATGATTTTCAGTATGTAATGGATGAAATAGGTCTTTTCTGGTACAGAAAACGAAACTATGTAAAATTATTTCTTCAATATATTCCTACCGGCTCTAATGCTTACTTCTTAGCCGGAGGCACATATTTAGATATAGATTATAACGAGCACTATCCCTTTTCAACTTTAGGAAGTATTCATATTGTTGATGATCCTCTAGCCAAATTCTCTGAAACAATAAAGGATTCTATTTCAGATTCAGTTTACAATCTATTGAAAAAAGAAATTCTTTCTTCTTACTATGATGATTTAAACATTCTAGAGAATTTTTCCTCGGAGTTCATTTTACTTCCTATTACATGTTTTGGTCTAGAACAGCCTATTCCAAAAGAATCAGGTGAAAAGGCCCTCTTATCCTTTTTCAAAGACAGTATTACAGCTGACCAACTTTTTTCTGTCAAAAATTTTTCTGAGCTTGATGCCATGATACTCGATGAAGCGAAACGTTTCATCGTGTTTTCTGACAACGACAATCCATCTGACTCATTCGAAACAAAAGTCACTAATTACTTCAATCATTACGGCAGTCCGTTAGACGGAAGCGATACGCCCTTAGCCCAAAAAGCTGTTTTCGCTCTTCTTCAAGACACTTTACAGGCCCTACATATTTCTCTGATTGCAGTCACATATAACCTTGTTCCTTATATTCGTAGTCGCGTTGTGCGAAATTATGTAACATTTTTCTCTCCTTATTTTGAACAGTCACCTTTTTTCAAAAATTTATTTGTAAAATCTCTATATGCATCGCTTTTTTATCATTTATACGACAGCGAAACCATCGCCAATAAAGTGGATTTTAAAACATATTATCAAAAGATTCATTCTTCCCCGTGTCTTGATTTCATATATCAAGATTACTCCAATTCCATCCTAGATTCTGACTTATCCAAACAGATACAAAACACCGCCATAGCTGACGTCAAAAGAATTTCTGATATGTTTTCATAATTCAAAAGGAGGTCTAACCATGCCCCTCAACACCACCGAAAAGCAGTTTGAATCGGACATTGCGGCGGCGCTGCTCTCCCCTGCCGGGGGCTACACCCGCAACGGGGATTGCTACGACCCCAAGCTGGGGCTGTTTGTGGATACCCTGATCCGCTTTGTGCAAAAGACCCAGCCCAACGAGTGGGCGTTTTTTGAAAAGCAGAACCCGGTAAACCCGGTGCGGAAGTTCTGCACGGCCTTTAATAATGCCTGCGATGCGGACGGACTGCTTTCGGTGCTGCGGTATGGGTTCAAGCACCGGGGACGGCGGTTCCGGGTGTGCTATTTTCAGCCGGAGTCTGCGCTGAACCAGAGGGACGCCCAGCGCTACGCCCAAAACGAGATCACCTGCAACCGGCAGTGGTTCTACTCCGACACCACCCACAACTCGGTGGACATGGTGCTGGCGGTAAACGGCATCCCGGTGTTCGCCTTTGAGCTGAAGAACCAGTTCACCGGGCAAACCGTGGAGAACGCCAAACAGCAGTGGATGCACGACCGGGACCCGCGGGAGGTGTGTTTCCAGTTCAATAAGCGCATTCTGGGCTACTTTTGCGTAGACCTGACCGAGGTGTGGATGGCCACCCGGCTGGCAGGTAAGGACACCCGCTTTCTGCCCTTCAATCAGGGCTCTAACGGTGCCGGGCGGGACGGCGGTGCAGGCAACCCGCCCAACCCCAACGGCTACCTTACCGCCTACCTCTGGGAAGAAGTGTTCCAGAAGGACAGCATGATGGACATCCTGCAAAAGTTCATGAGCCTGCAGGACGGCAAGACCCTGATCTTTCCCCGGTATCATCAGCTGGACGTGGTGCGCAAGCTGGTGGCAGATGTGCGGCAGAAAGGTGCCGGGCAGCACTATCTCATCCAGCACAGCGCCGGGTCGGGCAAGTCCAACTCCATTGCTTGGACGGCGTACCGGCTGGCTTCCCTGTTCAACACCGAGAACAAGCCGATGTTTGCCAGCGTCATCGTGGTAACTGACCGCACCGTGCTGGACGCACAGCTGCAGGAGACCATCTCCGGTTTTGACCATACGCTGGGTGCGGTGGAGGCCATCGGCGAGGACAAAAACTCCGGCGACCTGCGGGATGCTATCAACAACGGCGCACGCATCATCATCACCACGCTGCAAAAGTTCCCGGTCATCTATACTGAGGTGAACAAGACCGCCGGGAAAAACTATGCCGTTATCATCGACGAAGCGCACTCCTCCCAGACCGGCACCTCTGCCCTGAAACTGAAAGCCGCCCTTGCCGACACCGAGGACGCGCTGCGGGAATATGCCGAGCTGGAAGGCAAAGCGGAGGACGAGATCGACCCGGAGGATGCACTGGTGAAGGAGTTGACCTCCCACGGGCGGCACAAGAACCTGTCCTTCTTTGCCTTTACCGCCACCCCAAAAGCCGCCACGCTGGAGCTGTTCGGCACCGAGTACCCGGACGGCAGCCACCACCCTTTCCACATTTACAGTATGCGGCAGGCCATTGAAGAAGGGTTCATTCTGGATGTGCTGCAAAACTACATGACCTATTCCACCTGCTTCAAGATCGCCAAGACCATCCCGGACAACCCCGACCTGCCCGCCAGCCGGGCGGCAAAGCTCATCCGCAAGTATGAAGAGCTGCACCCCTACAACATCAGCCAGAAGGCAAAGATCATTGTAGAGACCTTCCGGGAGACCACCAGCCACAAGATCGGCGGGCGGGGCAAGATGATGGTGGTCACCTCCTCCCGGCTGGCGGCGGTGCGGTACTTTCACGAGGTCAAGCGCTACATTGCGGAGCAGGGTTATGACGATGTGCAGATCTTAGCGGCGTTTTCCGGTGCCGTACCGGACGGCGGCGTGGAGTACACGGAGCAGTCCTTGAACGTCCGCACTGACGGCAGCCACATTGCGGAGAGCCAGACCAAAAAGGAGTTCCACAACAACTTCAATGTGCTCATCGTAGCAGAAAAATACCAGACCGGTTTTGACGAACCGCTGCTCCACACCATGATCGTGGACAAAAAGCTGAAGGGCGTCAAGGCGGTGCAGACTCTCTCCCGTCTGAACCGTACCTGTCCCGGCAAAATCAACACCTTTGTGCTGGATTTTGTGAACAAGGCAGAGGACATCCGGGAGGCCTTCCAGCCGTTTTATCAGGAAACCTTTCTGGAGCAGGAGGTCAACACCGACCTCATTTACAAGACCCAGAAGGAGCTGCGGAGCTTTGCCGTCTATTCCGATGCAGACGTGGAAGCCTTTGCCAAGGAGTATTTCCGCAGCACCAAGCAGGATAAAAACGCCGTGGGCCGCATGAGCAGCGTCTTGAAGCCGGTGGCAGACCGCTACAACCAGAAAACGCAGGCCGAGCGGTACCAGTTCCGCCGCCTGCTGCGCAGCCTTGTCAAGTGGTACGGCTACGTTTCACAGGTGGCGCGGATGTTCGATGAAGAGCTGCACAAGGAGAACGTATTCTGCGCTTACCTGCTCAAGTTGCTGCCGCCGGACGAGGTCTCTCCGCTGGATCTGGAGGGCAAATTGCAGCTGGAGTATTACAAGCTGCAAAAGACCTTTGCCGGTGCCATCGAGCTGGAACACGCCAAAGGCGTCTACGAGCCGATCACCCAGAAGGGTGCTCTCGGCCACGACCCCAAGGAGCCGCTGGACGAGATCATTTTGAAGATCAACGAGAAGTTCAAGGGTGAGTTCACCAATGCCGACCGGGTGCTGCTTACCGCCCTGCATGACCGTCTGCTGGCCGACCCGAAGCTGGCAAAGCTGGCGCGCAGCTCCGACCCGCAGATCTTCACCGAGAGCATCTTCCCCAAAGCCTTTGATACTGCCGCACAGGACAGCTATCTTGAAGCGCAGGACACCTTCTCTTCTCTGTTTGAGGACACCAGCAAGTATAAGGCTATTATGTCGGCATTGGCAGAGTGGCTGTATGGAGAATTCCGCAAGAAGTAAAACAGTTTTCCTTTTTATTTGCTTAAAACAGCCTACATCCTTCAGATGCAGTTCAAGGGTTTGGGTGCTCCCCAACAAGCGTTTTGCAACGCAAATAAGCAGATGTATATACGTCTGCATTGCTTGCAGGCGCTATAAAACCTCTCAACATGCTTTCCAAAATTTGAAAATCATTTTGCAATCGAGACCGTCCGTTTTCAAGTTCAACTTGAAGCGGGCGGTTATTTTTCTGCACAAAAATTTTCGAATTTGCAACCGCAGCAAGCAGGGCGAGTTGGTACCAACTCACGATTTTTGAATCTGATTCTACAAATCCGACTTCAAAAACGATTGTTGGGCTTCGCCAAAACCCGATATTCAGCGCATAAACTGTGCCGACTGCGTATCTTAACAGACGCTGAATAAGCAAATTTCTTGTAGAAAAAATCGTTTCCGAAAAATCGTCGTTGATTCATTCAATATTGCACAAAACCGGAACTATTACTTCCGGTTTTGAAGGCAAAAAGCGGAAGTATCACTTCCTAAAAAATCGAGCAATTTTATGGTATGCTCTATCCAGAGCCGTTCACAAGAACCGGACCTCCCAAGTCCGGTTTTCTCCCTCAAAACCGGACCTGATACGTCCTAAAAATACTTATTTGATTGTGATAGGCTTTCTACAAGCCTTCATCGAACCTTGAGAACCGAATGATCGTCTGCATGGGATACCCGGCCATGACCCCGCAAGGGAGAGCCGGAAAACGCCGCTGGAAGGGGGTAGGAAGTCCGTGCAGAGAGAACGGCGTAAGAACAATGATATTCTATTTCATTTCAGAAAGGATGGTTTGCCTATGACAAAACTGAGCCAGCTTAAAATCGATCCGGAGTTCCAGAATCAAATCAACCCTCCGTCGTTTGAGGAAACCCACCAACTGGAAATGAACATCCTAAAAGAAGAACGTGTACTGAATCCGATCATCACGTGGAACGGCTATATTGTGGATGGACATACACGCTATCAAATTCTTCGGAAATATCCATTTATTCCATTTGAAGTCATCGAAAAAGAATTTTCCAGCCGTTATGAAGCACTCGTATGGATCTGTAAAAATCAGCTTGGGCGGCGAAACCTGACCCCAGAACAGAAAAAGTTCCTGATCGGAAAGCAGGCAGAAGCGGAAAAGCAAATCAAATCGTTTCACGGCAATCAGTATACTTTGGCATCTGAAAGTGGTCTGGTTCAAAATGAACCAGACCGCACAAAGCACGGTTCACGGTCGAAGGTCGCTGCGGAACATGGAACATCCGAAAGTTATGTTTACCGTGCAGAGCAATTTGCAAAAGGTGTGGAAGCTGCGGAGGAGGCAGTACCCGGAGCGCAGAAAGAAATCCTGAGTGGAAAGATCCGGGCAACCGACCGTGAAATTTCCTCGATTGCAAAGGCTCCAAAGGAAAAGCGTCCCGAAGTTGTGGCAGAGCTTCGTAAGCCTAAAGGCGAACGGGATTCCAGTATCACGGATTCGTATTCTTCGCCTTCAAAGGGCAATGAGTTTATAACGACCTTCAAGCAAGACATTCAGGGGCATAAGAAAGGACTCAACAAGGAAGAAAGGCAGAATCTCAAGGATGCCGTCAAGAGCATCTATTCACCTCGCCGCTTGGCAGATGGCGAAGCCATGATGTACGAGATTCAGGGAGCGCAGGAGGATTTTGTCCGGCGGTGGGAAATGTGCTTTCGTGAATACCCGGATATTCTTACTGAACCGAAGAACAATGAGAAACTGCTGATTTTTATCGACCGTGCCAGTCGGTATCTTCAGACGGTAAAAGATCGTCTGAACAATGATGGAAACCAAAACTCTCAAACGTTTTAGCACTAATTCGGATGTAAAAATGGAGGTGAATTCCATTTCGGATTACTTGAAACCCAATATGCCACTGCCGCAATATCTGCCCTATGCCTGCTTTCTGCTGGATACAGACCTGAGCCACACGGCAAAACTACTCTACACCCTGCTGCTGGACCGAGCAACGCTTTCTCAAAAGAACAACTGGATCGATGCACAGGATCGCATTTATGTAGTCTATCCGCTTTCCCATCTGGCAAAAGATTTAGGGTGCTGCATTTCCAGTGTAACACGCGCTTTCTCCGAATTGGAAAACGCACAACTCGTGGAACGTATCCGCAGTGGATTTTCCAAGCCCAGCCGCATTCTGCTCAAGGTTCCGTACACTACGCAAAATTGCGCTGTCACAGTATACAAAAATGCCAAGGATGACTGTGCAGAAACGAGTAGTATGATTGCGCAAAAATGCACACCTAACCAACGTAATAAGAGCAACCTGAAAGATAGCCACCTGATAAGAACAACAGACGCTCATTTGACCTTTGGAGAATATCAAAATGTCTTAGTACAGGCGACTCAAAGCTGATTTCTCCGGGCTGGATGATCTAATCGAACAGCTTTCGGCTTATATCCAGTCTACTGGCAAAAAGTACAGCGACCACGCCGCCACCCTGCGTATCTGGGCAAAGCGGCAGAAAACAGAACGAAAATCGACGCCGGGCATCCCGGACTACACATTCAAGGAAGGAGAAAGCCTATAAAGACGATAGAAAAAATTTTGGATCAGTTCCCATCCAGTATTCCCGAAAACACCGATGATTATTATGGCAAGGACGGCCTGCTTCATTGTGGAAAGTGTCACACCCCAAAAGAAGCGTTCTTTGCAAAGGGCATTGCCCTGATGGGCAAGAACAAGCACCCAATCGAATGCATCTGCCAGCGCACGGAAAGAGAAAAACAAGAAACCCTTATCAGCCAGCAAAAGCACAACGACCTTGTGCGGCGGCTGAAAGCAGAGGGATTTTCTGACCCGTCAATGCTGGACTGGGCCTTTGAAAACGACAATGGCCGCAGTCCACAGATGCACCACGCACACCGCTATGTAGAGCAATGGCAGACCATGCGCGCAGAGAACCTTGGGCTTCTTCTCTGGGGTGGTGTAGGCACCGGCAAGAGTTTCCTTGCCGGGTGCATTGCAAACGCTCTGATGGAGCAGGAAGTGCCTGTGCGTATGACAAACTTCGCCCGAATCCTGAACGAGTTGAACAGCAGCTTTTCCGGACGAAATGATATTGTGGACAAGCTCTGCCGCTATCCCCTGCTTATCATTGACGATTTCGGCATGGAACGTGGCACCGAATACGCACTGGAACAGATCTACAACATCGTGGACAGCCGATACCGCAGCCGGAAGCCACTGATCGTCACCACCAACCTGACGCTGGATGAGATACGGCACCCACAGGATACAGCCCATGCCCGCATCTACGACCGCCTGCTGGAAATGTGCGTTCCTGTTTCCTGCATTGGGGTCAGTTTCCGGAAAGAAACAGCGCAGGAAAAAATGGAACGTTTAAAAAAAAGTTTAATCGGATGAATCAAAAAATATTTCTGAAAAATCCGCTAGACTGTCAAAGTTCTGCTACAAGGAAATGGAGTTGCCTATTGAATAATTTTCATCGTACAGAAAACAATCCCACCCCTTCGGAATGCTCTACGCCCACACTCGATGAATGGAGCGCATTCGCAACCTTTCTAGCCGATGTGATCGAGAAGTACGCATCGGTCTTGGAAATAGACAACGCCGTATCCTCAACCAACAACGAAAATCAACAAGATGCTGTTGATACCGCCATTGCAGCATGATATAATATTCTTGTAATACTTGTCCCAACACAGTGGTAGGGTCTTTCTCTCCACTGTACTACATACACGGAACGAGGTACTTAAAATGAATCGTCCAGATGACTCTCCTAAAAATTCCATCCTCATTTACACCACAGAAGATGGCCTGACCAAAATTGATACTACCTTTGACGGTGACACCGTCTGGCTTTCCATTGACCAGATGGCTGAGTTGTTCCAACGTGACAAATCCACAATTTCCCGTCACATCAAAAACATTTTTGCAGAGGGTGAGCTTGAACGAGATTCAGTTGTTGCAAAATTTGCAACAACTGCCGCAGACGGAAAGACCTATCAGGTCGAATTCTACAATCTTGACGTCATTATTTCTGTTGGTTATCGTGTCAAATCCAAACGAGGCACACAGTTCCGTATCTGGGCAACTGGCATCCTGAAGGAATATATGCGCAAGGGATTTGCGCTGGATGACGAACGCCTGAAAAATCTGGGCGGCGGTGGATATTTCAAAGAGCTGTTAGAACGCATCCGTGACATCCGTGCTTCCGAAAAAGTGTTTTATCGTCAGGTTCTGGAAATCTATGCAACCAGCATTGACTACGACCCAAAAGCAGAAATCTCCGTCCAGTTCTTCAAAAAAGTCCAGAATAAAATTCATTATGCCATCCACGGTCAGACTGCCGCCGAGGTCATTTACAACCGTGCAGATGCCGAAAAGGAATTTATGGGTCTGACCACTTTTGCAGGAAACCAGCCCACTTTACGAGAAGCTACTATTGCCAAAAACTATCTGAACGAGAAAGAGCTTCGTGCTATGGGGCAGTTGGTTTCCGGTTATCTGGATTTTGCTGAGCGTCAGGCAGAACGTGAACAGCCCATGACAATGCAGGATTGGGCAAACCACCTTGACCGTATTCTGACTATGAGCGGCGAGCAGCTGCTTGTTGGCAATGGCAGTGTGACCCACAAGCAGGCAGTGGACAAAGCTACTACCGAATATCGAAAATATAAGGCTAAAACCCTCAGCGATGTGGAGCAGGATTATCTGGATTCCATTAAGTTTCTGGAGCAGAAAGCAGATAAGAAATAACTGTTTTGTGAGGTTTTTATGTCACAGGAAAAGACAAAGGTTTACATTTACACCCGTGTTTCCACGACCATGCAGATCGATGGCTACTCGCTGGATGCACAGAAAGCTCGCATGAAAGCCTATGCAGACTTCAACGACTACCAGATCGTCGGCGAATACGAGGATGCAGGCAAATCGGGCAAATCCATTGAAGGCCGTGCTTCTTTCTGCCGGATGATGGAGGACATCAAATCCGGCAAAGATGGCGTTGCCTATGTGCTGGTGTTCAAGCTCTCCCGTTTTGGCCGCAATGCTGCCGATGTACTGTCTACCTTGCAGGTAATGCAGGATTTTGGTGTGAACCTGATTTGCGTGGAGGACGGCATTGATTCTTCTAAAGACGCTGGCAAACTGATGATTTCCGTTTTGTCTGCTGTCGCTGAGATCGAGCGTGAGAACATCCGTGTCCAAAACATGGAAGGCCGCATCCAGAAGGCACGGGAAGGACGTTGGAACGGCGGTTTTGCGCCTTATGGCTATCGTTTGGTTGACGGTGTGCTGCAAATCAATGAGGATGAAGCCCCTGCCATTCGCACGATTTTTGAGCAATATGTAAACACCGACACAGGTGCAAATGGTCTTTCAAAATATCTGGAGACCCACGGTTTTCAGAAACTTGCTCGTCAAAATGGCACCTCTCCCCTTTTCAGCGCAACGTTGATTCGTGCCATCCTGAAGAACCCCGTCTACTGCGGAAAAATCGCCTTTGGTCGCCGCAAACTCGAAAAGATCCACGGCACCCGGAACGAATATCATCAGGTTCCACAGGAGAATTATTTACTGGTGGACGGCCTGCACGAGGGCATCGTATCGGAAGAATTGTGGAACGCTGCACAGGTCAAGCTGTTGGCGCAATCCAAACGATACGAACCGGTCAACCGCAGCAAGACGGAACAGGCGCATTTATTATCCGCCCTTGTCAAGTGCCCCATTTGCGGTGCTGGAATGTACAGCAACAAATGCACCAAACGAAAGAAAGATGGCACACCCTATAAATCTTTCTCTTATTACAGTTGCAAACACCGCAAGATGCAGCGTGGACAAAAATGCGATTTTGCCAAGCAGATTCAGGAAGAAGTTTTGGACAATGCTGTCGTGGAAGTCATCATCAAGCTGGTCAGCAACCCAAAGTTTGCTGTGCTGATGCAGTCAAAAATCAACAGCAAGGTGGACACAACTGCCATCGAACAGGAAATCGCAGCCGCCGAAAAGCAACTGCGCCAGTATTACTCCGTCAAATCCAAACTCATGGATGAAATTGATAACCTCGACCCGGATGACCGGCACTACATCATGCGCAAATCAGACCTTGACGAACGGCTTTACAAGATGTACGATAAAATCGAGGATGCAGAAAACAACCTGCTGGATGCCCGTGCAAAGAAGCAGGCTATCGAAGCGGATAAAGTCACAGGCGATAATATTTACAAGATTCTGCTCTGCTTTGAGAAGCTCTACAACGTTATGAATCCTGTCGAACGCAAAAAGCTGATGGAGCACCTGATTTCCGAAATTCAGATCTATCCGGAGCGTCAGCCCAACGGCCAGTGGCTCAAGTCCATCAAATTCCGACTGCCTATCATCGAAAATGGCACGGATTTGTGTTTGGACAACGGAAGTCACGTAGAATGTGTCATTGCGCTTTCCAAGGACGAGATCGACTCCTGAAAGGGATGCACTGAAATACTTTAAGATGATTTAACCCCAAAGCACAGCTCGTTGGAGCATTATGTTCTCTGCGAGCCGGTGGTTTTCCCTCGCTCAAGCTACTCAATAACAAAAAACGGTCGGAGTTACTCGTCAGGCAACTCCGACCGTTTTTTCTCTTTTTATTCCTCTTCGTCCCTGGCCCAGTGATAGGCGCAGCGGACAGCCTTATTCCAGCCCTTGATGCGCTTGGTGCGTTCCTCTTCCGAGATGGCCGGGCGGAACACGCGGTCCACCGACCAGTTGCGGGTGATGTCCTCGGCGGACTGCCAGTAGCCTACGGCGAGGCCGGCCAGATAGGCCGCGCCCAGCGCCGTCGTTTCCACGCAGCAGGGGCGCTTGACTTCGAGGTCGCTGATGTCGGCCATGGTCTGCATGAGGTAGTTGTTGGCCGACGCGCCGCCGTCCACCCGGAGAGACTTCATGGCGATGCCGGAGTCCGCCGCCATGGCGCGGAGGACGTCGTTGACCTGATAGCAGATGCTGTCCAGCGTGGCGCGGATGATGTGGTACTTGTTGCAGCCCCGGGTGAGGCCCACGATGGTGCCGCGGGCGTACTGGTCCCAGTGGGGCGCGCCGAGGCCGGTGAAGGCCGGCACGACGTAACAGCCGTTGGTGTCCTTGACCTTCTGGGCCATATACTCGGAGTCGCGGGCCTCTTCCAGCAGGCGCAGCTCATCGCGGAGCCACTGGATGGCCGCACCGGCCACGAAAATAGAGCCTTCCAGCGCATAATTCACCTTGCCGTCGGGGCCGCAGGCGATGGTGGTGACAAGGCCGTTCCGGGATGTGACCGGCGTCTCACCGGTGTTCATGAGCAAAAAGCCGCCGGTGCCGAAGGTGTTTTTCGCGTCGCCCGAGGCAAAGCAGGTCTGGCCGAAGAGGGCCGCCTGCTGGTCGCCTGCCGCACCGGCAATTTTTATCTCGCCGCCGAAGTGCATCGGGTCAGCGTACTCATAAAAGCCGCTGGACGGCACCGGCTTCGGGAGCATACATTTCGGGATGTTCAGCTCCTGCAGGATCTCGTCGTCCCATTCCAGCGTGTGGATGTTGAACATCATGGTGCGGCTGGCGTTGGTATAGTCGGTGACGTGCAGTTTTCCGCAGGTCAGCTTCCAGATGAGCCAGGTCTCCACGGTGCCGAAGAGCAGTTCTCCCCGCTCGGCCCTTTCGCGGGCGCCGGGGATATGATCCAGTATCCACTTGAGCTTGGTGGCCGAGAAATAGGCGTCGATGATGAGGCCGGTCTTCTGCCGGAATTTCTCCGTCAGGCCCCGGGCTTTCAGCTCGTCGCAGTATTCGCTGGTGCGGCGGCACTGCCAGACGATGGCGTGGCAGATGGGCTCCCCGGTCTCCTTGTCCCAGACGATGGTGGTCTCCCGCTGGTTGGTGATGCCGATGGCGGCGATGTCCTCGGCTCGGGCACCGACTTTGTTCATGGCCGAGAGGGCCACGCCCAGCTGGGTGGCCCAGATCTCATTGGCGTCGTGCTCCACCCAGCCGGGTCTCGGGTAATACTGGGCAAATTCCTTCTGCGCGACGCTGCAGATCTCACCCGCTTTGTTGAACAGGATACAGCGGTTCGAGGTGGTTCCGGCGTCCAGCGCCATGATGTACGACATAGGCTCTTTTCTCCTTTTCCTGCTCTGGTTTTATAGTGTCAGAACGCCAGCGCGGGGCTCACTTCATTCCGCCGCTGGGTCTGGACGATACAATCCTTGTCCGGCACGACGCCCGCCGTACCGAGGGTGGAAAAGACGGTCTGCAGCGCCAGCATAGGGGTGTTGTTCTCCTGCGAGAGGTGACAAAGGGCAAACTTCTTGCAGCCCTCCTGGATGAGTTCCAGCAGCTTTGCCGCGCACTCGTCGTTGGAGAGGTGGCCCCGGACCGACTCGATGCGGGCGCGCAGATAGTAAGGGTACGGCCCGCTACGGAGCATATGCAGGTCGTAGTTGCTCTCGAGGGCCACAAGGTCGCAGCCGGAGAGGGCTTCATGTACAGCAGGAGTCAGCACACCGAGGTCGGTGGCGATGGTCATGGTCTTCTCGTCGGGGGTGTGGATGCGGTAGCCCACACAGGGGACGTCGTGGCTGGTGGGAAAAGCTTTGACCCCGAAGACACCGATGTCCTCTTCCCTGCCCGGCGTCAGGGCCGTCAGGTCGCAGCTGGCGGGAACGACCCCGTTTGCGTCCAGAAATTCCAGCGTCTCCTCTGCGCCGTACACTGGCAGCGGATATTTTTTCAGGAAGGTGGAAAGGCCCTTCACATGGTCGCTGTGCTCATGGGTGACAAGAATGCCGTCGCAGTCGGAGATGTTCAGCTCCAGCTCTTTGAGGGCTGCGCCGGTGGTGCGGACGCCTTTGCCCATATCCACGATGAGATACCGCTCCCCACAGCGCACGACGCTGCTGTTACCGGAGGAACCGGAATAAAGAGAGATAAATTCAGACATGATAAACCTCAACAAATAAAACCCCTCCGTCTGCTGCGCAGTCATAAAAACGCAGGGACCTGACAGACTGCCAATGCCTCCCCTCGACAGGGGAGGCGGCACGCCGCAGGCGTGACGGAGAGGTTTTTCTAATTACAGAGCCTGTTCCAGTGCAGCGGGCATCCGCTCCACCTTCTTGATGTCAGCACCGAGGCCGCGCAGCTTCTCCACGATGTTCTCGTAGCCGCGCTCGATATGACCGATCTCCTCGATCTCGCTGGTGCCGTCGGCCATCAGGGCTGCAACGACCATCGCTGCACCGGCGCGCAGGTCGGAAGCGCGGAGCGGAGCGGGAGAAAGCTTCTCCACGCCCTCGAACACGGCCACCTGACCGTCCACCTGGACATTCGCGCCCATCTTGCGCAGCTCATCCACATAGCGGAAGCGGTTATCCCACACGCTCTCGGTGACGGTGGAAGTCCCCTTTGCCACGCTGAGCAGAACGCCCATCAGGGGCTGCATATCGGTGGGGAAGCCCGGGTGGGGCATGGTGTTGATCTTGAGGGGCAGGATGTCGCCGGTGCGGCGAACCCGCACAGCATCGTCAAACTCCTCCACCTCAATGCCCGCACGGCGGAGCTTTGCGGTGATAGGCTCGAGGTGTTTGGGGGTGACGTTCTTCACCAGCACATCGCCGCCGGTGGCCGCTGCAGCCACCATGTAGCTGCCGGCCTCGATCTGGTCGGGGATGATGCTGTAGGTGCAGCCGTGCATCTGCTCGACGCCGCGCACCTTGATGACATCGGTGCCTGCGCCGCGCACATCAGCGCCGCACATATTCAGGAAGTTGGCCAGATCGACCACATGGGGCTCCTTGGCACAGTTTTCCAGAATGGTCTGACCCTTGGCCATGACAGCGGAGAGCATACCGTTCATGGTAGCGCCCACGCTGACCTTATCAAAGAAGATATGGGCACCGGTCAGCTCCTGCTTGGTGCGCACGGTGATCATGCCGTAATCCACGCTGTCCTCTGCGCCCAGTGCACTGAACACCTTCAGGTGCTGGTCGATGGGGCGGGGGCCGAGGTTGCAGCCGCCGGGCATGGCCACCTCGGCCTTGCCGAAGCGGGACAGCAGTGCGCCGAGGAAATAGTAGCTGGCGCGCATCTGGCGGGACAGGTCGTCGGGGACGTTGGTGCCGGTCAGATGGGTGGTGTCGATCTCGTAGGTGTTCTTGTTCAGCATCCGGACCTTAGCGCCCAGCACGCTGAGGATCTTGAGGCTCACCGCCACATCGCTGATGTCCGGCAGGTTCTCGATGACGCAGACGTCCGCTGCCAGAATGGTAGCGGGCAGGATGCCCACAGCCGCATTCTTCGCGCCGGAGATGATGACTTCGCCGTGCAGGGGCTTACCGCCCGTAATAACAAACTTTTCCAATTTTATGATCTCCTTGTCACAGTCCCGCTCCCCGCAGGCCCAAAAGGTCAGTTCAAGGTACGTTATTCCTTCTCGCTGTACAAAGCTCACAACCAGTTGGCATAATTACAGCTACTTTATTATACACAACTTCCAGCAAAAAGCAAAGCCCCAATGCACGCTCGTCGATTATTTTCTGTTTTGCCCAGTTTCTTTTCTATTATTCTCGGATTTTGTCTCTTATTTTCAGGAAAATTTTACATTTGCCACTGCTTACCACACACTGTCGTCGCAGCGGGTCTCCTTGATCCAGCCCAGCTGATAAGCGCGGACCAGCTGTTTGAGGTCGTGGACCTTCTCCCGCAGGATCTCGCCCTCGTCGGTCTCCTCCACGAGGATGCGGTGGTTCTCCGTCTCGAGGATGTTCTTCTGGGAGAGGATGTCCAGATTCTCGTTCACAGCCTTTTCGGCGCTCTCGAAGGGCTGGTGGGTGCGCAGGGACATGGTGCGGCTGGAATAGACCAGCGTGTAGCCCGCGATGCCGGTCTTTTCGTGGTAGGCGCGGCAGAAACCGCCGTCGATGACCACGAGGCGTCCGCCGCCCTTGATGGGGCTCTCGCCCTTCTTCTCCTGCACGGGGACATGGCCGTTGACGATGTGGCTGGTGCCGGGCAGTCCGAACTCTGCGAGGATGCGGCGGCAGACGGCTTCCTCATTATACCATGTATAATAGGGGTCCTTCACCTCAGTGTGGGTGGAAGCGTCTTCGACATACAGCCGCTCGAAGGTGGTCATGGCGCTGCGGCCATACAGGGGCGACAGCTTGCCGCACCACAGATACCACAGGAAATCCTGTCCGCTCTGGCGGGCGGCGCTGCCCTCGGGGGCGAAGTAGCCCCGGCGGGCGCGCTCGTCGCAATAGTCCATGAGGGCGCGGCCCGAGTAGGCGTGGCCCTCGAACCGCTCCACAGCGAAGGTGCCTTTCTTAGTCATCGGCACAGCGCCGTGGTAGAGCAGGTTGCCGTTCTCGATGTGGTAGACACTGCCCTTGGCGTACAGGAACTCGACGTGCTGCTGTAATTTCTCACTCTGGCGGAAGGACTGCACCAGCTTTTGCAGCACCACCTTCTCGTCGCTGTTCAGCGCGGTGGGGTCGGCGGGGTCTATCGTCGGGAAAGACGTATCCCGCATGGGGTACTCCCTGCCGCCCACCATGACGGTCCCCTTCTCCCAGTTGATGCGACGCAGGAAGTCGCGGTCCTGCATCTTGAAATCCGGGTTGCGGTCGATGACCTGACACTCGAGCTTGAGCATCAGGATAGTGATGGCCTTATGCATGACGGCGCAGCGATGGAGCATACCGGGGGTGTAGGGGCCGCGGGCAGTGTCGGTGTGAGGCATCCAGATGGTCAAGTCGTCGTCGCCATAGAACTGCTCGGCCATCCGCTGCAGGTGGCGGAGGTTGATGCCGTAGCAGTCCTCCACCATGCCGTGGTTGTGGTAAGAGAGGGTGGTCTTCAGCACAGTGCAGATGCAGATGGGACTGCCGGCCGCCGCGCCCATCCAGACCACGTCGTGGTTGCCCCACTGGATGTCCACATCGTGGTGACGCATCAGCAGGTCAAGGATGACGTCGGGGCGGGGGCCGCGGTCGAACAGGTCGCCCACGATGTGGAGCTTGTCCACAGCCAGCCGCTTGATGAGCTCACAGAGACGGACGATGAACTTATCGGCGCGGCCATTCTCAATGATGCTGCCGACGATCTGGCCGTAGTAGAGGTCTTTGTCGTGGTCCTCGAAGTGGGCGTGGAGCAGCTCATCCAGAATGTAACCGCAGCTGGACGGCAGGCAGGCCCGGACATGCTCCCGGGTGTGCTTGGAAGAGACGAGGCGGCAGATGTCGATGAGCCGCAGCAGCGTCTCACTGTACCACTGTTCCAGCGCTTCCTCGTCGGCACAGCGCTCCTTGAGCTGGGGCAGCTTCTCGCTCGGATAATAGATCAGAGTCGCCAGCTCGGCCCGCGTCCCCTCCGGCACGGCATCCCCCAGCACAATATCTACCTTTTCGCGGATGACGCCGGAAGCGGAGTTCAGGATATGTACGAACGCCTCGTTCTCACCGTGCAGGTCGCTCATGAAGTGCTCGGTGCCTTTGGGCAGCTTGAGCAGTGCCTGTGTGCTGATGATCTCGCTGGCGGCCGCTGCCTGCGAGGGGTAGTCCCGGGCCAGAAGGCTCAGATATTTCAGGTTGTCCCGGATCTCTTCGGTCTCTGTACGCATGGTGTCCTCCAGATCATGTAGTATTCTTGCATGACATGCAATATTCAATCTTAGTATACCACTTACGGGGGCAAAAATGATATAATAGCCTCGGATAATTTAATATGATTCTTTCTCATAGGAGTTGGACAATATGTCTCAAAACATTTCCACAACGCCGCCTGTCTCCTGTACCCTCTGCCCCCGCCGCTGCGGCGCAGACCGCGCCGCCGGGCAGACAGGCTTCTGCGGGGCGGGCGGCACCCTGAAAGCCGCCCGCGCGGCCCTGCACTTCTGGGAAGAGCCCTGCATCAGCGGCACCCGGGGCAGCGGCACCGTGTTTTTCTCGGGCTGCACCCTCAAGTGTTGTTTCTGCCAGAATTACCCCATCAGCGCCGAGGGACTGGGCAAAGAGATCACGATAGAGCATCTGGCCGAAATTTTCCTCGATCTGCAGAAGCAGGGCGCCCACAACATCAACCTCGTCACCCCCGGCCAGTGGCGGCCCTGGATCATCGCGGCGCTGGACATTGCCCGGGCCGAGGGGCTGCGTCTGCCCATCGTCTGCAACACCGGCGGCTACGAGACGGTGGAGAGCGTGGAGGCGTGGCGCGGCTATATCGACATCTGGCTGGCCGATTTGAAGTACGTCTCCTCTTCCCTCTCCGCCGAGCTTTCCTCTGCGCCGGACTACTTCGCCCAGGCCAGGCCCGCCATCGAGGCCATGATGGCGCAGGCGGGCCATCCGGTGTTCGACAGCGAGGGCATCTTACAGAAAGGCGTCATCCTGCGGCATCTGGCCCTGCCCGGCCACATCGACGACAGTTTTGCCGTCCTCGACCGGATGGCCGCATGGAACGAGGCCGACCCCGGCTGCTTCATCCCCAGTGTCATGAGCCAGTACACCCCCTTTTACAAGGCCGCAGAGCACGGCATCGGGCGGCGCATCACCACCTACGAGTACCGCCGGGTGGTCAATTATGCCATGGATCTGGGGCTGACCGCCGGCTATATGCAGCAGAAGAGCAGCGCCCGGGAGGAGTATACACCCAGCTTTGATTTGACGGGCATTTAACCAGCCGGTAAACCTATCAGAGGCAGGTGGAGGGGAGTTTCCCAAGCAAACGTCCAGAGAAGTGGGGCCCCGGCGCGAAGCGTTGGGGCGAAACCGTGGGTTTCGGGTCCCATTTGCGGGGAAACTACCGGATGGCCTGCCGATACGCTTTCCGTCACAATCCACAAAAATCCCACCAAATTTTCTCTCGCAGTGTTTTTCTTTTCCTTGCAAATCCTCTCCGAAAGCACTATAATGGATACAACGATGTGCGTCATGTGGGGTCTGGCTGCCCTGCTGAGCACCAAACGCCCCGTCTCAAGAATGGTATATGAGAGGCGGCGGCTCAAATGCCCGAGAAGAGCAACAGGAGGACCGTTATGGAACATTTCAACCCCATTCTGGGCCACGAGACGACCGGACCGAAATTCATCACCTGCGGCGAGATCATGCTGCGCCTGACCCCGCCGAACTACGAAAAACTCCGCATGGCCACCAACTTTGAGGCCAGCTACGGCGGCAGCGAGGCCAACATCGCCCTCGCACTGGCAAACCTCGGCGTGGACAGCACCTTCTTCAGCGTCGTGCCGAACAACAGCCTCGGCAAAAGCGCCGTGCGCTGGCTGCGCTCCAATGACGTCCACTGCACCCCCATGATCCTCACCGAGCCGGATGAGACGCCCTCCAACCGTCTGGGTACATACTACCTCGAGACCGGCTACGGCATCCGCCCCTCCAAGGTCATCTATGACCGCAAGCACAGCGCCATCACCGAGTACGATTTCTCTCAGGTCGATCTGGACGAACTGCTGGAGGGCTTCGACTGGCTGCACCTGAGCGGCATTACCCCGGCTCTGGCCCCCAACTGCCGCGGCCTCATCATCGATATGCTCAAGGAGGCCAAGAAGAAGGGCCTGACCGTCAGCTTCGACGGCAACTTCCGCTCCACCCTCTGGACCTGGGACGAGGCCCGCGACTTCTGCACCGAGTGCCTGCCCTATGTGGACGTGCTGCTGGGCATCGAGCCCTACCACCTGTGGAAGGACGAGAACGACCACTCCAAGGGCGACTGGAAGGACGGCGTGCCTCTGCAGCCCAGCTATGAG
>ERZ773116.1285-NODE-1285-length-24095-cov-14.522671_pt1 | contig 24095 bp, 37 predicted proteins | sample MGYA00580563_ERZ773116 | MGnify/ENA primary metagenome ERZ773116 (study PRJEB29015, sample SAMEA2737864) | human gut metagenome | biome: human gut; feature: human-associated habitat; material: faeces | place: China | collected 2012 ... | reverse complement strand
TCAGGTTCTAGTGTTCATTACGGACGTGCGGGTTCAAGTCCCGCCTCGCGCACCAAAGTGTTGAAACTCAAGGGTTTTTCCCTTGAGTTTTTTTCTTTTACATTAGATTCCTTGGGGTGGTAGAGAACTAGATTTTATGGAGGAAAATAATCTATGAGAATGACTACCATCAAAAACGCAAAGACCCAAAAGCGCATAGGAATTGTAGAAGCTGAATCAGAGTTCATCAAGCATTGTAAATTGAAGAATCTGAGAGAAGAAACCCTAAGATACTATGAGGAAGATATTGAATACTTCTTCTCTACTTCTGGAACATTCAAATATGTGGATGAGGTCACGCAACAGGTTTATGAGGATTGGCTTGTGTCTCTTATTGATGCGGGTAAGAAAACCACTTCCTTAAATACAAGAATCAGAGGACTTAGAGTGTTTTTCAGGTTTATGGTTGAAAGGGAGTATATGAAACCCCTTGAAATTACCCTGATGAAAGAGGATGCGGAAGAGAAAGAGCCTTACACTGATGCGGAACTTGCCAGATTGCTTAAAAAACCTGATTCCAATAGGTGGACGGAATGGCGTATGTGGTGTGCGGTCAATTACCTCATTGCTACTGGAAATAGAGTAGGCACGGTGATTAATCTGAGGGTAAAGGACATTGACTTTGAAAAGGGCTTTATCTTTCTGAGAATGATGAAAAACCGCAAGCAACAATTAATCCCCCTTTCTAAGGCTTTAGAAGCCGTTTTGAGAGAATATTTAGATACGTGGGACTGGACACCTGATAGCCCTTTGTTTCCGTCCTGTGAGGGCGCAATGCTTAATAAGAGGGGTTTTCAAAATGCCCTGACAACCTACAACATTTCAAGAGGGGTTTCTAAGACTTCCGCACATTTATTTAGGCACACCTTCGCCAAAAAGTTTGTAATGGCGGGCGGGGGTATGGTTCAGCTTCAAGGCTGGTTGGGACATAGCACCATTGATATGAGTAGGCACTATGTCAATCTCTATGGCAATGACTTACAGATTCAATTTAATCCATTAGACAATCTAACAGAGAAGATGAAAAAAGAAGGGGCATAAACCCCTTCTTTTTATTTTTGCGTTAATAGGTTGGCTACATTTAGGCTGGCTTCATACTCGTGGACGTATCTGCTGATTGTATCAGGTGAACGACGCATTTTTTTACCAATAGCAGAGAAAGTTAAACCCATTTGGTAGAGTTCCCACATACGCTTTTTCTCTCTACTGGTTACTTTAGTTCCCTTTGCCCCCATATTAAGCGCGCACGTGTAAGTTCTTGTCCGTATTACTCATAGCCACATCAAAGGACTTTTTAATAAGCTCAAGGGGCTTAATAGCTTCACCGCCCATTTTAACAATCATTTCGTTCCTTTTTTCAATCTCCTTAAAGAAGTTCTTGGGGACAATAATTTCATTGGTTTCCAAATCAAGGCTAATTCTCATTGTGATTATCTCTCTTTCCTCTTTTTGTGTGGGGTTTCCCCTGATGATTAGTATAGACAAGGAATTATATAAGTCAATATCCACATTAAACAAATTATTAGAGAGATGTTTTCTGTGTAAAATCAATAAAATGAAGGGCAAAATTCAATAAAAAGTGCTATCATTTAAGGTTAAAAGTTTTGTGACAGATAACTTGCTTTTATACTGAGTAATTTTATTTTATACAAAGCAATATCCAAAAGAAAGAGGAAATAACTATATATAACTAATACAAAGGTCCTTTTTTGATTTTATTAAAAATAAATAATATAATATATATATAAGATAAAGGAAAAACAAAGATAAAAAGGAGAAATAAGAATGTTAGTTAATGACTTATATAAGATGAGTGTTGAGGAAATTGTTGATAAAACGTCCAAGAGAGAAGAAGTTGAAGAGTTGTTAAATGATTGCGCTTTTGAACGCCTTGATAGTAACTATGTTGAGGAACGCTTTGATGAAAGAGATTATCAAGATGTAGTTTTGTGCGTTTTTGAGGATACTATTATGAGTGATGTAGCAGATAGGAATCCTAAGACTGACATTTATGATAAGTATTATGCGGTTGCCCTTGCCTATGAGCGCTTAAAGACTTGCTGACCGCCCTTATTGGACTTTTGGAAAAATTTTTGGTATTATAAATACATAAAGAATAGCGGAACTGCCTTAAATGGCAAACGGGTTTTCTACTTCTCTACCTGTAGTTCTGCCGTGACTTCTTTACCTATTGGTTATGGTTTAATTCTTGGAAGGTTATTAAATCATAATTGATACTACTATATTTGGGATTTGAAGTTAGTAAATAAGCTATGGGGATTAGTTGGGTATACTAATCCCCTTTCTCCTATCCAAATTAGATAAAAGTATTGAAATTAATTATTTGAAAATTTGTTTAAATTTTTGGGTGAGTTAAATAAAATAACTAACTCTAATTTTTATATATAATAGCAGGCTAGGAAGTCTTTAAAAAAGTTTTTAGTCATTTATGTTATTTTACTCCTTTCTTTCATAGATATAAGGGCTGTTAGGCAAGCCCTTATATTTTTTGAGTGGAGGGAGACAAACGCTGACAAACACAAGGAGTAAATTGATGAAATACACAAAAGATAAAAAAACAGACGTATGTATTGGGATGAGTTTCCAATAGAAAGAAAGATTGTAGGAGTATGCGATTAAGCACAATATGAGTATGTCAGAAGTAGTTAGATATGCTCTTTTACTTTTATACCAAGAGGAGATTGAAATAGAATGAAAGATTATAGAGCAACAGTTAGATTTGATGAAGAATTAAAAGAAGCTATTGAGGGAATGGCTAAAGAAAAAGATATACCAGTATCACAATTAATTAGAGAAGCGGTTAAATGGTATATGGCTCAATTTAATAATAAGGAGAAATAATTATGGCTGAACTTATTACCTATGCTAATTAGAGAAGAATCACAATTCACAGAGAAGTTCCAAAAGGAACAAAAGAAAGTAAGCGCTCTTATGTAATTGCTTACAATGATAATATCAATGACGCTATGAAGAATCTGAGTAAAGCAACTTCTTTCAAAGTGTATATGTATATGTTAGGGAATGTAGATAATTACCGCTTTGCTTTAAGCACACAAGATATTGCTGATGTTTGCGGAATGAGTAAGGACACAGCCAAATCCGCTGTTAATGACCTGATAGAAAAAGGATATTTAGTTTTAAGAGAAAAACACTCTTATGACTTCTATGAGCGTCCAATAGATGATAGTATTCCAGTAGAGGAAGAAAAAAAGAAGTTTAAAGTTAAGGGAACAGTTGACGAATATATTGAACTCACTTATCAGGAATTAATTAATAGAGTGGGTTCTGCGGAAAAAGCTAAAATACTTTGGGATAGACATTAAAGGAGGAAATAACAATGGCAAAAGAAAAATACACACCTGATTATCCATTTGAATATGTTGAGAGCGTGGTAGGTAAATTAGTGCGCGCAAGTCATAGAGCGCTAATGAATGAAGAGATTAAATACAAAAAGAAACACGGGGAACTTTATGATACTTTTGGACAATGGAAGAAATAGAATCCTAATAATCCAATAGCAAAGATGAATTATCCTGATAGTGAGTATCTAGAGGTTATAAGCGCTTATAGGGCTTATTTTGATAGTAGACTAAGCTTTGATGATGGAGTGTGAGGAAAGGAAAATTTCCACTTTCAAAAGTGTAAAATATCAACTTTATAAGAGGAAGTTTTCAAAAACTTGGTAGTAAATTTCATCTTTATGTGGTAGTAAATTTCTACCAGAAATATTATAGAGACTATACAGAGTATAGTTATATGGTGGGCTTTTCCGCCTTGGAAGAGCGGAAGCCTCCATATAACAAGAATGGAAAAGAAAATTATAAGGAACTTCCCCGCTGGGTGTTTCCGCACAAGCACTGAATAGGAGTTCCGCCCGCAAAAAATTTTTACACTTTTAAATAAGAAAGGAGTAGCCCCAATGAAAGACAATATATATTACAAAACAATGATATAGCAATATGAGGAAATCAAAAACCAAAAACCGCACTTAGATAAATCAGGTATTTATTGTATTAAGATAGATGGCGTTATCATTTATATTGGTAAAGCAAGTAATTTATTAAAAAGAATCTTAGCGCATTAGGTTAACACAAAACTAAACTTACCAGAACATAAATATGATGTATTTAGGGGTATAATCCAACAGGGTTATACCCTTTGTTTTGAGGTATTAGAGTATGTCCCCAATAAAAAGAACTTGCTAATTGTTGAGGGTAAATGGATTAGAAAGTATGTGCCTATAATGAATTACCAAATACCAAAAGAAGATGGGATACATTATACAGTGAATCCAATAGCCAAGAAAGCAAGTGCGGAAATGGTGATAGAGCACGTAAAACAGTATAACAAGGGCAATGAGGATGTATGACAATGTATGACAACCGCAGGGCAAAACGCAAAAACCGCACTCAATTAAAAATTATATACAATAGAAAGAACTACATAATTCTTTTGCTATTGGACTTTCTCTATTTCTTTTGCTATTGGAAATGGAATTGTAGTAAGCCAGAATTAATTAAAAATTGTTCTTACTTACACTTTATCAAAGTTATTAAAAAATCTTGGCAAATTTAATTGATTTTAGACTTTGATAAAAAAATATTTTATAATTAAAGGAGTATTAAAAATGGATACAATTAACAACACAATCAATGAGTGCGTGGCAGAATTAGAACTACTGACCGCACTCTTAAAAGAATATAAAATTTATAAGTGAGGTAATGTTATGATTGGAATGTTTATTACAGGGGCAATTACTTTTGCTATTGGATGCTTGTTTGGTGGAGCACTTGTTAAGATGGGGTATGACTACAATGAGAAATAAAAAGAGTTACTTTTGCTCTTGGAGGTGTTGATTATGGCACTGAATACACAACAGGAAATGTTTTGCCGTGAATTTATTGCTTGTAAATATAATGCGGGCAAGGCTTATGAAAAAGTATATGCTACTAAGAAGAACGATTCAGCAAGAGCAGGCGGAGCACGCCTAATGAAAATGCCAGAAGTTAAAGAAAGAATAAGTCAGTTGGAAAAAGAAATATTTGAAGCAAACCACATTACACCTGAACATATTGCTAATGAGTTATCAGAAATGGCTTTTAGTGAGGACACACCGCAGAATATCAGATTGAAAGCTTTAGACCTCTTACAGAAACAGACGGGCTTACAAACACAAAAGGTTCAGGCAGAGCTTAACAACAATATACATATAAACATAACAGGAGATTGATTTTATGTAGGAACTTAAAAGATTGATTACAGTTAAAAGCATTGTTACCCTATTACTTACTATTGTATTCTGCGTTTTATTGATTTGGGGCAAGCAGATACCATAGGAGTTTACTACCATTTACACAACTATCACTGCTTTCTATTTTGGCACTCAAGCTGAAAAATTGAATCAAAAGATAGATAAGAAAGAGTAACCACAATGTCAATAACCTTAAATATAGACAAGTCCGCATTTTCCAAAACATTATTTCCTTTGCTTTTGGACTACTCTCATAGGTGGGAAGTCTATAAAGGTTCAGCAGGTTCAGGCAAGTCCTATTTTATCACTTAGAAATTGATAATTAGGGCTTGTTCTGAGAAAATTAAAATCTTAGTTTGCCGTAAATATGGCTCAACAATAAGAAATACCTGTTTTTCCTTATTCAAAGAGATTCTAACAAAGTGGTAGATTCTACCCTATGTAAAAATCAGAGAAACGGACTTTAATATTAAGTTTCCAAATGGTTCTGAGATTATCTTTATGGGGTTGGATGAAGAGACTAAATTGCTATCTCTCAATGATATAGGCACTATCTTTATTGAGGAAGTATTTGAGGTAAGTAAGGATATTGTGGAGCAGTTGAACTTGCGTATGCGCTCCACCGTGCCAAATCAGCAAATACTAATGGCTTTTAACCCCATAAGCAAGGCGCATTGGCTCTATGACTTTTGTGTTGTAAATCCGCCCAAAAGTTTTTATTTTAGTGAGACAACATACAAGGATAATCCTTTTCTTTCTTAGGAATATGTAAATTCATTAGAAGAGCTTATAACAAGAAACCCAAGTAAAGCCAGAGTTTATTGTTTTGGTGAATGGGGTGTGCCTGATGAGGGGTTAGTGTTCCATAATTGGCAGGAAACTATTTTAGATACGGAAAATCTTCTCTCTCTTGGATTAGAAAGAAGAGCAGGTGCGGACTTGGGCTTTATTGACCCAACAACAATAATAGATACATTGTATGACAAGCCCAATAAGACAATCTATGTTCTCAATGAGTATTACAAGAGGGGTTAGCAGTTAGATACTGTAAGTCAGGCAATCCGCACAATGGAGTTAGCAAAGACTAAGATTTATATGGATTCAGCAGAACCAAGAAGCATTGACTATTTCAAAAAATAGGGCTTTTATGTTGCTCCTTGTATCAAAGGTAAGGATTCAGTTAAAGCAGGTTTATCCTTTTTACAAAACCATACTATTATAGTTAGTTCCAAATGCCAAAACCTGATAACTGAGCTATCCAATTTCTCATATCAAAAGGATAAGCAAGGAGAATACCAAGAGGACAAATACACACACGAGTTTTCACACGGTATTGATGGGTTAAGATATGCTTACTCAGATATATATACTAAATCAGGACTTAAAACCTTGGATAAAGCGGTTTTAGGTTTATAAACAAAAAAGGAGGTAATAGTTTGTTTATCATAGATAAAAAAGCACCATTGACAACTGAATACATAAGTAAGTGTATTTAGCAATTTGAGATTAAAGACAAACCAAGATTAAACAAATATTACAAGTATTACAAAGGCAATCAGGATATCATTTATAAGTCTTCTACTGATGTTGGAAAGCCCTGTAACCGCATTGTAACTAACTATTGCTACAACATAGTTCAGAATTACTTAGGCTATCTAACAGGTATTGATATTGCTTATCAGTCAGAGAAAGACTTTGTAGAGATTCAAAATGTTCTTAATTATAATGACGTGCGGACAGAGGATAATGATTATCTTAGACAAGCATTGATTTATGGTTGTTCTTATGAGATTAACTATATTGATGAATTAGGGCAACAAAGATTCAAGGTATTAGACCCAAGAGAAGTAATTCCTATCTATGCTAATGACTTGGATAGTGAGTTGCTTTATGTGATTAGATATTATGTTGCTGATAATATCAATGAAGCACAAGAAAAGTATTATATTGAAGTTTATAGCAAAGACCGCACTCTAATTTATGAAAGTTCAGTTGGCTTTGCTGTTCTTTCACTCTTGGAAGAAAGACCTAACTATTTCAAACAAGTTCCTATTACTGTGTTCCCCTTGAACCAAGAGAGAGAAAGCATTTTTGATAAGGTTATAACCCTACAGGACGCATACAACAAACTCTTATCAAGTGAGGTAGATGATTTTGAATCTTTCTGCGATGCTTACTTAATCTTAAAGGGCGTTCAAGCTGATGCGGATGATTTACAAGCAATGAAGCAAAACAGAGTGCTTATTATGGACGCAGACGCAGAAGCCAGCTATTTAACAAAGAGCGTATCAGACACACAGATTGAAAATATGCTCAAAAACATTAATGATACCATACATAAAATTGCTAATTCACCTGATTTTAATGATGATAAGTTTATGTCTGCTTCTGGTATCAGTATGAGATATAAATTGACTGGCTTTGAAAATGTTTCTTCTAATATAGTTGCTAATATGACTAAAGCCCTACAAAAACGCATTGAGTTAATCTGTGAGGTTATCAATATCAAGGGCGGAGACAGTATGTGGAGAGATATTGACATTGTATTTACAAGAAACTTACCTGTTAATACTTTGGAAATTGCTCAAATGGTAAATCAGTTAAGAGGTTTAGTTAGTGATGCTACCTTGTTAGCACAACTTCCTTTTGTTGGTGATGTTCAAAAGGAATTGGAGCAGTTGGAAGAGCAGAAGCAAGCTAATATTGATATGTATTCTTTCCAAAATAGCCAAGAGGAAACAGTAAATGAACAGCAGTAAGTATTGGCTGAAAAGAGAAGCCAGACAAAAAGAACTGCTTTATGATAAGACCCTTTTAGAGTATCAGCAGGAACTAAGTAAGCAATATCTTTATTCTATGGAGCAGGTCAAAAAGGATATTGTAGCCCTGTATGATGAGATTATAGCAAGTAGTTATGACGGCACTCTTTTAGCAAGCGATTTATACAAATACAATAGATATTTCTCTTTGGTTAAGTCTTTGAATAAGCAGTTGAAAGTATTAGGCCAAAAGGAAATAAAAATAACAGATAAAAAGTTGTTGGATATGTATTAGAAAACAAGTGTGGCTGTAGGTCAATCATTGGGGTTCTCAGGTGAGTTTAACCAAAAGCAAGCAAAAGAAGTTATCAATGCGGTTTGGTGTGCGGATGGTAAGAATTGGAGCACAAGAATATGGTAGAACAAAGCAAAATTATAGGTTGGCTTGGAAAAAGGTTTGATTGATTGTATCAGCAGAGGGGCAAGCAAAGATTAGTTGGTTATGTAGCTAATGAATGATTTTAATGTTGGATATAGACAGGCTGACCGCTTGGCAAGAACTGAGCTAAGTTATGTTCAGAATCAGGCCACATTAGATAAATACAAGCAAGCTGGAATTAAAAAGTATCAGGTTTTATCTGCCAATGATGATAGAACTTGTGATAGATGTAAATAGATGAATGGTAAGATTTTCTTGATTGAGGATGCGGTTGTAGGCGAGACTATTCCACCATTTCACGCTAATGACCGCTGTGCTATTTTGGCAATTATAGAATAAGGAGGTTGAAAGCCTTGTTTAAAATCAATGAGAAAACAAATAAGATATACTTAACCAAGGGCGATAATGCTTCACTTAAAGTTAAGGTATATGACAATACAGGAAAAGAGAGATAGTTATTTGATGATGATACAATCACGCTAACAGTAAGAAAGACCGCAGACAGTCAGATTGCTTTTGCCAAAACCGCAAACAAAGGTGTGATTGACTTTTTACCTGATGATACTAAATCTCTTGCTATTGGAACATATTGCTATGATATTCAACTTACCACTTTTGGAGGTAAGATTTATACCGTTGTTCCCTTTGCCACTTTTGAAATTGGATAGGAGGTAACACAATGATTGAAATAAAAGGTGTTCTCTCTGTTGAAGAATCTTTGAATGGTAATTTAAACTTAGGTGTTGATTACTACAAAGGTGATAAAGGCGGTAAAGGTGATAAGGGAGATAAAGGAGATAAGGGTGATACCCCTGTTAAGGGTGTTGATTACTACACTCCAAAAGATAAAGAAGAATTGAAAGCAGAAATTTCAAGTGAGGTTGTGGGCTTGGATAGTCTCACTAACTCAGATATATTAGCCATTTGGCAAACATATTAAGGAGGACATTTAAATATGGCAAGTTATGATAACAAAGTATTAAAGGGCGACCAATTAGTAGTTTATACCCAAAAGGTCAAAGAGGGTTTAGCAAGTAAATAGGATAAGATTAGTGCTGATAGTAAGTTAGACTATTCTTTAATTGGTAATGCGCCCACTATCCCTACTAATAACAATCAACTCGAAAATGGCAAGGGATATCAAACCGCCAATGACGTAGATACCGCCATTTCAGGCAAAGGATATCAAACAAGCGCTCAGGTAGAAACCGCAATTACTAATAAGGGCTATACTACAATGACCGCAGTTGAGGGAAAGGGCTATTAGACCTCTAAGCAGGTTCAGGACGCTATTGCTACTGCTATTGGTGGTGTTGGCGGATTTAAGTTTGAGATTGTTGAGAATCTTCCTGCTACTGGTTCTTCCAATGTGATTTATCTTAAATTGAAAGAGCAAGGCACTGAGGGTAATATTTACACTGAGTATGCTTATATCAATAGCAAGTGGGAAGTAATTGGGGATACTTCTGTTAGCCTTGACTTCTTAACCAATGCGGAAATTAATCAAATTTGGACTGACGCTGTTTAAGAGGTGCGCTTATGGCAACTACTGATAATAAAATTATTAATGGTAGCGGTTTAAGTAAGTTGTCTTCCCAAATTAAATCTTATGTGAATGATAAAACAGAAATATCAGTAGGGGCTGTTGCTCCTACTGATAATAAGATTAAATTATGGGTAGATACTTCCGCTGTAGGTGGGGTTGCTTGGAATGATATAACTGATAAGCCTGATTTGAGTGGTTATGCTACTATGACAGAAGTTGAAAATAAAGGCTACCAAACCGCAGACCAAGTAAATACATTAATCAATCAAGCATTGGGGGTTATTGAGAATGGCACTTACTGATAAACTCTCTGCTATTGGTTCAGCTATTAGAGAAAAGACAGGCGGAACAGAGTTATTAACCCTTGACGCTATGCCTACTGCTATTTAGGGTATTCAAGCAGGTGGCGGGGAATTGAAGTATATACAGATGGTAAAAAGCTTTTCAATGCCAAAAAATAAGAGTGGCACTTAGACAATAACTAATACAAACCTTCCAACAAATTATACTTTTGTTATGGTAATGAATGGTGCTATTACAAGATACAATGTTTCAACAGGGATAGTAGAGCGTGTATAGAGTGGTGGGGATATTAATGGTGTAAGTTATTACATTGGCTATGATAAGACCACACAGACTGTTTCTATAAGGTGGAGTAATGCTCTTACTGTCTCTGTGAGTTCAAGAGATTATTATATTTATGCCTTTTGGGTGGAATAAGGAGGATGTTATATGTATTATTTTAAACAAATAAATGAGGATAACACCATAACTTATTTTGCTTTCTCCTTTGAACCAAAAGTAGGAAGTAATATGTATCCTATGACAAAAGAAGAATACATACTTGCTATTAAGGAGGATGAAGCAAATGCCAGTGCTGAAATATAAAGATGGTAATGAATGGAAAGTGGCAAGTAAGAATGTTGCCTATGAAATAAGTGATATTCCCGCTCCTACTCAAGAGGAATTGACTTTTAGTAAATTTTTAGAAAATGATTGGGGTATAAAAAAGTGGTTTTTTAATAAATATCAAGATAAAATTCAAACTCAACATATTCGAGTTATTTAGCACGGATTTGATAATTTTACCTTCTCGACTATTCCATTTAAAATTAATATGACTCCGCCTTTTGATGATAATAGAACTGATATTTGGTTATAGTATCTGTGTCAAAACTCAAAAATTAAAACATTAGATAATGTGTTTGTTCTTCCTGAGAATCCATCATCTTATACATTTGCTATGGGACATTGTTTTTATATAGCAACTTGTTTAAGAACTATACCATAGGACTTATTAATTTTATCTAAATATTTACCTACTAATAGTTCCTCAAATGACAATTGTTTATTTAATTATGGATTTTATCAATGCTTTGCTCTTGATGAATTAGTGGGAATTGGGGTTCCTAATAACGGACACGATAAATATATGAAAAGTAATAATAAATTTAGCAATACATTTAAATATTGTAGACGTTTAAAACGTATAACTTTTGAACCAAATCAAACTGCGGAATGGCGTTATCAAACGATAGATTTAACCGATTAGATTGGTTATGGTTCTGTCATTGGTTATGGTTTTTCATCAACAAAGCAAATTAAAGATGATGCTACATATTAGGCTTTAAAAGATGACCCTGATAGTTGGACTTTGGATATAAATTATGCTCGATATAATCGCGTTTCAGCTGTAGAAACTATTAACTCATTACCTGACACAAGCGCTTATTTAGCTACAGCAGGAGGAACTAATACAATCAAATTTAAAGGCGCTCAAGGTGCTAAGACTGACGGTGGGGCTATTAACACTATGACTGAGGAAGAAATAGCAGTAGCAACCGCAAAAGGATGGACTGTATCATTTGTATAAGGAGAATGTTATATGAAAGCAAAAAGTTTTGATTTAATCAGATATGATAGTGATAAAGGAAAAGTCTTTGATTGGAGAGAACCCAGAAGCCACACCAATGAAAAAGGGGAAGAAGAGCAAGAACACCTCTATGTTAGAACCTTATTCATTGGCTCTAATGATAGTATTGACAACTACATTGAAGTTCCAATAGCAGACTAATCCTATTGGACTTAGTAAAAAAAATTTTGTAAAATGTTAATAGATTTGGGGCAGAGTTAATAAAACGCTCTACCCCTTTTCTTATATTTATTTGAGGGTTAGAAATAAAACTCATATTTTAATTAAAGGGTATGCTATAAGGCATAAACTTAGGAGGTTAATATTATGGAAGAAAATAAGCAGGTAACAGGGGCAGAAAATAATAACACTGAACCTAAGACCTACACACAAGAAGAAGTTGACGCTCTTTTACAAAAGGAAACTGATAGACGTGTAAGTTCCGCATTAAAGAAAGCTGAGATTAAAAATCAAGAAAAGGTAAAAGAAGCGCAAAGACTGGCTCAAATGAATGAGCAAGAAAAATATCAATATGAGTTGGAGCAAAGAGAAAAGGCTATTGTAGAAAAGGAAAAAGCCCTTGCTCTGGCTGAAAATAAGAATGAAGCAGGAAAGATTCTTGCTGAAAAGGGATTATCATTAAGTTTAGTTGATTTTGTCGTTGCTGAGGATGCTGAAACTATGAATAAGAACATCTCTCTACTGGATAAGGCATTTAAACAAAGTGTTAAATTAGAAGTTGAAAAGCGTTTGAGTAGCAACACACCAAAGAAGAACTTACCCCTTGATTAGACCATTACAAAGGAACAGGCTAAGAAGATGGGTATTATGGAAAGACAAAAGTTGCTTAATGAAAATCCTGAATTATATAATACATTGTTTAATTAAAGGAGATTTTTATTATGGCAAACACTGTTTATGATAACAAGGTTATTGAGAGCGTAGCAAAAGACTTGCTTACCACCTCTCTTAATACCCGTTCTCTTATGACTATTGATAATGAGTTAGCAGAAAGCGCGGGTATGCTTAAAACTGTTAATACTTACACCTACAAAGGTGAAGCTGAGGAACTTGCTAATGGCGTTGGTAATACCGCTTCTAAGCGTGGTTCTATCTCTTATACTGGTAAAGATTACCGTGTAAAGCTCTGCCAACAGGCTTATGATTATACCGATGAGGAAGTAATGAAAGACCCCTTTATTGTTGATGGTATGATGAGAGGCGCAGTTCAGGTAATGACTAACAAGATGACCGCTGACTTTATTAGTGCTGTTAAGAGCACTGATGTTACTTTGGGTGTTACTTTTGCTAAGGGTGGCGCTCTTAACTATGATACCATTGTTGATGCTATTAGCACTCTCAACCTTGAAGACGAAAGCCAGTTATTTATTCTCATTCCTAACACTTGGAAAGCATCTCTCCGCAAGGATGAAGACTATAAGAGTGCTATGATGGGACAGGTTATTTACAACGGATAGGTTGGCACTATTTGCGGTATTCCCGTTATTGCTACTAAGGCTCTTACTGATTCTGCCTTTGTTATGACTAAGGAAGCCGTCAAACTCTTCATCAAGAAAGACGTTAAGGTTGAGCCTGACCGCGATCCTAATACCAGAAAGAATAGCGTTTATATGCGTGCTACTTACCTTGTAGCCCTTGCTGACGCTACTAAGATTTGCTCCATTAAAGAAGCACAGGCTTAATTAACTAATAGGAGGTAAGTAAATGTTAGATAAATTAAAGTTGATATTAAGTATTAAAGATGATACTAAGGACGATTTACTAACATTACTTATTGAATAGGCTATTGAAGAAGCATTAAATTACACACACCAAGATAGTATTGATAATTTGAGTTCCACCATTATTTCAATGGTAGTATATAAATATAACAGATTAGGGACAGAGGGGTTAGATTCAGAGGGATACTCAGGAGTTAGCTTTGGGTATTCCACTGACTACCCTGAAAGCATTATGCGCGCCCTAAAATCGCAAAGAAAGTTAATTACCATATGATTAATAGAGAGTGGCAAACCGCAATCATTACTTCTTATACTTCTGGATTAGATGAGTATGGTTAGCCTGTTATGGGTGAATCCAAAAGAGAAGTAGAAATGGTGGTAAAGCTTTATCAGCAAAGCAATACAAGTGATGTTAGATATACGGATGTTTCCACTATTGGACTTACTAAGGATGCTTTGATTACTGATAAAGATTAGGTTCAAGTTGGCAATGATACTTATAAGGTGCTGTATGTTATTCCTACTTCAAGATTACACCAAATCTTAATGAAGAGGGTGTAATAATGGCTATTGAAAACTTAGACAAATTAATAAGTAAGTTAGAAAAGTTGAATGATGTAAATTAGGCAATGGAGCAGGCTTGTATTTTGGTAGAGAATGAAGCAAAGATAAAATGCCCTGTTGATAATGGGCTTTTAAGAAACTCCATTACTCATTACATAGAAGATAATCCAAATGAACTTATAGGAGTTGTAGGAACTAATATTGAATATGCTCCTTATGTTGAGTTTGGCACAGGTATTTATTCCTCTCTTGGAAATGGTAGATAGGATAGATGGAAATACAAAGATGCTAAAGGTGAATGGCACTCTACCATAGGCCAACACCCTTAGCCTTACTTACAACCTGCCTTAGAGGAAAACCGCAGGAAAATAGAAAAGATGTTTAAAGAGCAAATTAAAAAAGGAGTGAAGTTAAAGTGATTGACTATAAACCAACTCTAAAAAGCAATTTGGAAACATTGGGCTTGCCCGTTTATTATGAGTTATTTGTTAATGGCTCAACTCCTACTCCTTGTATTACCTACATTGAAGCAGGTAATTATGCGGATTTGGAGGGAGACACTTTGCTTTATAGCCGATTATCTTACAACATTAAATTGTGGGGTAAGCGGTTAGGTGATTTAACCCCATACTTAGATAAGATTGATAAAGTGATGCGCAAATAGGGGTTCAAAAGAACTTCTTACAATGAGTTATCTTATGGAGCAGAACAATTAGAATTAATCTTAGGCTATCAAGCTATGGGATATGAAAATTGATTTTTGAAAAGGAGATTTTTTTATGGCTGGCATTTTGACCAAGGGTATTAAATTATCTTACAAGAAATAGGGTTCTACTTATGAGGAAATCCTCAATTTACAAGAGTGCCCAGATTTAGGCGGAACTGCTGAAAAGGTTGACGTTACTGTTTTAGCAGACGGCAATAAAAAGTATATTAATGGTGTAAAGGATTTTGGCGATTTGGCTTTTAAGTTCCTCTATGACAATAGCGGTGCTACTTCCAATTACCGCATTGTCCGTGGATTAGAAGAAGCAGGAAGCGTTGTTGATTGGAAAGTTACTTTCCCTGATAACACTGAGTTTGCTTTCTCTGGTGAAGTAACTACTTCTATTGATGGCGCAAGCGTTAATAATGCTATTACCTTTACCGCTAATATCACACTCAATAGTGATATTACTGTAACCAATCCTACTATCTGATTGGAATGAGGGGTTATTTATATAATAGCCCCTCTTTTTTATTATAACTTTAAAGGAGATTTTGTTATGTTATATACTGTTATTAATATTGGTGGAACTGATTATAAAGCAAGACTTAATGCTAAGGCTTGTGTTGATTTAGAAAAGAAACTTGGAACTAACCCTCTAAACGTCTTTGCTAAGATTGCTGAGGATGGTTCAATTCCTGATTTGAGCGTGCTTATTAGCATCTTTCAAGCATCCCTGTCCGCATACAACCACGGTATGACCATTGATAAGACTTATGAGTTATATGATAAGTTTGTTGATGATGGAAATACAATGATGGACTTAGTTCCTATCCTTATGGACGTATTCAAAGTGAGCGGATTTTTTAAAGTTGAGGATGAAGAGGAAAAAAACTAACAAGTGAGAGTAGTTAGAAAACCCCTGATACTCTCACAGAACTATTTCAACAACTACTCCCCATAGCATTAAAGTGTGGTGTTTCATTGTTTGACTATTGGAATATGACAATAGGTGAGATTGACTTACTTATAAAGACATTCCAAGAGAAAGAAGAAATAAGGGCAAAGGAAATATTAGCAAGCAACTATAATTTGGCTTCAATGATTGCTACATTTGTTAGTTGTTCTTTGGCTGGTAAATAGATACCTGATATCAATGAACTTTATCCTACTCAATTTCAAGAGAATAAGCCAATAGAAGAGGATAAGAGTTGGATGATTTACAAGGAACAAATGATTGACTTTGCCATAGCCCATAATAAATAGAGGGGTGTGAAAAATTGACAGTTGAAGAATTAAAAGTTGTTATTACTGCGGAAACCGCTGGATTGAAAAAGCAGATTAGCCAAACGCAATAGCAACTTCAAAAATTAGAGAAAACAACAGACAAATCTTGTAAGAAAATAAATAATTCTTTTAAGAATATATTTAAAGGCGTAGGATTTGCTCTGATTATAAGATAGTTAGGCTTATTAAGTAAGCAAGCTATCAATATGGCTTCTGATTTGGAGGAAGTTCAAAACGTGGTAGATGTTTCATTTGGCTCTATGGCTGATTAGGTTGAAGCATTTGCTAATACCGCTGTTAGAAGTTATGGTATGAGCGCTTTGACTGCTAAAAGAATGGCATCTACTTTTATGGCTATGTCTAACGGTATGGATATAGCACAAGAAGCAGGAAAGAATATGTCTCTTCAATTAACTGCGTTGGCGGGTGATATGGCATCTTTCTACAATGTTGGATAGGATATAGCCCAAACCGCATTAAACTCAATATTTACGGGAGAGACAGAAAGCTTAAAGAAATTTGGTATTGTTCTTACTGAAACTAATTTAGAAGCATTTGCTTTATCACAAGGTATTAAAAAGAGTTATCAAGCAATGTCTCAAGCTGAAAAGGTTGCTTTAAGATACAATTATGTTCTCAATGCTACCAAAAACGCACAAGGGGACTTTGCCAGAACGTCAGGTAGTTGGGCTAACCAAATCCGCTTACTTAAAGAGCAATGGACGCAGTTTTTAGGCATTTTAGGTAGCGGTTTAATTAAAATACTTACTCCAATGGTAAAAGCCTTGAATCAAATGTTGGCTTCTCTTATCTCTATTGGAAACGCTATTACAAAGGTGTTTGGCGGTAAGACCACTAACAATATGTCTACCACAATCAAAGATTCAGCAGGTTCAGCAGGTGATTTAGATGCGGGCTTGGGGGATGCTAATGAGAGTGCTAAAAAGCTATCCAGAACAATAGCGGGTTTTGATGAACTAAATGTATTAAATCCAAAAGAGGAAGAAAAAAAGCCTGATTCTGGTAATACAGGCTCAGACATTGGAGCAGGAAACATTGCTGACTTTAAGATTGATGAGACACAAACAGAGGGCGTTAAAACACGCTTAGAGTAGTTTGTAAAAGATTGTCAGGAAATACTTAATAAGTGGCAAAGCACAATCCCCAAGTTAGAGATTAACTTTGATACTGAGAAAGCTAAAAATAATTTACAAAACATAGGAAAGAATCTACTTGATACCATTGCTGGATGGGGTTCATTCGTTATCACTATTGGAATTGATATTGCTAATGATTTAGATATTGGTAGATTGGGTAATGATATTTTAGGTTTAGTTGAAGCCTTTACAGAGTTAGCAAGTAGTATTACTGGTGCGGTTGTTCCTGCTTTAGAGAATTTCTATAATATTGGTTTAAGTCCTTTGGTTTAGGCTATTGGAGACGTTGCTGATAGTATGCTTACTTGGGTTACTGGAATATTCAAAGGATGGTCAGATTGGTTTACTACCAACAAAGATAACATTGCTTAGTTTGGAACTACATTAGGTGAAATTGTTGAACCTATTAGCACAATTATAGGAGACTTATTAAGAATCACTTGGAATGTTTTAGCAACTGCTTTAACCATTATCAATGATGCTTTATAGGGTATAGCTACAAGCCTTGTTACTATGAAGCCTGAAACGCTAAAGAGCATTATAACTGATTTGTTGTTAATAGCAGGTGGAACACTCACAGCAAAAGCATTTCTTAATATCCAAGATGGTTTAATGGGATTTGTCACTGGCACAGATTAGGCGGGTAATGCTTGGAAAGGTTTTAAACAAATTATCAAAGAGGGTAATTCAGAGGGCGACTTAGGCTACTTTATTACTGAACCCTTTAAACTGGCTTTTGAAAAGTTAGATATGATATTCTTTACCCCATTCAAAACCGCACTCAATACGCACTTATTCACTCCATTTAAATCTATCTTAGATGCTATGAGAGTTGAATGGACTGCTTCAATGACTGCTATTGGTAGTTCTGGCGGTGGACTTTAGGTATTAGAATCAACCGTTAAATCTGTAGGCGCTGGCTTTAGCAGATTATGGGCTATTATTAGCGCTCACCCGTTTGCTTTGGTTGCGGTTGCTATTGCTACGGTTGTTGCTTTGTTTGTTCATCTTTGGAATACCAATGAAGAGTTTAGAAATTCTATTTAGGATTTATGGAATAATACTCTTAAACCCACTATTGATAAGATTATTAACGTATTAAAAGAGTTATGGGAAGAGCATTTAAAACCATTAGTAGATAGAATTAAAGAACTATGGGAAAACACTCTCAAACCATCTCTTTCTGATTTGTGGGATACAGTAAAAGACGTTTGGGATAAGTTATCAGTTGTTCTTGGAGAAATAATTAAGGTTGTTGGTGTAGTTATTTCTACCGTCCTTGGTGTATTAGTTGGCGGTGTTGAAATGATTGCTTCTATCATAGGCGGAATTGCTGATGTTTTGACAGGCATAATTGACTTCTTAACAGGTATTTTTACTGGTGACTGGGAAAAGGCTTGGACGGGAATTAAAGAGATTGTCTTAGGTATTCTTGATTCTATTAGCGGTGTTTTTGAGGGCTTTATTGATGGATTAATTGAGGGCATTAATAATCTCGGAAATGCTATCAATGATTTGTTTGGTAAGGACAAAAAGAAAAAGAACACTTACACCTTTAACACCAATAGTAAGATTAACTTAAAGAATCAAGCAAAAAATATTAACATTCCACAAATGAGAGCCTTTGCTAATGGCGGTGTTCTTAATAGCCCAACAGTAGGTTTAATGGGTGAATACACAGGTGCTTCTAATAACCCTGAAATAGTAACCCCACAGTCTCTTATGAGGGAGACAATGGAAGACGCTAATGCCAGTCTTATTAACGCTATCTTTGCTATTGGAAACCAAATCTCCAAGAGTGTAGATGACAAAAATATGGATGTTTATATGGATACTGCTAAGGTTACAAGACGCATTACTAAGGAGCAGACCGCACAAAAGAAACAAATGGGAACGTCCCTTGTTATGGTTTAAGGAGGTAAGAAATGGTTTTTAAAATTAATGGCACTGATATTACCCCTTATATTGCCAATGGAGGATTACAATACACAAGAAACGATTTAGACGGGCCAAATGCGGGCCGTGCTTTAGATGGAACAATGTATAGAGACAGAGTAGCAACAAAGGATAAATGGACGGTTAATTGCCGTCCTTTAACCTCATAGGAAACCGCAACTTTGCTTTCTTTGATTGAGTCTGAATATGTAAGTCTTACTGTTACTAATCCAAAGACCAACACCACAAGAACTTATTAGGCTTACAGTAATAATGTTCCTGCTGAATTTCTGATGATAAAGAATGGTGTTGAATATTGGACGGGTATTAGTTTTCCTTTGATTGAGAGGTAATTGAATGAACAAAGTTATATATAAATACGATATAAATACCACATTAACCTTTACTGATTAGGCTGATAGTGGAGATGGGAAAATCATAGAGGGTTCATTCTATAATGAAACAAGTTTGTTAGAAGATGAATTAAGTATAGACACAATGACTGTTAAAGTGAGATATGAGAGGGCAACACCCTCTCTTATCTCCTTTACTTATGGTTCAGAGGTTGAATACTATAAAGATGATAAATTATATGCCCGCTACTATCTTAAAGACGTAGAGAGAAACAGTAAATATGAATACACTTTCTCACTTCAATCTGCTATTGGCCTATTGGATGATACAAACCACTATGGCGGTATTTACTCAGGCCAAACCGCAAGTAATATTATTAAAGACATTATTGGTGGGAAGATAACTTATACTGAGCACAATATCTTTTCTAAGATTAAGGTTTATGGTTGGTTGCCAGTAGCCACAAGAAGAGATAATTTAAAGCAACTTCTCTTTGCTGTTGGAGGTTGTGTTAAAAAGAAAGATGGTATTATCAACTTTACTACTCTTACAGTTGATACGCCTACTGGAATCCCTGCTAATAGAGTTTATGATTCAGGTAAGATAACCTACAATGCCCCAGCAAGCAGAATTGAAGTCATAGAGCATCAATTTAGCAAGGTTGATAATGCTTAGGCTGAGGATATTTATGTTGGTGAAATTGTAGGAAGTAGCTTTACAAGTCCAAAAGGATATGTAATTGATAATGGAGCAATTATTACTTGGGATGAGCCACACCATAGTATTACTTTTTCAGGTTGCACCTTGCTTAACAATGAAGTAGGTGTGAATTATGCGGTTGTCTCTTCTTCCGCAAGTGCTACCATTAAAGGAAAGCCTTACATACATTCAAAATTGATTGTGAGCAGAGATAAAGAAAACTACCAAGGTAAAGAAAAGGTTGCTAAGGTAGAGGACGCTACTTTAATCACTTTAGCAAATTCTAATAGTGTTGCTGAAAAGGTTATGGCTTACTATGATACACCAAGCACTTTATCAGGCTCAATAGTTCTAAATGATGAAAAGCCCTTAGACAATCTAACTATGCCAAATCAATTTGAAGAGGAAAGCACAGGTATTATTAAGAGCATTGAGGGAACTTTTGGATAGCAGATAACCAAAGGTGAAGTTGAAGTAAGATTGGGTTATAATCCACCACCTATTTATGGTAGTAGAGAGTTAGTAAGTATTGCTATTAAAACTCCGCCCAATAAAACAACTTATGAAGCAGGAGATTACTTTGATAAAACAGGAATGGTTATTGAAGCCACATACGATGATGGAAATAAAGCCATTGTTAAAAACTACTCAGTAAGCCCAAGTGTTCTTACTAAGGATACAACCAAAGTAATTATTACTTATAGGGAAATGGGAGTTGTTAAGAACACAGAATTAGACGTTGTAGTTAAGAACTTATTAAAGACAATAGCAATTACAACTCCACCTGATGAAACTGCTTATGAGATTGGGGAAACTATTAGCCTTGCTGGTATGGTATTAGAAGCCTATTATTCAGACGGTTCAAGCAAGGTTGTAGAAAATTACACCTACAGCCCGCAAACAGTAAGAAGTAATGATGATACGGAAATTACAATTTCATATACTGAGGATGGAATTACAAAAACAACTATCCAAGAGATAACAATAGGAAATACACCAAATCTTACAGGCATTTCTATAATAACTAATCCTGATAAAATGACTTACAGAGCAGGTGAGTTTTTTGATAAGACAGGGATGGTTGTTGTTGCCAGTTTTGATGATGGAAGTAGTAAAGCAATTAGAGGTTATACTTACACACCTACTTCCGCTCTTGGAAAAGATAATACAACGATTACAGTATCTTACACTAAAAAAGGAATTACTAAAACGGCTACATTGACTATTGTTATTATCTATCTAACTTCAATAGCAATTACCCAAGAGCCAACATATAAATCCTATTATGATACTGAATCATTTAACACTTAGGGAATGGAAATAACCGCTTATTATTCTGATAACACAAATAAAGTAATTACAACTTACACTTATTCCCCAAGTGGCGTTTTACCTTATGGAACAACTCAAATTGTTGTTTCTTATACAGATGGCGGAATTACCCAAACCGCAAATCAACCAATTACCGTTTCTATTAAGACTTATGATTATACCAAGAGCACAGTAATTAGTGCGGGCGGTAGTTATACTTTGTCTGGTATTGGCGCTACACATAGAAACATTAGAGTTGTTTGTATTGGCGGTGGCACAGGCGGTAAGGGCGGTAAAAATGGTTCGTCTGGTAGAGCTGGCGGTTCTGCTTCTGTTAAAAAACAATAGGGTTATGATATAGCAAGTAATGGTTCTGGCGGTGCTGGTGGCTCAGGTGGCACGGCTGGCTCAGGTGGTAAAATCTTTTAGAAAGATTTTATCATTCCAAAATTAACTGACACATTTACTATTAGCATTGGTTCAGGTGGTGCGGGTGGTTCTACCAATACCGCAGGTTCAGCAGGTGGAAATACTACATTCACTTACAATGGCACTACGGCTTCTTCTGCTACTGGTTCTTCCTCTTCTACTGGTTACACAAACACGTTTACCAATGCTACTTATGCTGTTATTGGTGAAGATGGTATTGCTGGCGGTGACGGCGGTGATGGATTTGAAATAACCAGTGTATCAGGAACAAGAAATTATAGTTGGTATTATAATGACGCTAAAAATGGTAGTAGTGTTACTTACAAAGGCACTACATATAAAGGCGGAACTATTTACACACAAGGCAAAGGAATGATAAATTATAACAACGCTACTATTGGTGTTGTTGCTGGTGGTGGAGGTTCTGGCGGTGCTTCTGCTGGTAATAATTCTGCTACAGGTAATTCCTCAAGAATAAATGGTCATCAACAGTCTCCAAGATTTAAAGCTTGGTGTGCTTCTGGTGGTAAAGGTGCTTCTGCTGTTGCTCCAAGTGCTCCTACTACTTATGGTAATGGTGGTAATGGAGGAAATGGCGGTGGAGGTGGAGGCGGTGCTTCTGGTGGTTGTGCTATCTTTGCTGAAGATATTTACCTCCCAAGTGGAACTACTTTCCCCTATGAAAATGACGTTTGCCAAGTATACGCCGGTGCTGGTGGTTCAGGAGGTTCTGGTTCTTCTGGTTCTTCTGGTGCTTAGGGATGTGTCATTATTTACTTTAGTTAAGGAGGACTTGAAATGTAGGCTATTATTGTTGCTATCTTAGGAATGATTGGCGCTTTGGGCGGTTCTTGGATAGCAAATAGAAAATCTACTGCTTTGATTGAGTATAGATTAAAAGAATTAGAGGAAAAGGTTAATAAGCATAACAGTCTGATAGAACGCACTTATCAGTTAGAAAAACAAGTTGCTATTATCCAAGAGGAAATTAAGGAATAAAGGCAAAAAATTAGTTGACAATCACAAGTAAATGGGGTAGTATTAACTCATCCAATAAATTATGGAGGTTGTTTTATGGCTAACACAACAAGAGCAAAGCGCCCTGAGATTAAGATTGCGGTCAAGGATTTTGAAGCCCTCAGCATTTATTGTAAAGGCGTTGAAGGTGCTACCCCTACAAGTGTGATTGGCAACCTTGTTAAAGAGTTCTTAGAGAAGGATGAAGTTAAAGCAGTTATTGCGGAACAGAGTAAGGATAAGAAGAAGCTCAAAACCATTGAGAAAAAGAAAGAAATGATTGCTAAACTTCAAGCTGAATTAGCTGAGTTAGAGGGGTAATAAAAAAGGGTTATGGTTAAAAGCCATAACCCTTTTTTTTGTTGACAAAAATAGAATTTGTGATACAATAGACACGTCCATTGGATAGTTCTAATGAGAAGTTAGAGCTAATCACCTTGGGGAATAGCTGGTGTAAGAAAAACTTGAGTTCTCAGAAGTAGTAAGGCAGACGGGGATTCAGGTTCTAGTGTTCATTACGGACGTGCGGGTTCAAGTCCCGCCTCGCGCACCATCTTTTATCCTTGAAAACCTTGTGTTTTCAAGGATTTTTTCGTTTTTGCGATTCTTTGACCCTTATTTATCTCGATAAGCGCGGGCGCTACTGTTTCCAAATGGATGAAATTCTTGACCCGGAAACGGTGAGCAGCGTTTCCGTCTTCGGAGAGACGTTTTCCGTCGAATGACGGGACGACAAATCGTATTTATGCAAAAAAGGGACCTCTGCATCAAAGCAGAGGTCCCCTTTTCCTATTATTTTTCACCGCAGGGAGTCCTTCATGTTCTTCGCATACGCGCCGACGTGCTCGGGCGCGTCCTTGCCGTGCTGGGCGAGGAGCTTGACGATGGCGGAGCCGACGATCGCGCCGTCGGAGAGGTCGGCCATCT
>ERZ773116.1274-NODE-1274-length-24179-cov-167.822956_pt1 | contig 24179 bp, 24 predicted proteins | sample MGYA00580563_ERZ773116 | MGnify/ENA primary metagenome ERZ773116 (study PRJEB29015, sample SAMEA2737864) | human gut metagenome | biome: human gut; feature: human-associated habitat; material: faeces | place: China | collected 2012 ... | reverse complement strand
GCTTGCCAAGCGACAGTTATTGACAGTATTTCAATGAACTTTTATATAGCGGAACCGGTCACCCGGCTTCCATTATTTAACTTTTTAGTACGGTAAATTTTTACCGAAGTATTGAAATAAAAGAATAAACAAATTATTTATTTGAAACCATGAGTAGAATTTGTATTTTAAGTGCGGTTAATATTAAACATATGGCGATGATTAGTCTATATACGGAGAAGTTACTGCAAGATGGGATTGATTTTGACATAGTGTATATGGACAAATATGATGAAGATGAAGATTTTCCGTCAAAAAATAAATATGTATTTAAAAACTATATTGATCACAATCAGCCGAGATGGAAAAAAGCCCTTAAGTACCTACGATTCCGCAAATATGCAATTCAGGTGTTAGAAAAAAACAAATATGATTTCATTATAGTGTGGAATGATGTCGCTATTATCATGTTCGCGGACTACCTTGCTCGCAAGTGGAAGGGTAAGTACTGCTTAAATATAAGAGATTATTGTCATCAAAGTTTTAAGCCTATTTTGTGGATGTTCTCTTGGGTTATTAAAAATGCTTGCTTTACTACGGTTTCGTCTTTAGGATATAAAGTCTTTTTGCCTAAGGCTAATTACATCCAAATACATAGTTTAAATATGCCAGTTTTGCGTAAACTAAAGCCACGAAACAGCTTTCGCAAAGAAGGAGAGCCAATTCGAATAGGATTTGTCGGGTATGTAAGATTTTATGAAATTAATTCTAGACTTTTGGATATTTTCAAGAATGACCCACGGTTTGAACTACATTTTTATGGCTCTCATTCAGAGTATCTTCAAGAGTATGCAAAAAGAAATGGAATAAAAAATACCTGTTTCCATGGTGCCTTTCCAGTTCAAGATACTAATCTATTTATGGAAAAGATAGATATAGTAAATAATCTTTATGGTAATCATACAAAATCATTAGATTATGCACTGTCAATAAAATTGTACAATGGGGTGTGGTGTCGTTTGCCTATTCTCGTTTGCCCTGATACATATATGGAAAAAGTATCTAATGAGTATGGTATTGGGTATACCGTTTATGCGTATGATGACAATTTAAGAGATTCAATTTATGATTGGTACAGACACCTTGACTTTGATTCTTTTAATTCTGGTTGCGAGCGATTTGTTAGTCAAGTAGAAAAAGAGAATATACAATTTGATTTGGCGTATCAACAAAATATTGCTCCACTTCGATGAATAAGCTATATAGGATATTCTGTATCACTTCAACAATAGTGACAATTATTTCATGTTTGCATCTATTGTCTGGAGTGTTCGGCTATGCATTAATGTTGCCAGTCACATTTTTGGTGTTTTTCATATTCGTCGATTCTATTAAGAATGTGTGGAAAACGCGCCCTTTAACTTCATATATTCTTTTGAGCCTTCTTTGGTTTAGGATGGTCCTATTGCCATTTTATGGAGCTGTTTCTGGTTATTATTCTACTTCTGGAACATCAATGGAGTTAGAACAGCATTTTATTGGAGCTGTTTCGCTCGGTGTTTATGATTGTATGGCAATACTGATTGTTATAATCATATTCTCGGTGAAAGGTGTTTCTTTAAAAAGTTCAGATGTCTATAATAAATTGTATGGAAGTTCTGAAATATATGTATTATTTTGTTTGTTCGCACTTGCTATATATATAATAGTCGGTCGTTCGATGAATTTATTTGATTTCGCTATTAAACCTGTTGGCGTCAATTTAGAGCGAGAAGGAGATTTGACTGGAGGACGAGAACTGGTTATCCGACAGATAATCACTTCTGCAATGATGTTTCTTTTTTTATTGGTAATAGTATGGCTGAAGAAAAAAGACGAACATACAATATCTAATAAATATTTTAATTGGTCAATTATTTGTGCAGTTCTTTTAATTGCAATTATTGTTGGAGAACGTAGAACTTCGCAAATTTATAAAGCTTTTGCTTCTGGATACGTCTTGTTATCATTGTATCCTACGAAAAAAGAGAAAACGATAACATATATAACAGTCGCAGCTATATTTGTGTTAGCATCAATGACGATCTATAAGCAATTCTATGGGTTTATGTATAACTCTTATGCTGAGGCAATTAATAATGCATCTATGGAGGACGGTTTTTCTTACAGTATGTTGGATGCTTATTTTTATGGGATAGACACAATTGCAAAAAATATCCATTATGGACAAATGATGGAAGGTGGGTTAAGTCAGTTGTTGTATGATTTTTTCAGGAATATTTTTGGATTAAACATGCTTGTTCCTAGCGATAGGTTAATTTCTTCACAGATGTATAATTCAATCATTTATTCCGGAGATCAGTTGACCGGGTACTTATTGTCAAGTGTAGGCTATGGATATATATTTATTGGTTATCTTCTAGCTCCGTTTGCTACTGTGTTTAATGTGTGTTTAATGTTATGTTTTGAAGGTATCCTTAGAAGAACGCGGTATATAGAATGGCAATATCTATTTGCTTATTTGTATATGAGGATAGCATTTGGGGTATTAGGCTCAACGCCTCCTCTTATTAACCTAGTTACAAGGTTTTTTGTGATAAATGCTATTATAATAGGATTCGCTCGACTATTTAAACAAAAAACAAGATGAATAAAATCTGTATATTTACTTTACGAGCATTTTTTTCTATCTTTTATTCTAAAAAATATTTATGTGGACGGTATTTCAAGGAAAAAAAGATGGGGTGGTATTGGTGTTTTGTAGGTATTCCATCGCGGTTATGGGGGACAAATAGAAAAATACCTTGGCCGGTTAATCCTAGAACTATAGTTTCTAATAGATATAATATAGAGTTTGACGTAAATGATATTCACATCTTTCAGACACCTGGATGCTATTGGCAAAACCATGATGGGAAAATTATTGTTGGCAGAAATTGCCATATTGCTCCTAATGTAGGTATTATTACAACGAATCACGACGTTAAAGACCCTTCTAAGCATACAAAAGGAAAGAATGTTGTTTTAGGTGACAATTGTTGGATAGGGATGAATGCAGTCATTTTACCAGGTGTGGTTCTTGGACCTAATACTGTTGTAGGAGCTGGTGCAGTGGTGACGCATAGTTTTCCGGAAGGTAATTGTGTTATAGTGGGAAATCCTGCAAAGATGATAAAGGAAATATGCTGAACGAATTTAAAAACAGCCCATTTTTTAGGGCTGTCTTTTTATTATCCTCAGGGTCTATGATAGCACAAGTGATTCGGGCTATTGCAACACCTATATTAACAAGAATATACTCCCCAGAGGTCATGGGACAGTATACCTATTTAATTTCGATTTCTGCAATTTTTATGGGCATTTGCAATCTAAGATATGAGGTTGCAATTGTTACAGATCCGGAGGAGTCTCATATTTTCCCATTAATCAAATTGTCAACAGTTGTTGGCACTTTATTTACTATTACAGCGTCTTTGATTTTGGGTTTATATTTTGTCATCAATGGGAAGCCAATATTTTGGACTATTTTGCTATTTTTTAATATTTTAGCATATTCTATTACGAATGTTTTAACGGCTTATAATAATCGCAAAAAAGAGTATAAACTTATTTCTTCAATGTATGTTATAAGAACAGGGATTCAGTATATATTTGCCATTCTATTGGGTTTAATACACCCTGTTGCTCCTTTCCTATTAATTCCTTATGTCGTTGGTGAGTATATGGGTATTAGCAAACAAGCAAAGTCGCTGAAAGGTTCGTGGCGTAATATTTTTAATGTTGATAATACTAGAGTAAAAGAGGTTGCAGTTGCGCATAAAAAACAACCATTATTTTCGATGCCAGCATTGTTGTCAAACAGTTTATCTTATTCTCTTATTACGATTTTTATCGAATGGTTATTTGGTATGGAGACGGTTGGTTTTTATTCAATATCAGTTAGTCTCTTGGGGCTGCCTTTAGCCGTTATTGGAAGTAATATATCTAAAGTATTTATGCAAAAGGCTTCAGAGGAATATGCTTCTGATGGAACTTATAAACATTCATTCAACAAGACGTTTATAATTCTATTAGGATTCTCTATTCCGATGGTCGTTATAATGTTTTTTCTAGCTACTCCTATATGTAAGGTTCTGTTTGGACAAGGGTGGGCTCAATCGGGAACATATATAATGATATTAGCTCCAATGTTTGGTGTACGATTTATCACATCTGCTCTTTCACCTGCGTTTACTATTATAAAAAAACAACAAATAGAATTTGTTTTACAAGGTGTATTTCTTATTGCTAATATTCTTGGTTATTTCATAACTAAGCGATATGGTTTAGATATAAATGGATTTTTGGTAATTATATCAATACTATTCTCGTTTGCGTATATTTTATATTTGACATTTATTTTTTTGTATTCTAGAAGGAGGATGTGTCAAGATAGTAAGATATAAGATAAATAGACGTTAAATTTTTTGTTATCATCTAATTTTTTTCATTGTAATAATATGATTATAGTAATCGGAGCAACAAGCTTTATCGGTGTGCATACCGTCACCGAGCTGGTGAACCAGGGATGCGAAGTACTGGTGACCGGAAGAAAAAACAAATTCAAGGAGCATTATGATGCCTTGGGCGTGAAGTACGTGAATCTTGACCTGAACAACGAATCGGACTTTGAACAACTGCCCAAGACGGGTGTGGAAGGTGTTATTCTCCTCGCTGGTCTGCTTCCTGCAAACACTCCTGTAAACCTTGATGAGGATGAGAATGCAGCAGACTATTTTCGCATCAACGTTATAGGAACGATAAATGTATTGGAGTATTGTCGTAAGAATGGGATTAAACGAGTGATTTCAACTTGTTCTTATGCTGATGTTCGTGGCGCATGGAGTGCTGAAAAACGCATTACCGAAGATGAACCTCGTGATTTCATCTTTACCGGTGATCATGCTGTGTATGTTATCTCTAAGAATGCAGCCAATGACGTGATGGAATATTATAATCAGCAGCACGGGATGAAGAACGCGGTGTTCCGTTTTCCTACAGTCTTTGGTGTTACGCCCCATATGTCACTGTATGTGAACGGTGAGATACGGAAGTCGGGATTCCAGATTTTTATGGAGAAGGCTGAGAAGGCTGAGGATATCACGGTGTTTGGCAATGCGCAGATGATTCGCGACGTGGCATACGTGAAGGATGTGGCTCACGCTTTCTATTTGGCTTTGAAGTCAGAGAATACTTATGGGCTGTATAATATGACAGCTGGGAATGGAGTGACACTCCAAGAGCAGGCTGAAGTAATGCGAGATGTTTTCGGTCCGGCGGACGGACGGAGGAGCAAGATTGTGTATAAGCCGGAGGTGCAAAATAACACACCGTCGTATCTGTTCTCGATGGAGAAGGCAAAGCGGGATTTCGGGTTCGAGCCTAAGTTCAAGACCTACCGACAGATGATGGAGGACTTCAAGAAGGATTGGGACGCGAATCTATACCGAGGCTTGTTTAAGTATTGATTACGAACACGAATTGCACGAATTAAACGAATACTATGTACAAGTATTTCTTTAAGAGGCTGATTGACTTTTTGATTGCGCTGGTGGCACTGCCTTTTGTGCTGCTGTTGTGCTTGTTTGTGTGGCTTGCCATTAAGTTGGATGACGGCGGGCCGTTGTTCCATATGGCTTCGCGTATCGGAAAAGGAGGAAAGATATTCAAGATGTATAAGTTCCGCTCAATGATTGTGAATGCTCCCGACCTGCGGATGGAGGACGGCAGTACATACAATGCGGAGGATGACCCGCGTGTGACCAAAGTGGGGCGGTTCCTTCGCAAGACTAGTCTGGACGAGATTCCGCAGTTGCTGAATGTCTTGATTGGTGATATGGCGCTGATTGGCCCAAGGCCCGATTCTGCGTTCTATCTGGAGCATTATACGCTGGAGGAGCGGGTGATTCTCACTGTCCGTCCAGGCATCACTGGATGGAATCAGGCAGTGAACCGCAATTCTGTGGGCACGAAGGAGAAGTTGCAGAATGACATTTACTATGTGGAACATCTGTCATTCGGCTTTGACTTGAAAGTTATCTGGCTGACGATAAAGACAGTACTTTCGCATAAAGATGTGTATCGCGTATGAAAAAATTAATGGTATTGGCAGCGGGACTGCTACAGATTCCGGTCATTAAGGAGGCGAAGGAGAAGGGGTATTATGTCATCGCAGTGGATGACGACCCTGAGGCTCCTGGGATGTTACTGGCTGACAAGGCTATCGTGCCGGGCGGTCTGATGAACGAGGAGAAGCTGGTAGCGATTGCCAGAGAGGAAAAGATAGACGGCGTGATTCATCCTTGCTCGGAAGTGGCGATGAATGTCATGGGGCGAATCAATGATGAGTTGGGCTTGAACGGTGTCTCGAAAGCAACGGCCATCCGGGCGACCAATAAGCATTTGATGAGGGAGGCTTTTGAGGCCTACGGGGCTCCCAGTCCGAAATCGTTCTGCACAGGCGATGCAGAGGAAGGGTACAGGTTGTTTCTATCTATTGAAGGGAAGGCCATCTTGAAGCCGTCGCGCAATAGTGGCAGTCGGGGTATCGCAGAGATTGAGCCGGGGCTTTCGTTTGAGGCGTTTGCATCGCTGTTTGAGCGTTCGAAAGCAGAGAGTCGGGATGCCTCAGTGATGGTTGAACAGTTTGTGGAAGGACCGGAGTTTAGTGTGGAGATTATCGTCTGGAAGGGGATGGTGAATGTGCTGCAGGTGACGGACAAGAAAACGACCGAGGCTCCGTATTTCGTGGAACTGGGGCACAGTCAACCGTCACAGTTTCCTACCGATGTAGTGGAGGCTGTCCGGGACTCCGCTGTCAGGGGCGTGAAGGCTTTACAGTTGGACAATTGTGCCGCTCACGCAGAGGTGAAGGTGCAGGATGGTCAGGCTTTTATTATGGAGATTGGCGCCCGTCTGGGTGGGGATTTCATCTCCACGGAACTGACGCATCTTTCAACGGGGATAGATATGGTGGCCGCTGCCATTGATGTGGCGTTGGGCGTGGAGCCTTGTCTGGAGCCTATGGCAGAGCCGAAAGGCGTGGCTATCAGGTATTTCACGCCGGAGCCTGGAGTGGTTAGGGCGATTGAAGGTGAGGAATTGCTGCATCGGCCCGATGTGTATGATGCAGCAATTTATGTGAAACCCGGCGATGAGGTTCGTGAGGTGAAGTCCTCGCTGGACCGGTCGGGGCACGTGATTGTGACGGCAGCCTCTGTCGGTCGGGCCGTTGAGGTTGCAGAGCATTTGGTTACTTCTGTGAAAATTATTACGGAATGAAGATATTAGAAGTTCCCGCCTATTTCTATCCGGAGAGTATGTCGAGCTCTCACTTGGATGATTCCTTGCGTGAGGCAATAGCGAATGCGGGGATAGAAATGGCGATATACTGTCCGACTCCGACACGAGGCATTACGCCAGAGGTGCGGAAGGAATATAAGAAAAAGAAGCAGGAGAAGATGTATGGCGGAATGGCTACCGTGCATCGCTTCCCGCTGTATGGAGAGGGGAAACATCCCCTATCGCGTGCGCTACGCTACACCTTAGCCTGTGTTATGCAGTTTAACCGTGCCCTTTTTGGCAAGGATGCGAGGAAGAGCGATGTGATGTTTATCACCAGTACTCCGCCTATCAAGGGTGCGATGGCCGGATTTGCAAAGATGTTCAATAGGAAACCGATTGTGTATGAGCTGCAGGACATCTTCCCCGACTCGCTCGCTGGCACTGGCCTCGCAAAGAAAGGCGGTCTGCTGTGGAAAATCGGCCGTGTGATAGAGAACTTCACCTACCGCAATGCGGACAAGATTATCGTCATCTCGCAGGACTTCAAGCGCAACATTATGGCGAAGGGGGTGCCGGAGGAGAAGATCGAGGTCATTTACAACTGGGTGGACGAGAATTCGGTGCAGCCGGTGAGGGATGAGGACAACGAACTGTTCGCGGAGTTCGGCATCAGTCGCCAGGGGTTTCGGGTGGTGTATGCCGGGAATCTGGGGAATGCGCAGAATATCGGGATTATCGTGGAGGCGGCAAGGCGACTGGCTGGCGTGCAGTTCATTATCTTCGGAAAGGGAGGGCTGGAGGATGAGATCCGGGCGACGAAGGAACGGGAGCATCTGGACAATCTGACCATCTTGCCGCTGCAGCCCTACGAGCGTGTGTCGAAGGTGTATGGCCTGGGCAACGTGTGCGTGGTGGCGTGCAAGCCGGGGTTGGGCGGTGCGGCGATGCCGAGCAAGACATGGAGCATTATGTCGTCGGGCCGTGCCGTGCTGGCGAACTTTGACGAAGGGGAGTTGAAGGAGATTGTGGAGAAGAATGATTGTGGCGTGTTCACTCACGCCGGCGATGTGCAGGAGTTTGTGGATGCAATACGGACGCTTGCGGCTTCGCCGGAGCGTTGCTCCGAAATGGGCCGCAACGGCCGCCAGTTTATTCTGGAGAATCTGACGAAAGAGGTGGGGACACGCAAATATGTTGAAGTAATCCGCTCGTTTGAGAGACGGTAAAGTGGTCAATAACACGAATAACAACAAGGTTTTCTGCAATGAATTGAGAAAAACCTTTATCTTTGTACATTGATAAAAAGAATGAAGGAAGATATGAAAGAATCCTGGCCTTCTTTGGCAAAACCTCCTGTGGTGACTGCTATCTTTCAGTTGAAGTTTGATAATGGCTCCGTGAAGGTTGATGACTATCTCAAGTTTGACAATGTTCTAAAGCGTGATTTCCCAAAACGTAATGAGAACATTGAATCAAGTTTGAGCCTCAGTCCTGCTACGAAAATTACCCTGGGAAGAGCTCAGATAAGCGGAGAAACTAACACGCGTCGTACAGGTTATGTCTATTTCACTACAGACCAGAAAGAGAAGCTATCGTTGTCAGAAACAGATATTACCTATACCTCCGAAAAACCATATGAGGGTTGGATAGTCTTCAAGGAGAAGGTGCTCAGGATATTGAGTACCCTTTCAGTAATGTTGGACAATGTGACTATCCGGAGAACTTCAATCAGGTTTATCAATCAATTCAAGTTCGATGACTTCAGTGATCCAACTCTCTATTTCAACTCTCAGATAGCGTCTACGGGAGACGGGATGCTCTTTCCCTTGATGAAGTATGGTTTCCGCTTGACATACGATATCGAAGAAGGTGTCTACTCTATCGTCAATCAAAATGCTGAACATCTTCCAGATAAGTTCGTATACATATTCGACATTGATGTGCTGAATCGGAATAACCTCTTATTTGAGTTGAACACAATTGATGACACATTGGAGTCGTTAAGGGATATCAAAAACCGAATCTTCTTCGGGAATGTAACAGATAAAACGTTGGAGACATGCAACTGAAAGATATTAAGCAGGGCTGGAAGCCTGTGACGCTGGCCGTGGGACTGATGGCCGGGGTGCCGTCAGGGATGTACGCTGCAGTTGACCAGTACAGCAAGATTGATACTGTGTTGACAAATCATGCTACTTCCCGTTACATTGCCGAGGTGAATGATCCGTCGGAACTGATGATGAGCGGGAAACTGATGTTTGACGCATTGGAGTCATCGTGGCGGAAGCAGACCCGGTTTTTGTCTTCAGTTGGTGACATTATCGGCCAGCAGGACTTCCAGGCCATTGTGGCCATGGGAGAGACAGCTGTGCCGTTTATCGGACAGTCGATAGAAGCACAACCCTCGACGCTGGTTTGGGCACTCAACATGATATTTAAGGGAAAGATTTCTGAGAAAAAGGACTTGACTATTAAAGAGGCTTGCAAACTATGGGTAAAGGAGTTGAGGCGGCAAGGCTGGATGTGATTAACGAGTTTCCTGGGCTACTCAATGACGATAATTTCGAGGTAACAAGCCCGGTAGACCCGAGTTACAACTGTATTGCGTGGGCATATCAAATAAAGGGGCGTTGGATGTGGCCACCGGCAGGCGCGCCAACTTATCTTGATGCAGTAACGTACTGGCCTGATGAGAATGCGAGCATAGATGTCGAGCAGTTTGTGAAGGCTTTTCGAGAGAAGGGGTATGAAAAGTGCGAAGATGATAGTTTCGAGGTTGGGTATCGAAAGATAGCTTTGTATATTACTCCTGGAACGACTGAATGTACGCATGCTGCCCGGCAATTGTCAAATGGATTCTGGACCAGTAAATTGGGTCCTCAGTATGATATACAGCACTCGTCACCCAAAGAGATAGAGGGACGGTGGTATGGCAAGGTCTACTGTTATATGAAAAGAGAGTTCCAATAGTGGATTCTCAGCCGTTTGTTCTTATACGCCAATTATTATGAACAGAGTTTATCTGCCGCCAGTAATGAGCTGGCGCGGGTTTTTGTGTCAATAGAGGAAACAAATAAGTTGTATTATCAATAGTTCGTTAATTCTATAAGTTAGTGGTCAAATTTTGGACCCGGAGAAAATCCCCTTCATCGGCGACATGAGTCTGGTGGGTCCGCGCCCGGAAGTAAGGCATTATGTCGATTATTGACACCGGAACAAATGCATGTGCTGGATGTCCGACCAGGCATCACTGACCCGGCATCTATTAAATTCCGCAATGAAAATGAGTTGATGGAGAAGGCAGAGAATCCTGAAGATTACTATATCAATGTGATTATGCAGGAGAAGATCAAGTTATATCTGGATTATGTGCAAAACGCATCTTTCTGGTATGATATCAAATTGATCTTCAAAACATTTTGGGTAATCGTCAAAGAGAGTTAAATTAGAGACTTTTAAAATAACAATACAATGAGTACAGCTTTGAAAAGAAGAAATGTACCTTTCAGCCCGCCAGATATGACGGAGGCAGAGGCAAATGAAGTTCGTGATGCTATTCTTAGCGGCTGGATTACTACCGGCCCGCGGACTAAGAAACTTGAGAAAGAGATTTCAGAATATGTCCATACCGAGAAGACGGTTTGCTTGAATTCTGCAACTGCTTCTATGGAGATGGCTCTTCATATACTTGGTGTCGGTCCCGGTGACGAAGTGATTGTTCCGGCATATACTTATACTGCGTCGGCATCTGTCGTCGCTCATGTCGGTGCTACCATTGTCCTGGTGGATTCTCAGAAGGACAATGTCGAGATGGATTACGATAAACTGGCTGATGCTATCACGGAACGCACCAAAGTCATTGTCCCTGTGGATATTGCGGGTATCTGCGCTGATGTGGATAAGGTTCGTGAGATAGTGAACCGTCCTGAAATTCTGGCAAAATTCCATCCTGCAAATGATATTCAGAAGCTTCTGGGCCGTATCGCCATTTCCAATGACTGCGCTCATTCATTTGGAGCTTCGCGTCATGGCAAGATGGCTGGCGAGATTGCTGATTTTTCTTCGTTCTCTTTCCATGCGGTGAAGAATTTCACTACTGCCGAAGGCGGCGCATTGACATGGAATCTGCCATTCGGAAACGGGAAGGTGGAGCACCAGCAGGTGTATTGCGGAAGTCCTGTACCTTTCATTGAGGGTGAGTCCTGGAACGAGTTTATCTACCGTCTCTCCCAGTTGTTCTCGCTTCATGGTCAGAACAAGGATGCGCTCGCGAAAACGAAGCTAGGCGCATGGGAGTACGATATCATTGGCCCATGGTACAAATGCAACATGACCGACATCATGGCGGCTCTCGGTCTCGTCCAGTTCGAGCGTTATCCGTCAATGCTGGAGAAGCGTCACGAGATGGTTTCATTGTACAATGCCGGCATCGATGCTCTCAACGCTAGCCTCAATGCAGACCACCAGGTCAAGTATCTGAATCACAGGGCTCCAGATCATTGTTCTTCGCACCATCTTTACCTGGTCCGTCTTCAGGGCCGCACCCGCGAAGAGGCCAACAAAGTTATCGAGCAGATGGCCGAGCGCGGCATCGCAACCAATGTCCACTACAAGCCTCTCCCGATGATGACCGCCTACAAGGCTCACGGCTTCGACATCGCCGATTTCCCGAACGCCTATCACCTGTTCGAAAATGAAATCACGCTCCCTCTGAACACCAAAATGTCAATGGAGGATGCCGAGTACGTGATAGCGAATTTCGCGAAGATTGTGAAGGGACTGTAGCTGATAGATGAACTAGTCGCTCGAATTTTGGAGTAATCTGTGGGATTATACAGGATTCGAGCGACTTATGGTATTTAGGGGCAATGGGACGATTACGTGCATTTTCATTGACAAGTATCTTGGAGATGGTGGCCGGTCTGCATTGGCATTGATAAGAATCTTGTGAATTGCGGGGCTTGCGTCTGCTCGTGGGCTTTCGCTTGTGGCTTGGCAATGGATTTACTTGTTTGCGGCATTGACGCTGCTTTCTGTGGCGGATGTGCTGTTCGGGATGAAGTGTTATCATTTGCATGAGGAGTATCTGGCTTCTTTGAGGAAGTAGTGGGGGTTGGAGGGAGGAGTGGTTGAGACGATTACGAACATTTTCATTGACAAGTATCTTGGAGGTGGTCGGTCTGCAGTGGCATTGATCTTAATCATCGGCTTGGAAGTTTGGAGGTGCGTGTTGTTTGCGGGGCTTTTTGTTTGGGCGGTGGAAGCTGGTGAGGGAGTTGTATTATTGAGGTTTTTGTGATGTTGGTTTAGGGCCTTTTTCTTAAAACGTTTCGTTGGTCGATCTGGGTGTGTGGTGGTTTCGGAAGGTGTCGGATGTGTTCGGGACAGTGCTACGGTGTCAAAAGGGTCAAGGTTGGACGACGCGGACGGAAATCCTGTGCTTCTTGTTCGGCAGCCACATGGTGGCGGGCAGTTGGCGGGTAGGATAGAACGAAGGGCGCGTTTGGCGGCTGCCTGACACTGAAACTTGCAGTCAATGCGGAACTCTTGTGGGGGAACTGTATCCTCGTCTTGAAAACAGACAAAAAATCCGGCTGAAAGGACTGGAAGCAGATATAAAGTTGAAATTTTGATGAGTCGGACGCAGAAATTGAAGGGATTGGTCGCTGCTTCGCTCATATTGAAAACATTAAACGATAATCCCGAAGTAATCAAGTTGTTGCATTTATATACGATAATATGATCGATAGGGCACATTTAGAGCAATGGGCTGATATGCAATCAGCGAAGGGAGATTTCCCTGAACTGATCAGACGTTTAGTTTACGCCTCTGTTACTCCGTATTTGGAGAAATGCAATATCCCATACGGAAGCGCTGTTTATATGGGCGGTTGGGACGGAGAGGTAGATGCGACTCAACAGACAGAGTATTTGCCACAAGGGAAGTGTCTTCTTGAGTTTGGAACAAACAAAGGAGTTCAATCTAAGGCTGAGGAGGATTATTCAAAACGCAGTTCAGACGCAAGTATCAATCATGCGGAGACTACATTCATTTTTATGACGCCTCGCGTATGGGAGAAAAAAGATGAATGGGTGGAGAGTAAGAAGAAGGATGGAATATGGAAAGATGTCCGTGCTTATGACTCTACTGTTATTGCACAATGGATTATTTCTGTACCATCAACAGAGTTGTGGTTCGCCCCACATGTGGGGATTCAGCCTGATCATTTAATAATGGGCGAAGAACGCCTTGAAGAACTACTAACAGGGTGGGATGTTAAACTGCAACCTTCTTTCTATATTGCAGGTCGAGAGAAGATTGCCCAGGAGCTTTTGGAGAGGTTGAATCAGCCGACTTTAATGGCTTACAGGGCGGCATCTAAAGAAGAAGCGATGGGGTTTATCCTCGCCGCAGGAAAAATGTTCCCAGAAAAGCAGCAAAAGGAGTATTACGCAAAAACAATTGTTGTAGAAGATAAGTCTAAGTTTAGACTTATGGGAACTCAGACGTCAATGATTAATCTAGTCCCAGCCTTCGATGATGCGACAGTCCTTTACAGAGCGGTGTCACAAGGGAAGATTGTACTTGTTCCATTAGGGCCAGGTGATGACTTTAATCAATTAGTCGTTGACCTTCCAAGTGCAGATCGATTTGGATTAGAACAGTCTTTGATGGCGAGTGGAATTGAGGGAGATAAAGCACGACGGATTATCAAAGATTGCTCATGTAATCTAACAATGATAAAAAAGGCCCTTGGATTCCCTATTCTACGGGTGGACTGGCTGAACGACGAGAATATAGAAGAGATAGCGCCTGCACTCATCGTGGAGAGATGGAATGAGAATTATGATGGTGACAAAGAAGTTATGTCTTCTTTGTCCGGAATGCCATACGATAACTTTATGGCATCAATAATCCGTTGGTCTCAAAAGCCCGTTCCACCCGTAATGAATGTGGGTGCTCTTTGGCGTATTACATCACCATTGTCGCTTTGGTCAGACATAGCGTTCATTGTAAAGAAAGAACAGTTAGACTGTTTATCCTCGCTTGCACATAAAGTATTAACGGGGGAAGAAAAGCTCTATTCAGACCAATTACGTCAGGGTATTCTCAATTCATTGATCATTCTGTCTTGGCATGGGAAACAATTGATTGTACCAAAGTCTTCATGCCAGAACTATACAGACAGTATCATTCAAAACATAATAGCTAATGCTGATGCTGCAAGATGGGGCGTAATTGCAAAACAACTACCACTTATAGCAGAAGCCTCTCCTTCTATTTTCACAATTGAGGTTAACAAGTCTCTATCTCAGAAGGATTCGCCTATTATGTCACTGTTCAATGAGGAGGATGGGTTCTTCGCTCCAGAAAGTAAATATCCATATCTTCTCTGGGCTCTAGAGAGTTTAGCCTGGCTACCCGATAGAATTTTAGAGGTTGCGGATATTTTATTGAAGCTATCCGAGAGTGATCCAGGAGGGAAACTTGCGAATCGTCCCTTTAGTAGTTTGGTTGATATCTTTTTGCCTTGGAAGCCTCATACTACGGCATCGTTTGAAGATCGGCTTTCCATATTACACGAGTTAGGGAAAAGAGGGTATTCCAAAATGTGGAACCTTCTTATAGCATTACTACCCAAAAACAGTGGTTATACATCAGGTACTCACCAACTTAAGTGGCGTGGATATGATTTAAGTATCCCCAGTGGCGCAACATACGCTGAGATTTGGAAACATACGGAGTTTGTATGTGACGAGTTGAAAGCCTGTTATGATGGCAGTGATATCCATATGGCAGAGCTCATCGATGATTTGCTACCAATACCATCGGGAATAAGATGTAAACTGATATCTTGGATTAAAGACATTATTCTTTTATCGAATAGTCCACTTCCGGAAACACGAAAAAAATTGCGCGAAACACTCTGGTTTCAGAAGAACCGAAAAGAGGACAGCCCCGGTTATCTGAATGAATCAGAGTTAGAGGATATCCGCTCGGCTTATAATGCTCTCACACCTAAGAATCCTGTTGAAAAGGACAAATGGCTTTTTGATGAGTTAGCACCTGGACTTCCAGAAATAGTGGATGATGAGGGGGATTACCTGGAAGAGATGAAGGTGCGCGTTAAGCAACGAGAAAACGCTGTAGCTGGTTGGTTAAAGATCATGTCTATAGAGGATGTGGTGTTGGTCAGAAAGGTGGTAAAAGAGCCACATGAGTTTGGGCTGACATTAGGTCATTTTTATAAAACAGATGGTTTAACCGAGTTGGTATTAAATCTTCTGTTAGAGCCAGAGGATGATAAATTTATTAGTGGCTACTTACAAGGTATGCAAAGCGCAAGAGGAGAGGAAGGTACAATAGAATACCTAGAGGGCTTAAAGTATCACCTCACTGACAAGGAATTGACGGCGGTATTACACTATCTTTTCCCCTCTCCTCAGTTGTTCGCTTTCGTAGAGACTACAACGGAGCCTGTTCAGAAAGAATACTGGACTAAGTATTCTTATGGCTCATTTAGCCATTTTGATGATAACAGCTCGTATGTACTTAATAAGATGGTTTCCGTAGGCCGTTCTCTAGATGCTCTAACGGGCTCTTGGCATATGGTGAAAGATATGCCAACTGAGCTGTTGCAAGATCTGTTGATGGGGTCGATTAAGTGTTCTATGGATATAAATGGCCCAATTGACGTCTTGGCTTTTGAGAGTTATTTAGAGGAACTTCACAAAAGATGTGATGCAGATAAAGACAAACTGATGGCTTTGGAATGGTTTTTCGTTCCGCTGTTAAGACATTCATCATCTAAAGATATAGTTCGTCTGCTGTTTGAGAAACTACAGAAAGAACCGGAATTCTTCGTTGAACTATTGACGTACATGTTTAAGCCGGAGGATGAAATAGAGGATGAAACTGATGAAAAAGAAGATTCCAACCAGGTGGATGAGAATAATGCAATCAGGGCGTTTTATCTTTTTCGAGAATGGCGTATGATACCGGGGGTAGATGATAATGGAGTAATTGATGGTAATGAATTAAGGAGCTGGATAGAAAAAGCATTGCAGTTGGCCAAGGGTGTTGATCGCGAAAAGTTTGTTTATGTGCAACTTGGTGAAGTGTTTGCCAAATATCCTGAATGCAATGATAACCCTAACTGGCCGCCAAAAGAGTTATTTGCTATCATGGAGGAATTGAACTCTGACGTGCTGTTTAGAAATTATAGCACCGGGATGTTTAATAAACGTGGCTTTACTACTCGTGGTGGTTATGATGGTGGTGATATAGAAAGAGATAATGCTGCATATTTCGAAGATTTGAAATCACAATGCTTGCCATTATATCCTCATGTAGCAAAAGTGTTTGGCAACTTAGTTGATCAGTATCAACAAATGGCTAAAGAAATGGACGACGAAGCAACCATTGCCAAGTTGGATTTCTGATATGTTGTCGATTGGCATTCATGACGGAGATGCAGAATTCGATGCCATTCATCTCGGCGTGAAGTTCGCGGCGCTTCTGTGGCGGCTCGTCAACGCTGACTAAGCGCAGTTCGATGTTCTTTCTGTGCTTGTCTGTGATATGCTCCTCTACATTCTCTTTGCTAAGGGTAATGTTGTGCTGAGGTATCATTGCGCTATTTCTTCTTGATGGTGAGACTTTCTGCCGCCTTCCGCTTGTTTTTGTCCATCGCCTCGGTGTGGATCTTGGCCGTGGCCACGGCCACAACCCTTACCTTTATTGACATAAAACAAAAAAACAACCATAAATGCCGAACCGCCTTTTCTGAAAACTGCTGAAATCAACTATTCTGAAAATTGTTGAAAAAAAACTTGCTTTTTACATCTTAAAACGTTTCATTGGGCGATTTGAGTGTGTGGTGGTTTCGGAAGGTGTCGGATGTTTGTTATGAATGCATTGATAAGGAGCGTCTGTGGTCGGTTTATATCGGTGGTTGGGCGTCTTTTCAGGTGATTGTTGGATGGGAGTCATGTTCTTCTTCGGTAGCCACTTGGTGACGTGCAGTTGGCTTGGATGGAGTTTGTTGTGGGAAGCAGACTGAAATTTGGAGTGGACGGTGGGGGAGGTTGTAGTATTGAAATTTTTATGAGTTGGACGCGGTGATTTAGGGGGTGGGAGCGTTGATAGGAATTGATAATTTTAAATGACAATCCATCATTAATTTCACCTGATGAACTCACTGGGCGTTGTATTTTGACTTATGTAAAGGGTAGATATCGTAATGTGTATAATATAATTTCCTTAATTATGGCTTTTAATTGTAATTTTGTGTCTATTCCAGTTCAAGTCGATTCAAATGTTTTGCGTTGGACTCGGCAAGAGGATAGACAGACTTATAGAAATTCTTTTTCAAAGGATCGTGATCGTATCTTATACTCTAAATCTTTTTTAAGACTTCGAGGTAAGACTCAGGTGTTTATGCTTCAAAAAAACGACTATATTCGTACTCGAATGACGCATACTCTTGAAGTTAATCAATTGGCTAAAACAATCGCCTCTGCTTTAGGACAAAATATTGATTTAGTAGAAGCTATTGCATTGGGGCACGATATAGGTCATACTCCTTTTGGGCATATTGGTGAGAGAACAATTGATGGTTTAATTGCATGTGACGTGAAGGTTCCACAAGATGCTAAAGGGTTTAAGCATAATTTGCAGGCTCTTAGATTATTATGTGATTTGGAAAAAGGAGCGGACTATCCTGAGATACATGGGCTTAATTTAACAAAATATACGTTATGGGGAGTATCTCATCATTCATCAGTAAAAGAAAAAACTGATAATAATGGGAATGTCATTATTCCAATTGAAACTTCTTATCCATTTTATGATTCGTATTTGAATCAAATTGATTCGTATTGGTCTTTTGAAGGATATATAGTTGCCATTGCAGACGAGATCGCTCAACGTCATCATGATATTGAGGATAGTTTAAGATTTGGCATTGTTGATAGGAAAACTCTTCTGAATGAAATTAAAAAGTTTGAACCTGTTTTCAGTAAGAGCGAAAAAGAATGTCTAAAGCGATTGAATAGAGACATAGGAATAATGGAGGACACAGTTTTCCATTCGTTGTTTGCTCGATTAGTGATCAATTTATATGTAACCAACGTTATTACTCATACTAAGAATCAATTCCGTGAGTTAGAGACTAAATATGGTGTTAATAAGCAGATTGATTATATCAAAATACGTCCGTCTATGTCTCGTGAAGACTATTCCAATTGTGTGTCCTTCAGTTCGGAATTGAAGCCGCTTGATGAATCGTTCCAAGACTTCCTGAAGACTAATGTTTTGCATTCATTCCAAGCGCAAGCAATGGATGGTAAGGCTAGGTATATTATAAAGAAATTGTTTAGCGCTTTTACCGAAGACCCGACTCAATTGCCTGACTCAACATTATGTTCCTATGCGGTTTTGCAAGAATTAGATGACAATCGAAGAGAAACTGCATTGAAAAATATCACTAGTAATCAATGCTTACTACATAGATGTATTGCGGATTATATTGGCGGTATGACGGATCAATTTGCTTATGACGAATTTGATCGGTTATATGGAACGAGAATATAAGTTGAAAGTATCCTTTCTGTGAACTGCGTATAGTCATTTAGGAGACTTTGACATATCTTTAAAGATTTTCTAAGATTCTTCGAAAGATGTTGGAGATTCTCTGACATTTTTAAAAGACCTTTGGTGATCAGATTAGAGGTCTAGCAACAAACGTGTTGAATGAAGTGTAAGCGTTCACTTCTCCGCCTTGCCTTTTGAAAAATAGGATTCACCTTTGCCGAAATCAAATTTCAAGGCAAATGGAAACAAAGAATCAAACAGCACAGGAGTCCGCCCAGTCGGGCGTGGTTGATTATGCGGCGGCGCTGCGTCAGTATCACAGATACGGCCGGGGTCGTTCAATGAAAAAGTTTTGCGAGGACGAGGGGTACGACTACTGGAAGTTCTGCAAGCTGGCGAGAGAAGGTCAGAGCGAGATGGATGCGAGGATCATCGCGGACAAGCATCCCGTTTTCATAGAGGTAAATCCAGATGTGCCTCAATCATCGGTGCAACGCGATGAGCCGATGAAGGTTTGTGAGATCCGCATCCGGTTCGACAATGGTCTGGTTATGAGTCGCAAGGGCGGTGATGTGGAGGAGGTCATAAGTGCAATCCGCAAGATTCTGATCTGAAGGATCAGAATGCAAAGCTGATCGATGCGGTAGCCGCCTTGGAGCGAAGGCTTGCCGAATCTGACGGTCGTGACCGGAGAATGGTTGAGGAGTTCTATAAGGGGATGATAGAGGACATGAGGGCGGCTCAGGAAAAGACTCGCGCATCTTATGAAGGCCAGTTGTCAGACTTACGCAAAACGATATCGGAGCTGACCGCTCAAATCTCCGCCCTTGCGCTCAGCGGTAAGGTGAACGCCGGTAAACTCTACGGCCGCAAGTCGGAGAAATCAAGTCGTCTTGGCAAGCGTCGTGATGACGATGATCGTAACAGCGGCAAGGACAACTTCGATGGCACTGCGGGGTCTGACAGTGGAGCCGATACTGAGGTTCCGCGGAACAATCCATCTTCCGGAGACACTGTGAGTGCTATCCGGAAGAGGTTGCTCAGGGCTCATCCCGGAAGTGAGGTGAAAGTTGAGCGCATCGATTACTCGAAAGCGGCCGCATATACGGACAGTCCGACATATCACAGGCTTGAGGACTACTATAAACTGCCGGAAGGAGCATATTATGTGACAAGGAATGGAAAGATAGACAAGAACTTCGTGAAGGTTATCTTGTTCACCCCGGCGAAGGTAGAGGAACACATCTACGAGACGGCCACGGTACGCTTCAGCAATGAGGAAGACATCCGGACACTGGATACAATAACGGTAGACCGCCCGATAGCAGGTTGCTGCTTCGGTACAGATACCCTCAGCTACATATTGATGGAGAAGTTCTGGTATAATACTCCGTTCGGGCAGATAGCGAGGAAACTCAGGGCTCTTGGCCTGCGGATGTCGAAATCGACTCTCGGAGACAATATCCACAGAGCCATTGAGTATATGCGCGGCAAGATGAAGGAATATAGGGAACGGGCAATGTTTACAGCAGGTTACTGGATGATAGACGAGACTCCCGGTCTGGTAGGATGCGAGGATGCCGACGGCAACAGGGTCTATAGGAAAAAGTACTTCTGGAGCATCACAGCCAAGGTGCTGAAACTCTCCTGGCTGTTCTACGAGGAAGGCAGTCGTGGCGCGAAAGCCATCAAACCGTACCTTGAGAAGCTCATCGGGTTCTACACAACTGACGGATATGTCTGCTATAAGGTGTTTGACATGACAGACGAGGAACTGGCGAAGCTGGAAAGTCCTCCTCGTGGAGGAGTCAAGAAGAGGAGTGCCTGTCTCGTTCACATTCGACGTCTGTTTGTTAACGCATTGGAAGAGAACTACGATGAGGCGATGTGGTTCATAGACAGAATAGGGATGGTCTTCGCAAAGGAACACTGCTTCAAGGAGCAGGACATGACAAGCGCTGAAAGATATGTTGCCAGGCTCAAGCCGGGCAGCACTGCCGACTTGATGCGATCGATAGAGGACAGGCTTGCCGACTATGCTCTGTCTGATGATGCCGGATGTGGTGAGCTGCTGAAAAAAGCCATGCGATATGCAAGGGCCGAATGGCCAGCGATGAGACGTGTACTTGAAAGCGGAGATGTCGAGGTGTCGAACAATATCAGCGAGCAGAGCGTAAGGAAACTCAAGATGAACCTCCGCAATGCCGGCAATATCGGAAGCGAGAGCTCTGCGGCGGACAACGCCTTCATGTACTCGGTGATCGAGAGCTGCAAACACAATGAAATCGACCCCGGCAAGTACATCAGCTATCTTCTCGGCAAACTGAAAACCGCCCATGAAGGCGAGGACCTGACAGCCCTCCTGCCGTGCTACTGCAGCCTGTAAACCCTTAAAATCGACGATTGTTAAACAAAATCTTCCAAATACCCGCTGAAAATCAATGGGTTGGAGAAGTGAACGCTTGCGTCAAAACGACCGAAGAGAGATATTAAATTGAAATTGTGATGAGTCGGATGCAGAAATTGAAGGGATTGGCCGCTGCTTCGCTCAGATTGAGAACATTAAACGACAATCCCTAATGTAAAGCGGTGACTGTTAATCGTTAGACAAAAATATTATTAGTTTTAACGAAGTCTTGTATGCTTTGTAAGGAAATGTTGTGAATTTTAGTTTTTCGAAAGAATGTTCGTCAATATGAAATAAAAAGCGTAACTTTGGAGCGCTTTATTGTGCATAGTTTTGAACTTTAAAAATTGAAGACGTGATATTTTATGCAATCACATACGATCTGAGACAGCCCGGAAGAAAGTATGACGAGTTGTATGAGGGAATTAAAAAATTGGCTGGAGATAGTAATTGGCAACACCCAATGGAGTCATTTTGGGTGATGGCCATCTCCGACTATTCGAACCGAGATATAGAGGCTATGTATAAGACCCTACGGCAGTATATAGACGATAATGATAGTCTGTTCATTACGAGAATTGACTGTATGGAGCATCAAGGGTGGATGCCTAAGAGTTTTTGGAACTGGTTTAAAGAAAAAAGAGAACAACAATGATAGAGTCTGTCTCACTTCAGAATTTTAAGTGTTTTTCTGAAAAGCAAGATATCAAGCTAGCAAAAATCACTATCTTATATGGTCATAATGGTCGTGGTAAGTCATCGTTGTCGCATGCATTGCTTCTTATAAGCCAGTCTATGAAGGAACGCAATGATTTGGATCAGTTGAGCATTGTGGGAGAACAGGTGAAGTTGGATACTTTTACCGATATTAGGACTGCCGGAAGCAAGCAGGAGGAGGTGAAGTTTTGGATTGACACCGACAAGGAACAGGTGGAGTTAGGTTTCTCTCCTTATGTTGATAAGCCACAATTAGGGAGATTGTCCACATTGCTGTATAATGGCGAAGACAGGTTCGTCGTGCAGACGACACAGGCTGTTGAGGATAAGGACGAGGGGGAGAAGGTGGCGTTTTCGACTTCTGATATCAATGTATTGCAACAACTGAAGAGCATAGTATATATATCGGCTGAACGATTGGGACCACAGAACGATGTGATGCGGAACGACTCACTGCCTTCTAACACTATCGGTACACGGGGTGAGAATCTGCTGAATGCGCTGTCACACCAAAGCTTAGAATTCGTGGATTATGTGGGTCAGTGGCTTTCTAAGATTTTGGATGGCGCCGCTATGAAAATACAGGACCCGAAAGCAACACGGTTGGAGCTACTGCTTAACTCGCGCGATGGCAACCAACTGTTCCACCCGGTGAATGTTGGTTTTGGCTACAGTTATGTCCTGCCCGTTATTGTCGGTACGTTGCTAGCAGAGAAGGGGAGCATGCTGATCGTTGAGAATCCGGAGGCTCACCTGCATCCAAGGGCGCAGTCGCGCATCATGGAGTTTCTGATTGAACAGTCGAAAGCGAGAGACTTGCAGCTGATTATTGAGACACATAGCGACCATGTGGTGAACGGGATGCGCATCTCTATGAAGAAGGGGCGGCTGAAGCCTGCTGACAGCATCATACAGCATTTTGCTTATACAAAACAGGGGGCGGCTCCTGTGGTAACTCGCATTACTAGCGATACGAAAGGCAACCTGAGTGATTATCCGGATGATTTCCAAGATGAGTGGACAGCACAAATGTTAGAGTTGGTATGACGTCTTTTGTATGTTTTAACGAACTGTCTACGCAACCGCTTTGTACCTCGGAGACGGATGCTGGACAGCGTGTATCGAAATTTCTCGTCATGTTGAGGGAGGTGCGGATGCATACAAACATCACAAAGGTGCGGCATGCAGGGGATATGACTGCCATCCAATTGACATCGACTCTGACCTTGCAAGATTATCTAAACGCGCATATAACACAGCCTGCGATGATAGCCTTGCTTGGCATCTTCGTACATCCTCAGGTGGATATGGATGACGACATATCGCTGAAGAGTTATTTTGAGACTACGGCTGAAGTGAAATTGGGTAATGACAATGTGGTTTTGGCAGATGGTTTTAATGCTGCCTATTGCCAGAATACATTTTGTGTTGGCTTTGAATCGTGTGCTATGTGGCAGAGTGATTTATTTGACCTGAGCATTACCTCCAACGGAAAGAAGAATGACGTAAGTTGGATGTGCATCTCGTCTCCGCTTGTGTTTAGTCAAGAGATTGAGCATGCACACCGCAAGCCTGCCTTTGACAGTTGGCTGCAAGCAAGAAACGTGAAGTTGATAGAGACTACACTCCTGCCGGATAATAAGCCAAGCAATGTGGAAGGTGACCATGGCCAGCGTGAATTGAAAGATCATGCTAAGATGCTAAACTGTAATCCATACGTGGAAGGTGCATTGACATCGCTTCCTTTCAGACCTCATTATCGAGAATATATCCTCAGGGTCTATGACGACGGGATGTTGGATATAGTGCTGTGGTGGGAGGATGCCGGTTATAGTATGCGTGTGAAGACCACGGGTCGCAATGTGGCTGAAACCAGAGAGATTGCTAAAATCCTAAGAGAAAAATACGGGAGGAGCAAGTAAGGTTTTGCTGAACAATCAATTATTCATTATGAAATAGAGAACTTGCTGATTGTCAGAGAGAAAAGCAATATGGAAATCATTACGAGGATGTACCGCCAGCAGAAGAACCACTTCCGGAACAATGACAGCAGGGAAAGCATCCCCAACAGGATAGTGAGTCTCAGTAAGCCACATTTGAGCTGACTATATCACATTAAATGTACCTTCTGGAGCGTTTTCAAATGTACCACTTCGG
>ERZ773116.1256-NODE-1256-length-24395-cov-4.931101_pt1 | contig 24395 bp, 18 predicted proteins | sample MGYA00580563_ERZ773116 | MGnify/ENA primary metagenome ERZ773116 (study PRJEB29015, sample SAMEA2737864) | human gut metagenome | biome: human gut; feature: human-associated habitat; material: faeces | place: China | collected 2012 ... | reverse complement strand
TCTCACGGAGAACTGAAAAGCGTACTGGACGGATTGGCGGCCCGGGGCGTCCGCTGCGTGAACGCCACCTGTCCCAACGTGGTCCACATTCAGGAGCTGGTGTCCCAGGCGGAGCAGGAGGGACGGCAGGTGGTCATCATCGGAGAGCCGCACCATCCGGAGGTCATGGGACTTGCCAGCTGGTGCGTTCATCCGCTGGTGTTCCAAGGGCCGGAGGCTGTGGCGGAATGGGTCAAAAACGGCGATTTTCAGCCGGAAATGCCCGTGAGCATCGTGGCGCAGACCACCTGTATTCGTGAACTTTTTGAAAGTTCCTGCAAAATCCTAAAAAAAGAATGTACAAACGTAAAAATCTTTGATACAATATGTTATGCTACGCGTAAACGTCAGAACGAAGCGGCGGAGATCGCTGCGCAGGTAGACGTGATGGTGGTGGTTGGCGACCGTAAGAGCGCCAATACGAAGCATCTGGCAGAGATCTGCCGGCAGAACTGTTCTCATGTCCTTTCCATCGAAGGGGCGGACGAGCTTTCCGCTACAGATTTTGCAGGCTGCCGTGTTGCCGGGCTGACGGCCGGCGCATCCACACCCGCGGGCATCATTAAGGAGGTAAAAACAACGATGAGCGAAGAAATCAAGAGCACCGAGACCATGGAAGAGTCCTTTGAGGAACTGCTGAATCAGTCTTTCAAAACTTTAAATACAGGAGAGAAGGTAACCGGCATTGTCACCGCCATCACCCCCACCGAGGTTCAGGTGGATGTTGGCGCTAAGCAGTATGCTTACATCAAGCTCAGCGAGCTGAGCGACGATCCCAGCGCGAAGCCCGAGGATATCGTGAAGGTGGGCGACGAGGTCGAGACCTATGTTGTCCGCGTCAACGATGTGGAAGGCTATGCCGAGCTGTCCAAGAAGCGTCTGGACGCTGTGAAGATCTGGGAGAACATCGAGACTGCCGTTGAGGAGAAGACCGTGCTGGAAGGCACTGTCACCGAGGAGAACAAGGGCGGCATCGTGGTTTCCGTCAAGGGCATCCGCGTGTTCGTTCCCGCTTCTCAGAGCGGCCAGCCCCGCGGCGCTGATCTGTCTGCCATGAAGGGTCAGAAGGTCCAGCTCCGCATTACCGAAGTCAACCGTGCCCGCCGCCGCGTGGTGGGCTCCATCCGCAGCGTCACTGACGAGGCCCGCAAGGCCGCTCAGGAGGCCGTGTGGAGCACCATCGAGGTGGGCAAGCACTACACCGGCACCGTGAAGTCCATGACCAGCTACGGCGTGTTCGTGGACATCGGCGGCGTGGACGGCATGGTCCACATCTCCGAGCTGTCCTGGAGCCGCATCAAGAACCCCGCCGAGATCTGCAAGGTTGGCGACACCATGGATGTGTACGTCATCTCCTTCGACCCCGAGAAGCACAAGATCTCCCTGGGCGCCAAGGACCACAGCGTGGATCCCTGGCAGGTGTTCATGAACAAGTACGGCGTGGGCGACACCGCTGAGGTTCGTATCGTTAAGCTGATGCCCTTCGGCGCTTTCGCTGAGGTGGTTCCCGGCGTGGACGGCCTGATCCACATTTCTCAGATCGCTGACCGCCGCATCGAGAAGCCCGAGGACGTTCTCTCCGAGGGCCAGACCGTTGAGGCTAAGATCACTGCGATCGACGAGGAGAAGCAGAAGATCTCCCTGTCCATCCGCGCTCTGCTGGCTCCTGCCGCTGACGAGGAGGACGCTCCTGTTGAGGAGTAATTTCGACTGAAAAAAGGAGCAGACCGACCGGTCTGCTTCTTTTTTTGCCGTTCCGCATCGTTCTTGCGTTCTCAGCTGCTTCAAAGCCTGTGGCTGCAAGGGGTTGAGGTGCGGCGAGAACAGGAGAGAGCGGGCGTATTTTGTTATGAGTGAACGTGCTAATTGGCGCGTGATTTGAATTATTGTGATTTTTTTCACGTTTTGCTTGCATTGCCGGACCGAATATGATAAGATTTTAACGATACAAGGAAAACTTTGCGGATACGCAGAATAAATATGGAGGTAAAAGACGATGAATGTTCAGGAACTGTATCAGCAGAAGCTGACTACCGCTGAGGAAGCGGTGAAGATTGTCAAGTCCGGTGACTGGGTGGATTACGGTTGGTGCTGCAATCAGCCTGTCGCTCTGGACAAGGCTCTGGCTGCCCGGAAGGACGAGCTGTTTGACGTGAAGATCCACGGCGGCGTGACCATGTGGATGCCCGAGGTGTGCAAGGCGGATGACGCCGGTGACCACTTCACCTGGAACTCCTGGCACTGCAGCGGCATGGACCGCAAGATCATCGGCAAGGGCATGGGCTATTTCGGCCCCATGCGCTATTCTGAGCTGCCCCGTTTCTATCGGGACGGCAACGCCACCACGGATGTGGCTATGATCCAGGTGACTCCCATGGACGCCCACGGCAACTTCAGCTTCGCTGTTTCTGCTTCCCACATTGGCGATATGCTGGAGCATGCCAAGAAGATCATCGTGGAAGTCAACCAGAATATGCCTTGGGTCTACGGCCTGACCGGCACCGAGATCAACATCCGCGATGTTGACATGGTCGTGGAAGGCGAGAACCCCGCCGTGGCCGCTATGGGCGCCGGCGCTCCTCCCACCGATGTGGACCGCAAGGTTGCCGAGATGATCGTGAAGGAGATCCCCAACGGCGCCTGCCTGCAGTTGGGCATCGGCGGTATGCCCAATACCGTTGGCTCCCTGATCGCAGAGTCCGACCTGAAGGATCTGGGCGTGCACACCGAGATGTATGTGGACGCTTTCGTGGATATTGCCAAGGCTGGCAAGATCACCGGCCGCAACAAGAACGTGGACAGAGGCCGTCAGGTCTATGCCTTTGCTGCCGGCACCCAGAAGCTGTATGACTACATCAAGGAGAACCCCGATGTGATGGCCGCACCTGTGGATTACACCAACGATGTTCAGGTCATCGCCAAGCTGGATAACTTCATCTCCATCAACAACGCTGTGGATATGGACCTCTTCGGTCAGGTCAACGCCGAGTCTGCCGGCATCAAGCACATTTCCGGTACCGGCGGCCAGCTGGACTTCGTGATGGGCGCTTACCTCTCCAAGGGCGGCAAGAGCTTCATCTGCATGTCCTCCACCATGACTGCCAAGGACGGTACCGTGAAGAGCCGGATCGTTCCCACCCTGACCAACGGCTCCATTGTTACCGATCCCCGGTCCTGCGCACACTATATCGTCACTGAGTACGGCATGGTGAACCTGAAGGGCATGTCCACTTGGGAGCGTTCCGAGGCCCTGATCGGCATTGCACACCCCGATTTCCGGGACGAGCTGATCAAGTCTGCCGAGGCGATGCACATCTGGAGAAAGTCCAACAAGCGGTAAGTTACCGAATTATCAAAAAAGCGGGAGCCGAAAGGCTCCCGCTTTTTTGTTTGATGGAGTTAGATCAATGCCGGAACAAAAGGTTCCAGAAGCCGGTGGAGGTCAGGAACAGGATCAGCATGACTACGGGCACCACATAGCGCATCATCACGCTATACAGCTTGGCCCGGCCGAAATGCTCGCCGTTTTTCTCCACCTCGTCGATGACCCACTTGGGGCCGATGACCCAGCCGATCAGGATGCTGGTGAGGAGACTGATAAAGGGCATCAGGAAGCTGTTGCTGATGTAGTCCATCACGTCCAGAAGCTGAGCGGCGCTGCCGTTGGGCAGGGTCAGCTCGAAGTAGAACACGTTATAGCCCAGACAGATGAGAATGGCGGTCACCAGAGAGTAGACACCCACCATGGCGCACATCTCCTTGCGGCTCTTGTGGAAGATCTCCATGCAGTTGGCCACCAGCGTTTCCATGACGGATACACAGCTGGTCAGTGCCGCGAAGCCAAGTGCCAGGAAGAACACGATGCCGACGATGCGCCCCACGCCGCCCATGGAGGCAAACACCCGGGGCAGGCTGATGAAGGTCAGGCTGGGTCTGCTGGCCATGCCGTCCACGCCCAGGAACACATACACGGAGGGAATGATCATGATGCCGGCCAGAAAAGCCACGCCGGTGTCGAAGATCTCGATCTGGCCGTTGGCCTTGTTCAGATCCACATCGTCCTTCACGTAGCTGCCGTAGGTGATCATGATGCCCATGCTGACGCTGAGGGAGAAGAAGAGCTGGCTCATGGCGTCCAGCACCGCGTTCAAAAAGCTCCGAAGTGTCATGCCGGTGAAGTCAGGCTTCACAAGGCCCTGAAGACCGGTGCGGGTCACGCCGCTGTCATCCGTGTGGCTCAGCGTCAGAGAGAACACGGCGATCCCGATGACGAGAAGCAGCAGGACCGGCATGATATACCGGGAATATTTCTCAATGCCCTTCTCCACGCCGCAATAGACCACCCACGCCGTCAGTGCCAGGAACAGCAGCATAAAGACGATCGGGGAGACCTGAGAGGTGATGAAGGAGGTAAAGAAACCATCCTGAGCTGCCTGTGTTCCGTCAGAGACCAGATAGACCGCGAAATACTTAGCGATCCAGCCGCCGATGACGGAGTAGTAGGTCATGATGAGGGTGGGAACCAGGAAGGTCAGATAACCCAGAAAACGCCACTTCTTATGCAGAGTCCCGAAGGCGTTCAGTGCGTTCTGCTTGGTCCGGCGGCCGATGGCCACGTCCGTGGTCAGCAGTGTGAAGCCGAAGGTCAGCACCAGCACCAGATACACCAACAGGAACAGGCCGCCGCCGTCCTTGGCGCAGAGATAGGGGAAGCGCCAGATATTGCCGACGCCTACGGCACTGCCTGCGGCCGCCAGAACGAAGCCCAGAGAGCCGCTGAAACCACTGTGTTTGTTTTTCATATTGCACACTCATTTCTATCTTTTTGTCTTCAACGAGAGAACATTCTATCAGGCTGCGGAAAAAAGCAAACAGCAGAAGTTTCTTGAAAAGAAATATTTTTTTGAAAAATTTCTTGAAATGATATATACTAATGGATAATGACCTCAAAATTCGGTACACCCAAACGAGAAACATAAAATGGATATTTTAAGGAAACAAGTTGTATGAACGAGATCAATATCTATATCGGCGGTCAGATCCGCAAATACCGCAAAGCCAACGGCATGACGCTGCAGCAGTTGGCGGATGTCATCCACAAGAGCCGTGCCACGGTCTGTAAATATGAAAACGGAGAGATCTCCATTGATATCGCCACTTTATATGAGATCAGTCAGGCGCTGCAGATCTCCTTCGGGCAGTTGGCCAGCTATCAGCCGCCTCTTCCGCCGTACACGCCGCCCACGGTGGGGACGTTGCAGCGAAGTCCGTTCTTTCAGGCGAAGCGGCTGTATTTCTATTTTTATGACGGCCGCTATCACCGTTTGAAGGACGGTGTGATCGACATTCACGAGCACGCGGAGCGGCCCGGCACCTATGTGGCGAGCTTTACGCTCTGCTCTGTTTCCGGCAACGGATGCAGTAATGAATCCTATTATACGGGCAACGTTGTTTACAGCGATATGCTGATCCGGTTTACCTTTTTCAACCAGCTCAATCCGCTGGAGGAAGACCTGCTGTATATTTTCAATCCGTTGGAGATGCGGGACTATACCGATGGGCTTCTCTGCGGCATTTCCAGCGCGGACCTGATGCCCTGCGCCTTTCGCTGTCTGGTGACGCTGAATCCGCAGGAACTGGACGAGAGCCTGCGCCAACGGCTGTTGTTCTCCAAACAGGAGATCCGGCGGTGGGGGAAGCTGAATATGCTGCTGATCGGCAACCGCAGCGCGGAGGATTCCGCATTTTTGTGATCGAAGAAAAGAAGAAAAAAAGGGGAGAAGGACGTTTCCGTCCTTCTCCTTTTCATATTTCGATATTGTTTATTTCCGCTTGGGGATCTCCACCTTGGACAGAGGATTTGCCTTCGCAGCGACACGCAGAGCTTCATTATCAATATGGGTGTAGATCTCCGTGGTATTCAGGTGGTCATGTCCCAAAACCTCCTGGACCGCCCGGACATCCACGCCGTTTTGCAGCATCAGCGTTGCCGCCGTGTGCCGCAGCTTATGAGAAGAATACTGGGTGGCGTCCAAACCGGCCTCTAAAAGCCGCTTTTTCACCATGGCATGAACGGTGGACCGGCTGATCCGCTCGTTCTGAGAGGACAGGAACAGTGCGTTGGCGTCCCGTCCGGTGATGGGCCGCCGGACCGCCAGATAGCGGTTCAGCGCCGCTTGGCAGGCGTCATTGAGGTAAAGAATACGAACTTTGTTGCCCTTACCAAGAATGCGCATGGTCTCGTCCTGAATGTCCTGTAAATTCAATCCTACCAGCTCGGAGATCCGGAGTCCGCAGTTGAGGAACAGGGTCAGGATGGCGTAATCGCGCTCCTGATTTTTACCGTCCACGGCGCTGAGCAGATCCTTGCTTTGCTCCAATGTCAAATAGCGTGGCAATTCCTTTTTCAGCTTGGGCGCGTCGATATCTTTGACAGGATTTTCACGAAGTAGATGGGCCTTGTTGGTCAGGTAATTGTAAAAGGAGCGGATCGTGGCGATTTTTCTGGCACGGGACGCGGCGTTCAGGCCGTAGTCCGAATGGGAGCTGTTCTGAAACCGGACCCGATCCCGGCTGAGATAGGTCATGTAGCTGTAAATGTCCGACAGCTTGATGCTGCCGACAAATTCCAGATCCACGTCCATAATACTGATCTCATCCAGAGACTTGTCAGCCAGATCGGGATCACGGATCTGTTTCATATAGCGGAAGAAATTTCGCAGATCCAGGTAGTATTCATCTACGGTGCGCTGGGAATGGGCCTTGATGGTCTCGTGATAAGAAAGGAAATCCCGCAGGATCTCCGGTGCTTCGGTACGATAATCAGACATAGCAGGCTGGCGGGATATTTGCGCTAAAAAGCGGTCAAATGTCGAGGGAGGCTGAAAACGTCTCCCCTAAATTGAACAAAATTTTTATTTTGTTCAATTTACTGTATCCCGCGAACGTCTCCTCTCCTCAGTCATTCAACATAAAATCCGGCGGATGGGTCATGCTACAAGCAAATCAAACAGAAATGAGTTGATGTTATGATCCCATGCACCAGTAAATGCGTTTATCAAAGCGACGGGCTCTGCACGTTGGACAGCGCTGCCGCCGCAGGACAACCGGCCTTGGGCGGCGCCTGTGTACACTTCATTCCGCAGGACGCAGCGCGGCTCGGATCGCCTCACCGATATTCCGGGCCGGGATCACCGTCAGACCGGTCGGCGCCTTTATGGTACCTGCCCGATGAGCCGGCACCACGCACCTCCGGAATCCCAGGCGCTGAATTTCAGACACCCGCTGATCCAACTGATTGACGCTGCGCAGTTCCCCGGTCAAGCCCACCTCTCCGATGGCCACCAGATCGCTGGGCACCGGCCTGTCCAAATAACTGGACGCCAATGCAATCACCGCTGCCAAGTCTGCGGCAGGCTCGTCCAGTGACAGACCGCCCACGATGTTCAGATAGGCGTCGCAGGCGGAGACCTTCAGCCCGCCCCGCTTTTCCAGCACCGCCAGCAGCATGGCCGCCCGGTTGTAATCAAAGCCGTTGCTGGTCCGCCGTGGATTGCCGCCGGCAGAGCTGACCACCAGCGCCTGAAGCTCTGCCAGAACGGGCCGGACCCCCTCCATCACACAGGTGACACAGGTGCCGGGGGCGTCCTCCGGTCGGCCGGAGAGCAGCATTTCCGACGGGTTCTCCACCTCCGCCAGCCCCTCGTCCCGCATTTCAAAAACACCGATCTCGTTGGTAGCGCCGAAGCGGTTCTTCGCCGCCCGCAAAATCCGATAGCTGGTGTGCTGGTCGCCCTCAAAGTACAGCACAGTATCCACAATGTGCTCCATGACTTTGGGACCCGCAATGGCACCGTCTTTGTTGACATGACCGACAATAAAGATCGGAATATCAAGGCTCTTACCCGTGCGCAGAAGCAGATTTGCCGATTCGCGCACCTGAACTATGCTGCCGGGGGACGATGAAATATCGGGGTGCTGCATGGTTTGGATCGAGTCTATCATAACAAGATCTGGACGGGCGGAATTTATGTATTCGCAAACCGTCTGAACATCGGTCTCGGTCATTACGGATACTGCATCGCTTTCAACGCCTATGCGCTTTGCTCTTAATTTAATTTGAATCGCCGATTCCTCACCCGACACATAAAGAATTTTAATATCGCCCTGCAGCGCGTTGCAGACCTGCAGAAGTATGGTCGATTTTCCGATTCCGGGATCGCCCGAAAGCAATATCACCGAGCCCTTTACTATGCCGCCGCCGAGCACTCTGTCAAGCTCGGATATTCCGGTTACAAAGCGGTGCTCGTCCGCCGCGTTTATTTGCGACAGCGGCATTGCCGAAAATGTGTGAGCCGGCCGCGGAGCTGCAGACACCGCCGCCTTCTGCGGCAGGCGGACATCCTCAACCATTGTGTTCCATTCGCCGCAGCCTGGACATTTCCCCACCCATTTGGGCGTTTCATAGCCGCATTCGCCGCAGACAAATACCGTTTTGCTTTTTGTTGCCATTTAGCCTTCCCCCGCAATTTTATAATAATCCATTATTCCGCAAAAAATGCCGAACGCCATTTTGTTTTGGTATTCCTCGGTCTTAAGCCGTTTAAGCTCGGCGGTGTTGCTTAAAAAGCCGCATTCCACAAGCACCGCCGGCAGGGTTGCATTGTAAAGAATATAGGTGCTGCTCGTCGCCTGCTTGTTAACTCTTGTGTTTTCGGGCTGCAAAAGCCGTACTATCGCTTTCTGTATATCCTCTCCGAGCTTTTTCGATTCCTCTCTGCCCGCGCCGTAAAACACCTGCGAGCCCGCTGCGGCGGAGGTGGTGAATTTATTGAGATGTATACTCACAAACACCGCGTCGGGATAATCCTTCATAAGCTTCAATCGGTTTTTAAGATCGCTTTTTTTGCGGGCGGCAATTTTATCGGTTTCAACATCGTCGGTTGAAACATCGCTGTCCCGCGTCATAACGACCTCATACCCTCCGAGCCTTAAAAATTCCTTCAGCTTTAAGGCAATTTTAAGATTTATTTCCTTTTCCACCGTTCCGTCGGGCGCAACCGCGCCGCCGTCAAACCCGCCGTGACCGGCGTCTAAAATAACCGTGGGTCTTCCCGTCACGCTTCCCGATACCGCCAAGGTCGGAATTCTGCCGCGCATAAGCGTGCTGAAAAAAGCCAGACATAAAATCAATGATAATACCGCCGCCGTTCGTCCCTTAAACATTCCGCAATCACTCCCATACAATTAAAAATATGTTTTCATGCGGTGCCGTAGAACATTACGCCTTATCCGTATTTTAATTTGCCGAAATATACGCCCTTTTTGCATTGCACACTGCGCAAAGTTCGAAAAATCAAAATGCGGCGGGCTGACTTAAATCTTGAAGGCTCTCTCACTGTGTTTCTCACCGATTACCGTTTTAATCCTTAATGCCGTAAATAAATTCTCTCAGCGCGCGCGAATTGGTCTCAAAATCAACCGAGAAAAGACTGCGCCCGCCGAGCCCTCTCATTCCGCCGTAGCTGCCGCTTACAGGAACGGTCATCTGCTTTATTTCCGCGCCGCGGTATTTAGGCGCCAAAAGCAGCAGCTCGGTAATCTCAAGCCGTGTGAGGTTGGTCTGTACAAGCGGCAGAACATTGTTGAGCAGTCCGTTCAGCTCGGCTATATCAAGCTCTTTCGTTTTGGTGACGACCGCTTGTATGACATTTCTTTGGCGTTCTATTCTGTGCCAGTCGCTGTCTATATGTCTGCAGCGAGCATAAACGAGCGCCGCTTCCCCGTCCAAATGGTTTACACCCGCAGTATATTTTGTCAAGCCCGTTCCCGCATTGACATAGCCTGCTTCTGCCGCAGTCAGTGTAATATCGATTCCGCCGACCGCCTCTATCCCCTTTTTGAAGGTGGCAAAATTCACGCGTATGTATCTTTCGACATCCACCTTAAAGCACTCACGCACCTCGCGCATCATAAGATCCGCGCCGCCGTAGCGGAAGGTGTGGGTCAGCCAGTCGTACTGCCCCTTGTATTTGCCGTCAAGTATCGGCATACCCATACCGCGCTCAAGGCTTGCAAGCTTTAAGGAGCCGTCCTTTTTGCCGACCGACATGATCATACAGCTGTCGCCTCTTGCGTTCTCGCTGAACTCCTCGGTATACTCGTCTGTGCCTATAAGTAAAATATTTAAGATTCTTTTATCCTTGTAAATTTTACCGGTAGCGTCGATAGCGTCTTTTTCTTCAAGATCGGCTATCGCGTCGTTCATTCGGCTTTGCTCATCGATCGTTTCGCTGTCGTTTGTATCAATAGAGCCGTTCCACCTGAATTTACCGTCGCTGAATTTTATCAAATTAAGCTTTGAAAGATAAAATATTACGCCGCTTGCAAGCAAAAGTACAATAACAAGCACAACTGCTGTTATAATTTTAACGGACTTTTTAATTTTTTTCATAGCTTTCTCCACACCGTTTTATTGACAACGCCTGTGTAGGACTGAATTATTTTCACGACCTTGGTCGATACATTTTCCTCTGTATAATCGGGCACGGGTATGCCGATATCACCGTTTTTATTCATTTCCACGGCGGTATTCACTGCCTGCAAAAGGCTTTTTTCATCAATTCCCGCAAGAATGAAGCATGCCTTATCAAGCGCCTCGGGGCGTTCTGTCGATGTGCGTATGCAAACAGCCGGAAATGGGCTGCCGACGCCGGTAAAAAAGCTGCTTTCCTCCGGCAGAGTGCCGGAATCCGATACAACGCAGAACGCGTTCATTTGGAGCTTATTGTAATCGTGGAAGCCGAGCGGCTCATGCCGAATGACCCTCTTATCAAGCTTAAAGCCGCTTTGCTCCAATCTTTTTTTAGAACGCGGGTGGCAGGAGTAAAGTATAGGCATATCATATTTTTCGGCAAGAAGATTTATCGCCGTAAACAGCGATAAAAAGTTCTTTTCGGTGTCGATATTTTCTTCTCTGTGAGCGGAAAGCAAAATATATTTCTTAGGCTCTAAATTAAGCTTTTCAAGAATGTCGGATTGTTTTATTTCCTCTAAATTATGATGAAGCACCTCCGCCATAGGCGAGCCCGTAACATATGTGCGCTCTTTCGGCAGCCCGCACTCGGCAAGATAACGGCGGGCATGCTCCGAATACGCCATATTAACATCGGATATTATATCTACTATCCGTCTGTTTGTCTCCTCGGGCAGGCATTCATCCTTGCAGCGGTTGCCCGCCTCCATGTGAAATATCGGAATATGCAGCCTCTTCGCCGAAATTGCCGACAGGCAGGAGTTTGTATCGCCCAAAATTAAAAGCGCGTCGGGCTTTATTTGGTTCATAAGCTTGTACGAGCAATTTATTATATTGCCTACGGTAGCACCTAAATCGTCGCCTACCGCGTCCATATATACCTCCGGATCTTTAAGCTTCAGGTCCTTAAAAAACACGCCGTTAAGATTATAATCGTAATTCTGCCCAGTGTGCGCTAATATGCAGTCAAAATACTCGCGGCATTTGCTTATCACCGCCGCGAGCCTTATTATTTCGGGGCGCGTTCCCACTATTATTAAAAGCTTTAGCTTGCCGTTATCTTTAAACTTAACATCGTTGTAATCGGTTTTTATATTCATTACAAATTTCCCTCCGCTTCAATAAGTCCTGAAAGTCTTGAGAAAATCGTTCGCAGTGCCGTCTTGCGGTGAGCGGAGCCGTACTAAAGTACTGCCCCGAACCCAAAGCGGTGCTGCGGGCGATTTTATCGGACTTATACTTTTTCAAAGAATGTATCCGGGTGGCTTGGGTCAAACTGTTCGTTTGCCCACATAAGAGTCACAAGGTCTTCCGTATCGGAAAGATTTATTATATTGTGAGTATAGCCCGGCAGCATATGCACAGCTTCTATGTTATTACCGCTCACTTCAAAACGGAGCACCTCGTCGCTGCCTATCTTTCTTTCTTCAATAAGACCGTGACCCGATACCACAATAAAAATTTCCCATTTGGTATTGTGCCAGTGCTGACCCTTTGTAATTCCCGGTTTTGAAATATTAACGCTGAACTGCCCGCAACCCGCGGTTTTTAAAAGCTCTGTAAAGCTGCCGCGTTCGTCAATATTCATTTTAAGCGGAAAGCTGACCTTTTCCTTCGGCAAATACGAAAGATAGGTTGAATAAAGCTTTTTCGCAAAAGAGCCCTCCGGCATCTCGGGCATTAAAAGCGTTTTCGGCTGATTTTTAAACTGCGCCAATAAATCCGCAATTTCACCGAGGGTCACCCTGTGAGACACGGGAACCGCACAGTACCGCCCGTTTCTGTGTTCGCGGTCTTCCAGTGCGTCCAGCATTTCCGCAACCAAATCATCTATGTATACAAGCTCCAGCTCTGTATTGCGATCGTTCACGGTTATGGGCAGATCGTTTGCGATATTGTGGCAGAAGGTTGCCGCTGCGCTGTTGTAGTTTGGTCTGCACCATTTGCCGAACAGGTTCGGAAAGCGGTAAACAAGCACCTTAACGCCTGTTTCCTCGGCATATTTGAAAAAAAGCTCCTCTCCCGCTTTTTTGCTTCTGCCGTAGTCGTTGTCATACCGACCTATCAGGGTTGCCTGAACAGAGCTTGACAGCATTACCGGACATTTATTATTATGCTTTTTAAGGATATTAAGCAAATCCGAGGCAAATCCGAAATTGCCCTCCATAAACTCCGCGTTGTCCTTCGGGCGGTTTACGCCTGCAAGATTAAACACAAAGTCCGCCTTTTCGCAAAAGCCGTCAAGCAGGTTCTTTTCGGTATCGATATCGTATTCAAAAATTTCTTCTATTTTAATATTCCGCGTTCTGTCCTTATTATCGCGGATATTTTTCAGCGCCGCGCAAAGATTTTTACCGACAAAGCCTTCAGCGCCCGTTACAAGTATGTTCATCCGTTACTCCTTAAAATTGAATTTAAGACCCACCGCTTCAAGCTCTTTTCTGTAAGCTATCACCTTATCCGGCTCCGTTATTTTTGCCGACTCGACATTTCGCTTTATACTTCCGCGGCGGAACGGTATCTGCAAAAAGCGCACCGCCCACATTAGCGGCAGCAGTGACGGATGATCCTTAAGGCATTTATATCTTGAAGCCATTGCGCTGTAGGTCGGGAACATTCGTTTTAAAAACAGACTTTTTCTGATAGCGTTCTCGCTGCTTTCCTCTCCCGCCGTTTTGACTGCGGCGGATAAAATATGCGTATCGTGCGTGCCGTAAGAGCCGCTGCCGAAAATCGTATTTGTTATGCGGTCGGACATATTATCGGGTGCTTCCCCGCCGAACCAAACCTTAAGCGTATGCTCGGTGTTTTTGTAAAACTCCGCCAGCCGCAGCTTTTCAAGCTCACGCTCAATATAGCCGAGATCAAGACCGGGGTGCTTATCCGAAAAAACATACAAATCCGTCATATGGCGTATGCCTATGCCGCCGTCGCGGTAGTGTTTGGCATAATGGGTGAAAAGATATACATAAGTATCCTCATCCCGCATGTCATACCGACAACCGTCCCCCCGCCGGGCAAAGCGCCAGCCGTCGCCGTAGTATTCATAATAGTCTTTATTATACGATGGAATAAGCCGCTTATGCAGCTCGACATGCAAAATTTCCTTTTTATCCCATACAAGCTCATGATCGCTTTCGAGCACCTCATTAAAGCCGAGCGCAGTCATAATCGGGCGTGTTTTTCCGTACTGCTCATATCTTATAAGTATATCCGCGTCTCCCATTAATCTAAGCTCGGGCTGCGGATAAATAAGCTTAAGGCATGCGCCCTTAAGCGGCATATAATCGATTCCGTTTTCATCGAACGCCTTGTATATGCAGTCAAGCGCGTAAAGCTGATTCTGCGAAAATGCGACGCTCTTGAAAGTCGCAAGCTCCAAAATCCGCATTATATCCTCCGGCGGGGTAAGAGATGAATACTTAGCGCCGTAATAGATTACCGGTATTATCTGATGCTTTTTTGCGGTTGTCAGCGCCTCTTCCCAGTCAAAGTCCCCCGGAACCGAAACACTCTCGCCCGTAAGCGCACTTTTTACAAGCTTTAATATGCCGATTTGAAAGTCAGTCATTTTAAATTCTCCGAATTATAAATTTAATTCCGCAAGCTCCCTTTGTATATATGCAAGCGCCGCAATTTTCGCCTTGGTCTCTTCAACATTCAGCATTTTTGTGTTATGCGAATTAAATTCCGACAGCGTGTTGCGTTCCTCATCGCCCTCGCTGAAGTATTTATCGTAGTTAAGACCTCTGTTATCCGCCGGCACGCGGTAGAACTCTCCCATATCCACCGCCTTCGCGCATTCCTCGTTGGTAAGCAGCGTTTCGTACATTTTCTCGCCGTGGCGGATGCCTATGACCTTTATATTTTCAGGATTTCCGCCGAACAGCTCGCAAACCGCTCTTGCCTGTGTTTCAATTGTGCAGGCGGGCGCCTTTTGTATAAGCAGATCGCCGTTTTCGCCGTGCTCAAAGGCGAAAAGCACCAAATCGACCGCCTCCTCAAGCGACATTATAAAGCGGGTCATCAAAGGCTCTGTTACGGTTATCGGCAGACCCTTTTTTATCTGGTCGATCCACAGCGGGATAACACTGCCGCGCGAGCACATAACATTGCCGTAACGAGTGCAGCAAATTTTAGTCTTGCCCGAGCTTCTCGAACGCGCAACCGCGACCTTTTCCTCAAGCGCCTTTGTGATTCCCATTGCATTTATGGGGTACGCCGCCTTATCCGTAGATAAGCATATCACACTTTCCACCCCTTCGTCAATAGCGGCGGTCAAAACATTATCCGTTCCGATAACATTTGTGCGCACCGCCTCCATGGGGAAAAACTCGCAGGACGGCACCTGCTTGAGCGCCGCGGCGTGAAAAATATAATCTACGCCGTGAACGGCGTTTTTAATCGACTGAATATCCCTCACATCGCCTATGTAAAATTTGATCTTATCCGCCGACTCCGGCAGCTTGCTTTGGAATTCGTGGCGCATATCGTCCTGCTTTTTCTCATCCCTTGAAAAAATGCGGATCTCGCCTATATCCGTTTCAAGAAAGCGGTTAAGCACGGCGTTGCCGAACGACCCCGTCCCGCCGGTTATCATTAAGGTTTTGTTTTTGAAGAGTGACATATTTATTTCCTCCTAGTTTTCAAAAAATCGGTTGCCGTTTTAAATTCCGTACTCTTATACGAAACCGCAAAAAACGGCAAAGAAACAGATACTGCAATTATGACTGCTTTTATGAGCAGCATTATTATTCCGTTTGGTATATTGCGTACGGAATAATAGGCAATAATCAAGCCTAAAACTGTTGCTGAAAAGTATTTTATTTGCCCTGTCCAATAGTTAAGCACAGGTGCCTCAAATATTTCTTTGAAAAGAATATTGGGTTCATACCAAAAATTTGTGGCTATAAGGCTTATTGCTGTAGCAAGTAAAATACCGAATGTTCCGCAAATTTTTCCTAAAGCAACCGAAAGCACTATATTGATTGCAGCACGGATAAGCATTAAATATTTTACCTGATCAAACAAGCCGTTTGCTTCACGATACATCCATATAGGGGTAATTGCATTTGTGATATAAAAATTAAAAGCAATTATGAAAACGGTTTTACTGTCAAACAAATATTTTGAGCCCAGCCACACCGTTATAACATCATTAAAAAGCAAGCTGAATCCAACCAAACCAAGCGCCGCTACAAAATGATAAAAAAGCAAGACCATACTGAATATTTCATATTGTCTTTTCTTGTCTCCGCCGGCGCCAAGATTTCCTATCCCGCTTATAAGCGAGGTTGATATAATGGCGATAAAGCCCTGTATCGCAGATATAAGTGTGTAATAATTTGAATAAAAGCCTACGGCAGCGGTGCTTACAAGCATTGAAATCAGGATATTATCCGTATTGTTTATTGCCACACCGCCTATTTTATAAACAAAGGTAGAGTATATCCTGTTTCTTATAGGTCCTTTTTCAAAGCTGACAGGCTCTGTTTTATCCTTTAAATGCGGATGAATTTTATTGCATATAGCATTAAGAATAAGGTTGTTTATAATTGTTGTAACAACGGTTGCAGAGACATAGACATAATAATTTTTCCATATTAAAAGAACTATAATATGCAATACCTGCAAAATAAGGTTGGATGAAAGCATTACAAGCTTTTGTATTCTTTGCTCCTGGCAAGCCGAAAGAAATGCCACCTTGTGAGCCACAAAATATGATGCAACGGTATTCACAAGGAAAAGCAAATAAAAAATGATGAGACTGTTATCGTTAAGGCTGCTTTTAACTATAAATTTCAAAAAAGGTATAAGAGCAAGCCCCACCGCAAATATGCCGACCGCAAGTACAGTGTATATTTTTTTGAAATATTTAAGCAGAGAATTTATAAGCGGTATATCATTATCCGCAACCGGTTTATAAAGCGAGTATAATACGGCAGTATCAAGCCCTAATTCCGCAAGCGATAAAACTGTGAGTATATTTGAATAAAGACCGTTAATGCCTAAATAATCAATAGAAAGAAACCTTAAGAATATTCTTCTGCCGACAAAGGATAATATCAGTATCCCCATTTGCGCGGCATACCCGAATACAATGTTAAGTAATGCGTTTTTACTTCTCGAGTTACTCATTTGCGTTTTATCACCCAATTATATCGTTTTTTTAATCGTCTTAAAAAAAGTAAATTCGGAAGTCTGAAAGGTTTTGTTACATATTTTTTGCAAAGCTTATCGGTTGAAAGACCGTTATCGTAATCGTTCCAAAAATCGTTAAGCTTCTCCTTTGCAATAGCGTAAGGCTCTGAAAACGATTTATTGGTTTTGAAAGCTGCTTCCAACGATACAGCTTCAAAATTTAAACTATTTTTGATTTTATCAAATAAATCAATACCCTTATCCGAATTAGCGGCAAGAACCGAAATTCCTTTATTGTAATTCCGCATTTTAAAACAGGAAGGCTGATAGCCCCAAAAATCCGCAAGTGTAATGTCGCCCTCACGGTGACTGCTTGTATATTTGCAGGTGTGGCAGCTTTCTCTTAAAGAATAGCCAATATTAAAAAGCGTGAAATACGGGTCGTCTACCGTATATTTTCGGTAATCCGTTCCGTCCTCAAAATCAATACGAACGCTGCAATAATCCCAATACGGTGATTTGTACCTAAGTCTGACATTCGTAATCTTATTGTTATACTCGCCTGAAATTTCATTTAAAAATCTTTTAAAGCAGTCATATGACGGTACTCCGTGGCATACCAAATCAACAGTGAAAAGTCCGCTGTAATCTTTTCCGAGAAATGATTTTAAAGCGGCAACCTGGCAAGGCGTTCCGGTAAACAGCACTTTCTTCCCGTTTTCCAACAGTTCCTTTACCCTTATGTAAATATTGCCGGTGTCGCTTTGAACATATTTTGAACCGCGGAACATTTCGGCTTGTTGCTCATCGAAAGCTATAGAGTGTTTTGCGTGAAAATCCGCATCCCATTTGACCCCGACAATTGCACCGCCGTCTTTCAGAATCTCATTTTCCAAGAGTGAACAAACTCCGCCTGAAGTTGATTTCTTTCGAGTGTCTCTGGCAACATTCCATGCCGCATATACATTTTTCATAGTACATTCGGTTTGCTTTTCTGTATTGGCGGGACATTTTTTTATGCACAGACCGCAATTTATACATTTATCCCCGTCTATATGAGGATATGTAAATCCGTGTTCGCCACTTTTCATTGTTATTGCATTTTTAGGGCATAAATTTGAACACATCCCGCAACCGGTGCAATGGCGCAAATCACATATTTCCATTACTTCATTCCCTTATTTCTTTACTAAAAATTTCCGGCAGCTTATCATAGTAGTTTGTTTCAAAATACGGCGGCAGCTTATTGGTCAATTCTTTATTTAAAACAGATTTTGCAATTTCGTAAGCTCCGTCAAGTGAATCCGCCACATATACATAATCGTCATAAACGCCCTTAAACCATTCCGCGCCCGTTATAACCTTGTGGTCGGTAGTTTTAATAATTATTACAGGAGTTCCTGCCGCCAACGACAATATAGTGCCATGATATCTGTCGGTTACAACTGCCTTATAATGGGCATATGTGTCTATTTCGTTCATTATATAGTGTTCTGCATTTCTGACTATATCAGCAGTTTTACCAACCTTTGTTGTATCCGTCTTCGCAACCTTGCAAAGTCTTTCGCATTTATTCATCAACAACGAAATTTCTTCATCACTGTAATATTTCTCACCGTCATCACGGCAGCAGAACATTATTCCGTCACGGCTGTAATCAAAGCTGTAATTACCGATAAGCGTAGTCACAATGTCAGGAAATTGCATAACGGGAATGTCGGGGAACATTTGCTTTGCCATTCCGAATGATATCCGGTCGCGTGCCAAGAAAAGCATATGTTTCATACCGTTGTAACATTCTGCTGTCCTTTTTTCATTGTCCTTGCTTTTAAAAAATATTGTTTGAGGGAGCATAAGCATTTCCGCATTAGGCAATACTTTCATAACCGCACGGTGCATTTCATCGGCAAAACCTCCGAGGTCGGTGGTTGTATAACCGCTTTGAAATACTATCATATCACCGGGTTTATAAAGTAACGCGAGCTTATTTAACAATGAAAACGGAGTGTTCACAAGCGCATTTGTTTCTATTTCAAGCACTTGGCGTTCTTGGTAGTGCTTTTTAAGCCACCGTCTTATACACATGCCTTGTGCCAAATCCCCCAAATTGCTGTGTGCAGGTATTCCGAGATAGAAAATAACTTTTCCTTTTCTTTCGAATTTTTTTAATTTAATGATTGTTTTTATAAATAATTTATAACTCAATTGAAAGTGCCTTGCAGCCAAGGCAATCCTTTTTGTAATTGGATTTGACAGAATCAACTTTTTAATTTTGTTCATTTAAAACCTCGTATAGCCTTATATATTCTCCAAATTTTTCATTTTTATCAAAGCCCTTTGCTTTTTTAATACATGCCTCCATGCTATAAGGCTTTGCTTCGCAAATTCGTATTATTTCGTTATACATAGCATCGTTATCATCTTTCGCCACTGCCGCCCCGCAGGTTTCGTCAAGCATTTCGGGGCTGCCGCCGGTATTGAATGTTACAACCGGAGTGCCGCAGGCGACCGATTCCATATTTACGGTCGGATAGTTTTCTTCCCTTGTGGGATTAGCAAAAACATCCGCCGCCGTATAAATTTCCGCAAGCTCGGTTTGGTTCTGCGTTCGGTGAATAGAAATAATGTTATCCGGCAAAAGCTTATCAATATTATCGTCTGTTCCAACCAAAACTATTTTGTATTTTTCTTTGTCAAACCGCTTTTCCAATTCAACGAATACATCCAAGCCCTTACGCCTTCCCCAGCCGAACGCAACCCCCAAAACAATATATTTATTTTCCAAAGCGTATTTTTTTCTGAAATCGCTTTCGGTCGGCTTAAAAACATTAAGGTCAATGCCGTTATTAATAACCTTAACGGGATAATCCTTTAAATATGATTCCTTAACAAGGCTTGCCAGCCACTCCGACGGAGTAACTATCGTCATATTTTTAACTCCGCTAAACCATTTCCTTTTGAGACGATACATAATTTTAGAATTATCAAAAAGGCTTTTGGGATATTCCTTATACTGTGGGCAGCTATAACATCCTGTTTTCCATTTGTCGCAGCCTATCATATCAAAATGCGGGCAGTGTCCGGTAAAAGCCCAGCAGTCGTGCAGGGTCCAGACCGTTTTAATATTATGCTTTTTTATGTATTTAAAAAGCAGCGAAAGGTTTATATAGCAGTTGTGAAGGTTGTGCAGGTGAATTATATCCGGTTTAAGCTTATCAAGCTTTTTCAAAAGCTTCATTGTTGAAAAATATGAAAAGCAACCGTTAAGCCCGGTTATCTCTGCAAGCATCAGGTGTATATTGCGTGAAAACCGAGTTCCGATAATAAGATCCTTTTCTTTTTGTTTTCTGCTGTTATCACGGCTTTGCGGATAACAGACCGTTGCCGTATACCCTCCGTTTTCAGCGGTTTCGGCAATTTCGAGCATTATATTTCCGGTACTGCCGAAGTTACAGGAATTAATCAGCACTGTTTTCATTGCAAAACCTCTTTTTTAATAACCTTGATAAATGCCTCCGGTTTATTAAGATAAAACAATTCATTAAGCTTATCAAATTCCGATTGATCGAGTTTAGGGGCTTGCGAAACAAAATTTTTCAATTTTTCAATATCATCCGCAACATTATTCTCATATTCTTTAATTATTAATGAAAGCGGATATTTTTCAAGATACCTGCTGCTCGGTTCATCCTTTATCGGAGAGACTGATATTATAGGCTTGCCGTATGACATATACTCAAAAATTTTACATGGCGTCATATGCGTATTGTTATTACCGAAATTTATAAGAAAATCAGCCGAGCTTATCATAGAAAGTGCTGTCTTATGATTTACTGATTTCCCTATATGGATTCTTTTATCATTTTCGGAAAAGCTGTAAAGTAAATCGGGCGCTGTGCAGCTGCCAATTATATTCAAAGCAATGTCATCCCCCGGCAACCCGCAAAAAAGCCTTAAAAAGTATTCGGGATTTCGGATATGCACAGGTATGGTGCCTATATATAATAAATTAATTTTATCATTATTAAAGAAATTGCTGTCATTATTTACAATACGGGGAATAAAAAGCGGTAAATCCAAAAATAAAATTTTATTATAATATGATTTGTTTGCCGAGTATTTTTTATAATGCTCTTCACAAGATTTCATCATTACAATTCTGTCAGCTTCCGGCAATAATTTATCTTCCCATTTAATTCCCCTTTTTATTACCCAGCTTGTCGAAAAAAATTTCGGTCCGTACCCACCCGAAAACGAATCAAGAAAATACGGAATATATTTAATATCCGGAAATTTTCTTTTGATTCTGCGTGCTGCAATAAGCGTATCAATCTGGGTGTATACCGGTATTATGCAATCTATTTTATTGTTTTTACATATTGTAAAAGCCGCTTTGAACAATCGGTTGGAATACAACGGAGAAATAAGCGGCCATGTGGGAATGCTTATAAAAAGCTTGATTTTGTTTATAACTGCCGCGAGAAATGAGCGTGTTTTCTTATTTATCCCCTCCGTGATTTCGGATTTGGCAAATAATCTGTATGTCAGCCTCGGTTTAACTGTTTTATAAAAAACACCGTCTGTTTTCGGAAAATCGGTATATTCCGAATTTGTAATACAGTAAATATTGTGACCTTCCGAAACAAGCCGTTCCATAACAGCTCTGCAGCATATTCCGTTAGCAGATTTACTTTCGGTTACTATAAACAGAATATTAATTACGCTCGCCTCCAAAGCCATATCCAATAAGTGCATATATAAAAGGATTCAAAAGGAAATTCTCAGTAGCCACAATCAAACTGCAGAAAACCAATATAACAGCAACAGACACAACTGATGTTTTTTTTGTCAGGAAAAATTTAAAATATCCTAAAACATTAACAGCGCCCCAAACCATGCCGTAAATCACCAGCCAATTTATCATCGTAGCGGTTGCCATATTGTTACAGTATTCTTCTTGTAATATTACGAATTTTTCTATTCCGACACCAATAGTGATAGAATTGAAAAATTCCTTTAACATATAATAAATTGCGTCATATCTTGTTTGTGTGCTTGAGTTTGTCTTTCCCGAATTATCTTCAACAAACAATTTGTCAAAAATATCTCCCCAAAAAGATTTAGGTAATATAAACATTGAAGCGATAATTGCAATTAAAAGAAAAAGCAACAACCATTTTGCTCTTGCAGATATTTTAAAAGGATTATTTATATAATAAATAACATATATTAGCACGACAGCTATAATTCCCATTGTCGATTTGGTTGTCAAAATCGTTGCCGAAAGAAACAAAATGCGTGGAATTCTTATGTTATCCTTTACAATCAATTCTAAATAAAGCGCAATACATAAAAAGAAGGCGAAGGCTCCGGGTTCCCAAAACAATCCGTAATTTCTTGTGACATAACCATTGTTGGTGACAACCGAAAAAAACAAATTATAATATGTATACCTATCGCGTGATAAGATTACCGGGAAAGAATATGTAATTTGCGGAGCAATTATGTTGAGCATAAATGTCACGAGAGAGAACAGCGCCAAAAAATATATAATATTTAAATACTTATCTATAAAATCGTCTTTCTTAATATATAAGGAAACGGTGAAGCCGGTTAATATATAAATTATAATTATGTATGTCTGCTTCACAACGCTCATAGCTATTATGCTATCAAATAAAAAAGCCCATGCAATCAGAAAAAAAGCTGACAGCAAAATCTTAAAATTAATATGATTTCTTATATGAATAACTAATACGACTGCAAAAACAATACCGCAAATTACAAGTCGCATCGTACCGCTGATAACATTTATTAAATAAAACGACGACTCTACCGCTATCAAAAAAAATATGATAAGATAAAGAAAAATATCATATAGTCCGCTATGAGAATATTTTGTTGCACAATCTTTTTCCATTATTATACTCGTCCACCAAACCATTTATTTCTTTGTCGCATTGATGCTTAAAATGCGTGAAATCTATATGTTCATAATAATTCACTATACATTTTGCAAAATCTTCCTCAAACGGGTCACACTCAAACCCTATGCCTTTTTCAGCACACTTTTCACCCATAAACGAGCCTTTCATACAAAGCTGCGGTATATAAAAAATCAATCCGTCATAATATTTGTTGCCCATAGCAAGCATCATATTGCGATCTTTGTAAATATTATGTATCAAATCCGTGCTTCTTACGAAGGTATATCTGTCCTCCGGCTTATACTCGCCGTGGAAAAACACATTCCCCGCGCCTATTTGAGCTGCATATTTCTTTAAATTAAGCGCTATTTGCTGCTCTCTTCCGTAATAATGCAGTTCGAAACGGTTGTCACACGACAGCTTTTTGATGATTTCACGGTTAATTTCCTCGTGACGGATAAAACCCCAAAATGCTATTCTTATCTTATCGGACGGTACGCCGTATTTTTCCTTTTCATCTCTATGGTTCAGCGAATCGGTAAGCAGATTATGTGAGGTGTATATTTTACTCGACTCGCTTGCCGGGAGAAAACGCCTGAAAGCGTCACTGCTTACAAATGTTGCATATGAATGCTTAACCAAATCGCCGATAATTTTTTTAAACGGAGCAAAGCCCTCGTAGGTTGAATCTCTGTAATCAAAAATATATTTCCCCGAATAACTTTTTTTTAATTTATCCGCTATTAAAACGCCTGTCAGGGAATGAAGAACAATAATAAAATCAAAATGCTCTATGTTTAGTACCTTCAATGCAAATTTACGGTATTTAATAAAACTGCCGATTTTAGAAAGCTTTGAAACATCATCAGCCTGAAATCGGGAAAATTCATGCAGCTTAATATTGCTAAATGCCGAGACATCCTCCGGCTTTAAATCACGATTCCAATAAAGCAAATGAACATCATTTTTATCCGCATTGATATTTTCAAGATAAAAATTCATATACGGCATATATTTGATTTTTGAAAAACCCATTATAAGAATTTTCATCGGCTTTTTCTTTCCCCGTAGCTTTTTAGTATTTTAATCAATTTTGCGGTGCTTTGAGTGCTTGAATAATTTGCCTTTCCGAAGGTATAAGCGTTTTCCGCCATTTTCTTTAACTCATCCGGCGAGTTATAGAGATATGTGACAGCATCCGCCAATCCATCATAATCGGAAATGTCTACCGCGATGCCTATATTGTTTTGTTTAAACATTTCGGCATATTGCGTGTTTATTTCAACCGAATTAACTATTACCCGCCTGCAAGCCATAAGAATAGGGGCTTTACTCGGCACGCCATTTCCGATAACGCCTTTTTTCAGCGGTATTATGCAAATATTACAGGCGCTGTAAACATCGGGAACAAGATCAACAGGTTGGAGCGGGTAGAAATCAATATTATTGAGATTAAGACTTTTTGCCTCTGCGATAAACTCATCTTTTACATTTCCGTCCCCCACTATTTGAACACGGATATTCTCATTATTTTTAAGTCTTTTTGCCAGTTCTATTACCGTTTTATAATTAAAAACATAACCTACCGTCCCGGCAAACTGAACATAAAATTTATCTTGCGGAATATTATATTTCTTTATAAATCGGTTTTCGTTGCTCTGTATTTCATGTGCGGTTTTAACATCATACCATGCCGGAACAACAAAAACCTTTTCCGGCTTTGCGCCTTCATCTATTACTTTATCCTTCATATC
>ERZ773116.1224-NODE-1224-length-24954-cov-9.501747_pt1 | contig 24954 bp, 28 predicted proteins | sample MGYA00580563_ERZ773116 | MGnify/ENA primary metagenome ERZ773116 (study PRJEB29015, sample SAMEA2737864) | human gut metagenome | biome: human gut; feature: human-associated habitat; material: faeces | place: China | collected 2012 ... | reverse complement strand
ACCCGGCGGCGGTGACGGCGAAGATCGACGGCCTGTGCGCCAGCGCGGCAACCATCGTCGCCTGCCATTGCGGCAAGGTGATCGCCGCCACCGACAGCACCTACATGGTGCATCCGGTGCGCATGGGCGCTTATGGCTACTACAACGCCGAGGAATTGCAGAAATACATCGAGGCGATGACCGCCATCCGGGAAAGCATCGTGGGCCTGTATGTGAAAAAGACGGGCAGAGATAAGGACGAGGTGGCCGGATGGATGGACGAGACAAGCTGGTGGACAGCGGCGCAGGCAAAGGAAAACGGCTTTATCGACGAGTTGACGGACGAGGCGGACGGAACGGTGATCGAAAACCGGGACGGGATGCTGTTCGTCAACAGCGTCAACACACACCTGCCTTTCGACAAGGCACCCAACTTTGTACAAAGCAGCAAGGCAGCTCCCGCCTCCTGCTCTGTAAATAACAAATGCCATAAGGAGGTAACGAACATGGCAAACGAGATCAAGACCGTGGACGACCTGCGCGGGGCCTATCCCGCACTGGTCAATGAAATCGAGGAGGCGGCGGCGAACAAAGCGACGAGCGACGAGCGCCAGCGCATCCACGACATCGAGGACATGGCCCTGTCCGGCAGCGAGGCGCTGACGAATGAGGCCAAGTTCACAAAGCCGGTGAGCGCCAGCGAGTACGCTGTGGCCATGATGAAAGCTGCCAAGGAGAGCGGCAACGCATGGCTCAACGGAGCAAAGGCCGATGCCGACAAGAGCGGCATGGGCGGCGTGAAGAATGACAGCGGCACCGGCGGCAGCGCGGGCAAGCAGGACGAGTTCATGGACGCGATCAAGTCCATGGGCAAGAAGCAGTAAAGGAGGAGAAAGAACATGAGCATGGATTTGGCGAAAAAGACCTTTTCCACCCAGCCGGATTACCTGATCGCGGGTAATGCGGAGATCGTTACGGCAGTCAAGGAGGCATCCGCCGCATTGAAGCGCGGCGCTCCCGTGGTTCTCAACAGCGACGGTAAGCTGGCCGTCATCAGCGTGAGCGGCAGCTCCGCTCCCTACACCGTGACCACCACGGGCCTGTACGGCATTCTGGCGGAGGATGTCGCATCGGGTGAGGACGGCATTGTGTACCTCTCCGGCGAGTTCTTCGCCGACGCGCTGGTGCTGCCCGCCAACGCCACCGCTGCGGACGTGGAGGTTCCTCTGCGTAACCTCGGCATCTACTTGAAGTAAGGAGGAAGAAAGAATATGGCTAACGAAGTGAACATTTACTCCCCCCGCTATCTGGCGGAGGTGGTGAGACAGACCCCTGCCGTACACACCTATTTCCGCGACACCTTTTTCACCAACGTCAAGACGTTCGCTACCGAGCGCGTGGACATCGACCTTGTGAAAGGCGACCGCCGCATGGCGGCCTTTGTCCATCCCCGCGTGGGCGGAAAGGTGCTGAAAGCCAACGGCTACCAGACCGAGAGCTACAAGCCCCCGCTGATCAACCCCTACGACGTGACCACCGCTGACCAGCTCATGACCCGCCTGCCGGGCGAAGATCTGTACAGCGGCATGACCCCTGCGCAGAGGGCCGCGCAGAAGCTCATGGAGGAGTACGCCACGCTGAACGACGCGACCACGCGCCGCGAGGAATGGATGGCGGTGCAGGCCATCGTGACCGGCACCATTCCCATTGTGGGAGAGGGTGTGAACGAGACCATCGACTTCGGCCTGACCAACAAGAAAACCCTGACCGGCGACAACAAGTGGGGCGGTGCCAAGGCCGACATCCTCGGCAACCTCGGCGACTGGACGGATGCGGTGCTGCACGGCGGCTTTGCCAACGTGGACACCATCATCATGGGCAAGACGGCCAAGGCAAAGTTCTTTGCCGATGCCAACGTGCAGAAGATGTTGGACAACCGACGCATGAACCTCGGCGAGATCGCACCCCGCGACCTGCCCAACGGCGTGAAGTACCTCGGCCATCTGAACGACCCCAGCCTTGACATGTATGTTTACGGCGAGGTCTACTACGACGACTGGACTAACCCCGATGCGCCGGAGACCAAGCCCCTTATCCCGGACAACATGATCATCCTGATCAGCTCCAGACCCAACTACATGATGGCCTACGGTGCCTGCACCTACATCGAGGACGCATCCGGCCTGTGGGTGACCTCCCAGACCAGCCGCGTCCTGCGCAGCTATGTGGAGCATCATCCCGACCGCCGCATGGTGGAGCTGCAGGCACACCCGCTGCCAATCCCCGACAAGGTGGATAGCTGGCTGGTGGCGACCGTGTGCTGACATGGCGCTGTTCGAGCTAAAGCAGGAATATAGCGGAGCGGAGGGGGCTGCCCCTCCGCTCACTTTTAAGGACTGTGCCGCAGCGGACATCGACGCGGCTTTCTTTGAGCAGGACGAACACGCGGACTGGCATACGGTTGACGGCAAGGACGCGCTGGTGATCGTGGACGATCAGCGGCTCAAAGAGCATAACGCCCATTGGGAGGCGGGAGCCAAGCAGAACTTCGACACGGGACTGTATACGGCCTACACAGTGCTGTATATCCGCGTGAGCGACTACGGGCCGAAGCCGAAAGTAGGCAAGCATCTTGTTCTGGACAAGGGGACAAACCGGCAGCGGTCATACACCATCCTCAACTGCGAGGAGGAGGCGGGCGTGTACCGCATTTCCATGGAAAGGACGCGGCAATGAGCAGAGTAACCTATGACGCAGGGAACCTGACCATCGAAGTGGACGGGCTGGACACCGTGGCGGCGGCGCTGGGCGATTTGAAGAAAAAGACCCCGGCGGCGGCCAAGGTAGCCATCAACGCCACGGCACGGCAGGCCCGCAAGCTGATGATCGCAAAGGCAAAGGCGCGGTACGCCGTGAACGCGGCGGGCAGGCGGCACCTGAAAGACCTTGTGCAACGGAAAAAGGCAAGCAACACCAGCTTGAGCGCGGAGCTGCACATCGCAAAGATGCGCAACGATCTCGGTTATTTCCAGCACAGGCCGACAGAGCGCTTTACCGGGCGTGAGGTTTTGCACCACGCGCCAAAGTATGTGAAAGCCCGTGTTCTGAAAGCCTCGTCCATGGCGGCGCTGACGGGCAACGCCAACATGAGCAAGGGATTTCTCGTGCAGTTCAAGAGCGGCCACATCGGCATGGTGCAGCGGCAGATCGGCTCCAGCTCCAGCCACACGGTCACGGAGCGGGGGCATCCGAGATGGCGGAACAAAAACGGTAAGGTGGAAAAGCTGGTGACGATGGGAAGCCCGTCGGCCTCGGCGATGCACTCTACCGTATGGCCGATGGTGGAGCCGGAGGTGTCCGAGTATCTGCAAGACCGACTGATGGAGCAGACCGAACGGGTGCTGGCGCGAGCGGCGAGGAGGAAGTAAGCCATGAAGAACTATATGGACGCGGTGAGAGCCGCAGGCATCGGGCGAACTCCCCAGCTCTGCCAAGATGCGCTGATCGAAACGCTGGAGGAGCTTTTCGTCGGGAAGAAGTACAACGGCCAGCAGAGCCGCAAGGAGCTGAAAATCTTCAAGCAGGATTTGCCGGTGCCGGAGGACTATGACGCGGATGTGGACACGGATGCGGCGGCGGCCCCGTACATCGTTGTGCGCATGACAGGCGGCGAGATCAAGAACGACGACGGGCCGCAGGCGGTGGAGTTCAGCCTGATCGTGTGCGCCTACGACGAGGGCAAGGAGCGAGAGGGCTATCAGGATGTTGCCAACATCAAGGAGGACATCGTGCAGCGGTTATGCACCAAGCCGTATTTCGGCGGGGCGTTCACCGTACTGAAACCCATCGTGTGGGCCATGCAGCAGGACGACACCTACCCGTACTATTTCGGGGCGTGTTCGCTGACCTGCACCGCACCGGCCATGACACAGGACACAGAAATGGAGAAGCTGGTATGAGCAAGAGAAGCGATAAGCTGGCGGCGGATGCCGCTGTGAATGAGGCGGCTATCCCGGCGGCGGAGACTGCTGCCGAGACCACGCCAACGGAGCAGGAGAAAACAAGCGTGACGCAGGTTTACTGCGGCCCAACGGTGCGCGGCGTTGCCAAGCAGTACACGGTGTTTCGCGGCGGCATCCCGGAGGCACTGGAGGCGTTCATCGCCATTCACCCGGAGGCCGGGGCGCTGGTGGTGGACGTGGAGCGCTTTGCCGAGACGAGAAAGCGGCTGGAGACCGCAGGAACGGCGGAGGCCATTCTGTACGGCAAGATCAAATCCGAACTGTAAGGAGGAAGAAAGACTATGGCATACAAACACGGCGTATACACGAGCGAGGTTGCGACCAGCATGGTCGCGCCCATCACCGGCACGGCGGGCTTGCAGGTGATCGTAGGCACTGCCCCAGTGAATATGCTCAAAGACCCGGCGGCGGCGGTCAACGTGCCGCTGCTGGTGAACAGCTACAAGGAGGCCGCGGAGGCGGTGGGCTATCTGCCTGACTTCGCCAACTACACCCTCTGCGAGTGCATCAGCGCAAATTTCAGCGTTGTGGGTATCGCGCCCATGGTGCTGATCAATGTGCTTGACCCTGCCAAGCACAAGATCGCCATCACCGGCGGAACCGTTCAGGTGAACGACGGCGTGGCGGTGCTGGAGGAGACGGGCGTTCTGCTGGAGGGGCTGACCGTCAAGAGCGGTTCCAACACGCTGACCGCAGGCACGGACTACACCACCACATGGAACGACGACGGTACGCTGAATATCGTGGTGCTTTCCACCGGCGCGGGTAAGGAAGCAACGAGCCTGACCGTGACCGGCAACAAGATCGACCCCAGCAAGGTGACGGCGGCGGACATCGTGGGCGGCGTGGACAGCTCCACAGGCAAGGAGACCGGCCTTGAGGTGGTGCGTCAGGTCTATCCGAAGCTGTCCATGACACCCGGCATCCTGCTGGCCCCGCGTTTCAGCAAGGACGCGACGGTGGCAGCAGCCTTGCAGGCCAAGACCAAGAGCATCAACAGCGTGTTCGGTGCGGTGTGCGTTGTGGACATCGACTGCAGTAACACCGGCGCGACCAAGTACACCGCCGTCAAGACCACAAAGGAGACGCAGGCGGTAAGCGCCCCCAACGCCTACGCAGTTTGGCCTTTTGCCAAGGTGGGCAACACGGTGTACAGCGGCAGCGCACTGGCGGCGGCGCTGACAGCCTATACCGACGCACAGAATGACGACACGCCCAACGTCAGCCCCAGCAACAAGACAATCGCCATTTCTGCCGCCTGCCTCGAAGATGGCACGGAGGTGGTGCTTGATCAGGAGCAGGCCAACACCGTGAACAGCTTCGGTGTGGCAACGTGGCTGAACATGAACGGCTTCCGCCTGTGGGGCAACAACACGGCGGCCTACCCTGGCATCAGCGACCCGAAAGACCGCTGGTTCAGCGTCCGCCGCTTCCTGACGTGGGCGGCCAACACGTTTATCCTGACCTACTTCCAGAAAGTGGACAGCCCCGCCAACAAGCGGCTGATCGAGGCCATCGTGGACAGCGAGAACGTGCGCGGCAACGGCTTTGTGGCCCGTGGTGTGTGCGCCCGCTATGAGATCACGTTCAACGAGGACGAGAACACCACCGCCGATCTGCTGGACGGCAAGATCACGTTCCACCAGTACATCACCCCGTTCACCCCTGCGGAGGACATCGAGGACATCATCGAGTTTGACCCCGACGCTCTTTCCGCCGCGCTGAACTGATGAGGGAGGGAAAAGAAGATGATTTCCAACAACTATATCCCGGAGAAGATCAACGAGTATAACGCCTATCTGGACGGCACGAAGATGATCGGCGTGGCCGCGTCGGTGACGCTGCCGGAGGTCAACATGAAAACCAGCACCGTTTCCGGCGTGGGCGTGAACGGCGAGCTGGACAGTCCCACCATCGGCCAGTTTGAGAGCATGGAGCAGGAAATCCAGTTCAACACGCTCTACAGCTCCGCCATGGATATGCTCTCTCCCCTGTCCACGGTGAACCTGACGCTGCGAGCCTCGCAGCAGGTCTACGACAAGCAGGGCGGCTACAACTTCAAGGGCCTGCGCGTGGTGGAGATCGGGCGCGTGAAGAAGTTCAACCCCGGCAAGGTGGAAAAGGGCGAGGCCATGGAGGCCACCGTGACGCTGGAGCTGACCTACCTGATGATCGAGGTGGACGGCCAGCAGCTCTTGGAGGTTGATAAGCTCAACGGCATCTACAAGGTAAACGGCAAGGATATGCTGGCGGGCGTGAACAGCCTGATCTAACGGGCGCAAAACAATACGGCCTGTCCCTGCGCAAACGGGGGCGGGCCGTGTTTTCACACAAAAAAACAATGCTGAAAGGAGCGACAACCAATGGCAGAGGACAAGATCACGGCGGAGGAGACCGTAAACGAGGGGGCAAAAAAGAGCGAGAACATCGTGGAGCTGGCAAAGCCCTATGTGTTCGAGGGCAAGGAGTACGGAGAGATCGACCTGACGGGGCTGGAGAAGATGACCGTGCAGGACGCTATCGACGTGCAGCGGCAGCTTTTCGGCGAGGGCGAGGCGGCGGCCTCGGTGCTGTGCGAGACCACGACGGCATTTGCCCGCGCCATGGCGGTCAAGGCCACCGGAATGCCCATTGAGTTTTTCAAGCTGATGCCTCGCGGCGCTTTCAAGCGCGTGGCAGGTGCGGTGCGCAGACACCTGAACGTGGAGAGCAGAACGGAAAACCATGTGATGCATCTGGAGAAGCCGCGCCATTACAAGGGCAAGGAATACCGGGACATCGACCTGAACGACGTGGCAGACCTGAACACGCTGAATGAGAGCGAGGCGGAGAACCGCATGGCCCGCGAGGGCTTTGTGGTGACGGAGAACAGCACCAACTATCTGTACTCCTGCGTGATCGCCGCCATGGCAACGGGCATCCCGGAGGAGTTCTTTACCACGCTGCCACTGTATGAGCTGCTGAAACTGAAAAACGCGGTGAACGACGCGGATTTTTTCGGATAAAGGGCGGAGCCAAGGCCCTGCGGAAAGCGGCTATCCGGCTGTCCTCGGTGACACGGACGGGCGTGGACTTCTATCTGAAAATGCCTGTCCGGGACTTTATTGAGCTGAATAGCGAGGTGGCGGAGGAATGGCGAACAATAAAACATTAGAGTTAAGCATCAAGATCGCCGGTAAGATGGACAAAAGCCTGATGGCGGCGCTGAACGGGAGCCAGAGCCAGATCAGCAGCTTTGCCCGAAGCATCAGCTCCATCGGAACGGCAGGACTTGCGGCCATGGGGACGCTGGCGACGGCGACTGTGGCGACCATCGCAAGCTGCACCAAGGAAGCGGCGAAGTTTGAAAACTACATGGCGGATGTGGTCAAGTATGTGGACGGTCTGGCAGATGCTACCGGAAAGATCAGCGACAAGGTGGCGGATAACGGCAAGACCTACGCGCAGAACTACGAGGCCATGAAAGACGCGATCAAGGATTTAAGCACGCAAATCCCCTATACGCAGGAGGATTTGACACGCCTTGCCGCTGCGGCGGGACAGTCCGGCAAAGCCATGGAGGATTTGATCAAGATTGACAGCTCCGGCAATGTTACAGGTTTCCTGCGGGACATCGCCATGACCGGCACGGCCATGGACATCAGCGCCGATCAGGCGGGCAACTGGGCCGCCAAGTGGGAGCAATCGCTGAAAATGACCCACGAGGAGGTCATGGTGCTCTTTGACCAAATCAACTATCTGGGCGCAAACAGTGCGACCACGGCGGCGGAGATCGCAGAGGCGGTCAATTCTGCAGCAAGCCTCGGCCAAGTGGGCGGCGTGAGCGCGGCCACAACGGCGGCGCTGGCGGATGCCATGCTGGCAACGGGCGTATCGACTGATCGCGTCGGCACCAGCATCAAGCGTATGATCGTGAATTTGAGCAAGGGCGCAAGTGCGACGAAAGCCCAGAAAGAACAGTTCGAGGAGCTGGGCATGAGCGCGGAGTGGGTCGCCAAGGCCATGCAGGAGGACAGCGTAGGAACGCTGGACACCATCTTCAAGGCCATCAACGATCTGCCACAGGAGCGACAGGTAGCGGCGCTGTCCACCCTGTTCGGCCAATGGGCCATTGAGGGCGGCGCAAAGATTGTCAACAATCTCGATGTGTACCGAAAGGCGCTGGAAATGGTGAGCGACCCAAGCCTGTACACGGGAAGCATGGAGCGGGAGTTCAACATCAAATCGCAGACCCCGGAGGCCATCGAGACCATGCTGAAAAGCACCAAGACGGCGCTGAAAATCGAGATCGGCGATGCGTTCCTTCCGGCGAAAAAACAGTTCAATCTCTCCATGATCGACTTTCTAAACAGCATCCGAAAGAATATGCTAGAGCTGACGCAGCTTGCAGAGAGCTTGGGAACGCTGGCGAGCCGGGGCGTGGAGAAGCTGGGAAGCGCTATGGACACGGCGCTGCCGTACATCCAAAAGGGACTTGACTACCTGATCAACAACGGTGAGCAGGTGGTGCGTGTGCTGGGCGGCATGGCGGCGGCGTTTATTGGCATGAAGTTCGCCCCGGCGGCGGAGGCTATTTTCTCCGGCGGAAAGGGCGGACTTGCGGGCCTATTCAAGAGCGGCCAGAGTGTGGGCGCGGCGGGCGCAGGGCTTTTCTCTGCGTTCCGGGGCGCATCGGGAAGCAACGGCTTCCGCACGACGCTGGGGGCAGCAATCTCCAGTCTGATCGGTGGAAACGGCATCAAGGGAACCACAGGACTTTTGAGCGCGGCGGCGGGAACGCCGGGGCTGTTGTCCGGCTACCAAAGCGCGGGGAGCGTCCTGCGGGGCGCAATCGGAAACAGCAAGACCGCGCAATGGCTGGGCGGCATCGGCTCGTCCCTCGGAAATCTCGGCGGGCTGTTCGCCAATAGCCGGGCCGGACAATTCGTGGGCGGCCTTATGGGAAAGGCGGGCGGTGCGCTGGGTAAGTTGACCATGCCGTTGCGGCAAAGCATCGCGGGCATTGGAGCAGCGGCTACCATTCAGGGCAGCATCTTCCAGCAGGGCCTTTCCGGTTTGCTGGGGAAAGCGGGAGGCGTGGTAAGCAGTATCGCAAACTCCGGTGCCGGGAAAGCTGCCGGGAGCATATTCGGCGGCGGGGCCGGTCTGCTGGGGAGTATCTATGGCCCTATTGCTGGCGGCCTCGGTAGTCTGCTGTCCGGGGCGCTGCCTATTGTGGGCGCAATCTCCGGCATCATCGCCGTGGTGAGCATCCTGACGGACAAGTTCGGCGGGCTGGACAAAATCGTACAGCGGGTGTTCGGCGACACGGGACTGGAAAAGTTTACGGTATTCAAGGATGCGCTGCTGGGACTGTTTGAGGACGGCGGTGTGGCAAAGGCGCTGCAACCGCTGCAAGAGAGCATCACCAATCTGTTCGGTGAGGACGCTGGCGCAGCCTTTGGCGGCATTACCACCATCCTGCAATCGGTGATGGGCGTGATCGGTCAGCTCGTGACCTTTTCACAGACGACGGTGCGGCCTATCATCGAGGGCATATTCAGCTTTATCACGCAGACGGTGGTGCCGGTCATTCTGCAAACCATCACAGCGGCGGCTCCATCCATCGCCTCCATCATCAGCGGTGTGGGTTCCGTGGTCATGACGGTGGCACAGATCATCGGCGAGGCCATTCAGTTCCTTATGCCGATCATTCAGACGGTGATCACGGTGCTGCTGCACATTGGTCAGGTAGTGGTTCCGGCGGTGCTGGCTGCCATCGGTGTCTTTGCCGAGGGCATCAGCAGCGCGATCAACGGGGTCAAGACCATCTTTGAGGGCGTGATCAACTTCATCACCGGCGTGTTCTCCGGCAACTGGCGTATGGCATGGGAGGGTGTGAAATCCATTTTCGTGGGCATCTTCGATACGCTGGGCGCTCTATTCAAGACACCTATCAACGCGGTGATCGCCCTGATCAACAAGGCCATCGCAGGCATCAACAGTCTCGGCATCACCATCCCGGACTGGGTGCCGCTGCTGGGCGGCAAGTCGTTCTCCATCAACATACCGGAAATCCCCATGCTTGCGCGAGGCGGCTTTACCAACGGCGCAAGCATCGCGGGCGAGGCCGGGACGGAGGCGGTGATCAGCTTCCAGCGGGCGGCCCGACGGGACAATCTGGACATCTGGGCCAAGGCCGGGCAAATGCTGGGCGTGAAGCCGGTGGAGCTGGCGGAAATCGACGGCGGCAGCTCCGGCGGCGGAGGCGGCATGACCTTTGCACCGGTGATCAACATTCAGGGCAACGCCGACCGGGGCATGGTGGAGGAAGCTCTGGCCGAGGCGCAGGCACGGTTTGAAGCGTGGTATCTCCAGATGCAGCGCAGACAGGCCCGCACGGCATACTGACGGGAGGAAACGCGATGTACACGACCAAGAGCGGCGACACATGGGATGTGATCGCTAAGGAGGTATACGGCAGCGAGTACCACGCCGACGTGCTGATGGCGGCCAATCCGCAGGAGATCAACACGTTTATCTTCAACGCCGGGGTGGAGCTGAACACCCCGGCGCTGGAGGAGGAGCGGGACGGACTGCAGCCGCCGTGGAAATACGAGGCGAGCTATGATTAAGACAAGACGGCTGGCGCTGGATGTGCGCTACAACAGTTATCCCTTTGCCGGACAGGTGGGCGGAGACATCGAGAGCCTGACCTACACCGACAGCGCGGCGGACAACAGCGACAGCATCGACATCACCATCAACGCACAGGACAGGAAATGGCTGCTGGGCTGGATGCCGGAAAAGGGCGCGACGCTGCGAGCGCGTATTCTCGGCTACAACTGGGAACGGCAGGGCCAGCGGAGCATCATGGAGTGCGGGCTGTTCGTGCTGGACGATGTGAGTTTTTCGGACGCTCCGACAACCTTGCAGGTGGGCGGCGTGAGCAAGCCAAGCGACAGCGACTTTTCGGAGCTGGAGCGGGACGTGATCTGGAAGAACACCAGCATCAAGCGCATCGGCGCAAAGATCGCCGCACGGTACGGCCTCGCGTTCACCTATGATGCCGACGACTACGACATCGAGTGCGACGAGCAGGACGGCACGGACAGCAGCTACTACAACGGCCTGTGCAAAAACTACGGACTTATCCTGAAAGTGTACGCCCGGCGGCTGTGGGTGTATGACCGGGAGAAGTACAAGGCAAAACGGGCCGTGCGCACCTTTGACCGCTCGCAGATCAGGCCGGGGAGCTTCGGCTACACCACCACCCTGTCCGGCACCTATACCGGCGGGTACTTCAATTACACGGACGCGGACAAGGACATTGACATCGAGTGCAGCGTGGGCGGCGGCTCGCACACCAAGAGCGTGAACCGGCGGGCTACCAGCGTATACGATGCCAGCGTCCAGCTCTGCGCGGAGTTGAACAGCGCCAACCACGGGACGGTGAAGCTGCGCTTCGGCGTGGACGGAGACTGGAGGGTAAGCGCGGGAAACTGCATTGCGCTGACAGGCTTTGGAAACCTGAACGGAAAATACTTTGTGGACAAGGTGACACACAAGGTTTCCAAAAGCGGACTGACCACCGACTTTGAGTGCAGCGGTATCGGCCCAGCGTTTCGTTCGTGGGACGTGGGCGGCAAGATCGTGTATCACGAAAAGACGGCGGACAGCGGCGTGAGCTATGACAGCACCTACGCTACCACCAGTCCGGCGGCGGGCGCGGCCAGCGCGGCGGCAGGCGGCGAGGCGGGACAGGCGATCACGCTGAACAAGGCTCCGCTGTATGTTTCCAGTACGGCAAAGAACAAGGCGGGAACCAAGACCGGCACCTACTGGCTGTACGACGGCATCCTGATCAACGGGCGCTACCGCGTGACCAACAGCGCGGCGCGGTGCGGCAAGCTGCCCGTCGGCCAGAACGTGACGGGCTGGGTGCCTGCGAGCTACTGCATCGCCAGCAAGGAGGCGAAAAAGTAATGGCGGGGACAAACCGAACCGGGCGCGTGAGCGCCATCGACTATAAGGCGGGAACTTATGAGGTGACCTACTTTGACCGGGGGAAAAGCGTGACCCGCCAGATCAACGCCATCAGCAACGGCGAGTACAAGATGCCCAGCATCGGGCAGGTGGTGAGCGTGAGCCACAACAGCAACGGAGCTGCGGCGGGAACCACCACCGGAACGGTGTGGAACAAGACCAACACCCCGGCGGAGGGCTACAAGGGCCTGTTCCGAAAGGAGTACGCCGCGCGAAGGGGACTGGCTTATGAGCGCTACGACGAGAACACCGGCGTTTACACCCAGTATGTGAACCGGCGGACGGGGCGCAACTGCAACGGCGAGATATACGACGAGGCGAAAGGCGCAATCAGCCTTGTGGCGGGCGGGCAGTTTCAAGCCAAGAGCAGCGCCGCCAGCATGAGCCTGAACGCCAAAACCGGCGTCGGCATCGTGGCGGGGACAACGGTGAGCATCGAGGCAGGAACCTTTGTGAGCATCGAGGCCACAGGCGCTTTGAGCGTGACGGTGGGAGGCAAGTACACATTCGCTGCAAAAAAAGGCGCAAAGATCGAGGTGGAGGGCGGAGACGCGGAGATCACCATAAACGGTGCAACTGTAAAGGTGACGGAGGCCGGGGATGTGGAGATCGGAAGCCCCACCAAAATCAGCCTGACGGCCCCGGAGATCAACGCAACGGCGGCGAGCGGGGACATCACCATCAACGGCGTGAGCCTCGTAAACCACACGCACATGAGCGGCGCAGTGGGAAAGCCGGATAAGTAAGGAGGGGCGAAAAGTGGCATTGGGAAGCTACATGGGCATGACGTTCACGGTGAGCGACCGGCGCATCCTGACACCGAGCGGGCTGAAAGGCCAAGGGGGCAGCGATTGGGCGACCCACAACCGGACAGGCGCACGGGCGCGGAGCCAGTGGATTGCCCCGAAGCTGCGGAAATACCAGTTCGATCTTTTGCTGCGGGCGCAGGACGGGGTAAACCCGCGAAGTGTTCTGCGGCATTTTCAGCGCATGGCGGAGACCAACGCGGCGGACTGGTTCATCGTGGGCGGCTCGCCGGTATCGCCGTATCCGTTCAAGATCACGGACATCAGCGACGAGTGGGGCGCGGTGCTGCACGGCGGCGCGATGGTGGAGTGCAAGGTGAGCCTGACCATCGAGGAATACCTGTAAGGAGGCAGCCATGTTATCAACGGAAAACGCGGTGATCGAGATACTGCCGGGGAGCGCGAACGACAGCACGGCGGCGGAGGTGTACCGCAATTTGCAGGTGCTTTACGCCACGAGGGCCGGAGAGCAGGCGCTCGACCGGGAGTTCGGCATCGACGGAACGATCATCGACTGCCCGCAGGAAAATGCGCAAGTCCTGCTGGCGGCGGAGTATGTGCGCAAGACAGAACAGTATGAGCCACGGGCGCGTGTCGTCCGTGTGGAATGGACTGCGGGAAAATCGCAGGACGGAAATATGACGCCAAAGGTGGTGATCGAGCTTGTCTAATATCGCTGAATTGGCAAACTGCCCGGAGCTGAGCTTCATCGAAAGCATGACTTTGCAGGAGACGGAAGAACAGCTCCGTGAGCTGTACACCAAGTATTACCGGGAGGCCACGGGTAAGGAGCCGGAGATCGGCGAAGCCGACCCGCTGAACCTGCTGATGAAAGCCTTTTGCGCGATGGAGTATCAGACGATGCAGTACGCCGACGCAAAGGGACGGATGGAAATGCTGAAAACCAGTACCGGAGACGCGCTGGATGCGCTGGCCGCTCTTGTGGGGCTGACGCGCAAGGAGGCAAACCGGGCCACGGCGACGGTGCGCTTTACGCTTTCGCAAGAGCAAAGCGGCGCGACGGCCATTCCGACGGGAACGCGGGTCAAGAGCGAGGACGGGAAATACTTCAACACCGTGGAATACGGCGAGATAGCGGCGGGAGAGACCTACACCGACGTGGTGGTGCAGGCGGAGGAGGCCGGAGCGGATAGCAACGGCATTCTGTCCGGCGGCATCAAGATACTGGTTGACCCCATCGCCTATGTTGCAAGCGTGAGCAACACCACACCAAGCACCGGCGGACTGGACGCAGAGGACGACGACAGCCTGACACGACGCATCTACCTCGCCCCAAGCGTGTATAGTTGCGCCGGGCCGCGCGATGCCTATGAATACTACGCACGGGAGTGGCGGGGCGATGTAGCTGACGTGCGCATCGTCAGCCCGCTACCGGACGAGGTAAATATCTACTTCGTGATCGAGGACGAGAACGGACTGCGCGTCCCAAACAGCACAGAACTGACGGCCATGGCGGCCTATCTGGACGACGAGACCATCCGCCCGCTGTGCGACAAGGTGACGGCGCTGGCTCCGGGCGAGGTGGAATACGCCATCACCGTGAAATACTGGATCGCGGAAAGCGACCAGCGAAGCGTGAGCGAAATACAAAACCGCATCTCGGCGGCGGTGGCGGACTTCCAGACATGGCAAAGAAAGCTGGGACGGGACATCAACCCCACGGAGCTAATTGCCCGGCTGCGGGAGGCGGGGGCCAAGCGGGTAACGCTGACAGCCCCGGTGGACACCGTGATCAAGGCAACGGAGTTGCCGAAATGCACCGGCGCGACCGTGACCTACGGAGGGCTGGAGGATGATTAAAGGGCTGAGAGATGCGCAGATCGCGGACGGTCTGCCCCACGTCCTCGCGGAGCAGCCGTGGGTCATGGCGCTATCACTGGCGATGCTGGAGCTGCACCGGAAAACGATGGACTACATCGACGCAAGCCAAATCTATACCGCCATCGACACTGTGGCGGAGGAGGTGCTGGACGCACTTGCCGTCAACTGGAAGCTCGACTGGTACGACACGAGCTATGACATCGAGCAAAAGCGCAGGATCGTAAAATCCGGCATGACTATTCGCCGCACCATGGGAACCGTGGCAGCGGTGAGCCAAACGGTCACGTCGGTGATCGGACAGGGGCGAGTGGAGGAATGGTTCGAGTACGGCGGGAGACCGGGGTGCTTTCGCATCGTGTGCGACAACACAGAGGACGCGGTGACGGCCATTGAGGAATTCAGGCGCATCTTAGAACCGGTCAAGAGGGCGTCGGCGTGGCTGGACGGCGTGACGTTGCAAACAAGGGCGGAGCATCATCTGTACACCGGTTTCGCGGTGCGTGTCGGGCGGATCGTGTCAGTGGGGTGCGAGATTCCGGCGGCGCTGGACGTGACCTACATGACAGATGAGACGGGAAACCTGTTGGCCGACGAGACTGGAAATCGGATCATTGACGAGGAGGTATGAACATGGCACTAAAACTGACGCCCTCCGGCACAGACCTGCTGCTGCGGGCTATTGCTGGGGAGGTAAATATTAAATTTACGGCAATCCAGTTGGGCAACGGCGCGGACGCGGGGAAAAGTGCGGCGGCGCTGTCCAATCCGCTGCTGACGGCAGAGATCAGCAGCTATGAGGTTGGGGATGTATTCGTGACCTTGCGAACCACTTTCAGCAATTCGCAGGTGAGCGCAAGTTTCAGGGCGACGGAGGTTGGCGTACTGGCGCATGATCCGGATACGGCGGATGGGACTTTACTGTACGCCTATCAGTACACGCCGGAGGGAGAAAGTGACTACATCCCCGCCAGCGCCGACAAGGTGCTGGAGACGCAGATGGACGTTTTGGTATACATCGGAGACGCCGAAAATGTGACAGCCTCCATCTCCCAAAGTCTGGTGTACGCCAGCCGCGCAGATCTGGAGGCCCATGTAAAAAACATGGACAACCCGCACAAGGTCACAAAGGAGCAGGTGGGACTGGGGAACGTACCGAACGCAGCCACCAACGACCTGACGCCGACCTACAACGAGGCAAGAGCACTCGTGGGGATGAAATCCGGGGAAAAGCTGTCTATCGCGCTCGGCAAGCTCGCAAAGGCGGTGAGCAGCCTGATCGCCCACATGAAAAACGGCGAGAATCCGCACAAGGTCACGGCGAAGCAGGTGGGCGCGGCGGCGGCAAGCCACAAACACAGCACCAACGACCTGACCGGCGGCGTGCTGGGCGTTGCCCGCGGCGGAACGGGGGTGACTGGGTATGACAAGCTCAAAGAAAAGATCGGATCTCCACGGTCGGCCCGCTTCGTAGTCGGGACAAGCGTCTCCGGATGGAAAAAAAGCGACTGCGACTATCTCTGCGACGGGACTGACGACCAAGAGGAAATCAATGCCGCGCTTGCCGCACTGCCGGACAGCGGCGGAACAGTGATCATTTTGGACGGAGATTACAGCATCAGCGAAAATATCACCATTGCGCACACGGGCACTGAGTTGGCAGGCAACGGTGGAGCGGTGATCACAGGCACTGCAAACCAAATCTATGTAGTTTGCGGGAAAAATGATTGCTATATTCATGGCTTGACGGTTGCCGGACCGTCCGGCGAGTTCAACTGCGACAGAATCAAAATCATAGGATTGCGAACGACCGTTGAGAATTGCCGCACCATCCGAGGCGGAATTTCTATGCAGTACTGCACGAACTGTATTGTTCGAGGAAACTATGTCGGCAATAGCGGGGGAAAAATTTCAGGAATTGATGTAGCATACGGATCGGAAAATCTGATCGCCAACAACATCATTGGGGGATATTTTGCGATATACGCCCAAAACACGAAAGGGCTGGCGATAATCGGGAACGCGATCGATATGACCTCGGGTGATGGGATATACGCAGCAAACACCAGAGGTATCAGCATCACCGGAAACATTATTCGCAGTAATAAAGAAAAAGGTGGAACGCAAGAGGCGCTAAGTACGGTTAGATGCAGAAATGTCACAGTGTCAGGAAACTATATGGAGGACGCATACGGCGGCTGTTATCAACTGCTGAACATACAAACAACAAAGAACTTTGTTCTTACCGGAAACACGTTCATCAAAAAATGGGAATCCACCGATGTCGGACATATATGGGAGTGTGAAAACGGCATCGTGCGCTTAAACAACGTGATCGGAGCGAGCGGAATCACAACCGGATTCAGAGTTGAAAATAATACAGACGTTACAATCTTGGATAACCTTGTGTCCGAATACGACGAAACAGCAGACGTGTAAGGAGGAGAATAACACATGGCAACGGTGAAATTGACGGACAAGCCTGTGGTGCAGGAATTGATGGACGGCGATCAGGTGGTGCTGATCCAGAACGGCGCCGTCCGGCGCATCCCGGCGGAGAAGGTGGGCAGGCAGACGCCCACCATTGACCTGTATTCCGCGGGTGTAAATGTAGACATAGCGCAATTGGGGGAAAACCTCCCATGCGAGGTATCCACAGACATTGTGACCCAGCTTGTGGCTGCCGCCAAAAACGGTGGAGCGCTGCTCAAATTCGGGTACGTGGAAAATGAAATACACTTACCGGTACAGGCATATTTGGTTGGTATCGCAGTTGAAGCCATGGAGGTGTACGAGTTCAGCGGCAAGGTGTTTTACGGTTCGTTGGGCGTCAATGTTGTTTTCACTGTGCAGTTGCAAGATAGCAATACCCAAATATATTCTTGCTGCACAATCGACCAACCGCTGCTACCAATCCCGGAACCGTCTGACGACGGGGCGTTTTTAAGAGCGCAAAACGGCGAATGGGTGATGGCGCAGGTCCCCACGGCGGAGGAGGCGACGTTTTAATGGCAGAGTATCTGGTACAAAATGAAAGCCTCACGGCGATCGCGGACGCTATCCGCGCGAAGGACGGCAGTGCGGACAAGCTGACGCTCGCGCAGATGCCGGAGAAGATCGCGGGCATCCAGACCGGGACGGATACGAGCGACGCGACGGCGGCGGCAGGCGACGTGCGCAAGGGCAAGACCGCCTACGCCAAGGGGCAGAAGCTGGTTGGCACGCTGGAGGAGAGCGGGGGCGGCACGTCCTATGTGGTCGGCACGCCGGTGTCGTTCACGCTCACCGGCTGGGACCCTGCGGTGCAGGGAACGACCTACAAGCTGAAAGCCGTGGGCTATAAGCCCGGCGCGAACGGCGTGCAGTTGGGGCTGCCGTCCGATTCCTCCACCGCCAACACGCAGGCGGTGGTCGCGTCAGCGTTGACCATCGCGAACACGAACGTCACTGCGCCTGACAAGGAGAAGAACGTGGCCGGATTCACCGAGATCTCCATTCCCGCCGTGAACGCGCCGAGCCGCGAGTTGACCGTTGCCATCTTCGGGCTTGCGGAGGTGGAGCGAGTTAAGGTGACAGCGCCCGCCGTTGTGGGCATCCCCGCGCCCATCGCGGGAGAAAAACCTGTGTACGGCATCAATGGAGAGCAGTTCACCGGCACGATCACATGGACGCCCGACCTGATCGACAGCAAATTTGGCCCGCAGACTGTCTACACCGCCACCATCACGCTGACACCGAAGGTCGGCTACACCCTTAGCGGCGTGGCGGCGAACTTCTTCACGGTAGAGGGTGCGACAAGCGTCAGCAATGCCGCAAACAGTGGCGTAGTCACCGCCACATTCCCGCAAACCGGCACGGCGGTCGTGTGGGAGAATGATCTATGGAACGTCACAACGCCTGAAACTGGGAAGAATCCTGTCTTGACATTTGAAAAACCAAACTATACCGGCAAGGTCGTGTGGTCTCCCGAGGCGTCTACATTCGCCGCGTCCACAGTTTACACCGCGACTGTCACGCTGACTCCAAAAGAAGGGTTCACTTTTGACGGTATTCCAGAGAACTTCTTCAAATGTGGTGGCGCGACCAGTGTGACCAATGCTGCGAACAGCGGTGTAGTTACGATTGTATTCCCGGCGACAAAGGAGGCTAAATCGTGAATGAGCTGAATCACGTTGCCGTCATTGCCGACGGGAACGGACGCTGGGCAGAGCGGCGGGGTTTGGAGCGCTCCATTGGGCACGAGCAGGGCTTGAACAAGGTGGAGGACATGATGCACTGGTGCGTGGACATGGGCATTCCGGCCCTGTCCGTCTACTGCTTTTCGTGGGAGAACTGGAACCGGCCCAAGGAGGAAGTGGACGCGCTCTTTTCCATGGCGAACCGGTATTTTGAACGGTATCAGGAATTTGTGGAAAACAACATCCGCGTTCTCATTTCCGGGACGGACAAGCGCGTGTCGCCTGAGAGCATCGAAAAAATGGAGCGCATCCAGCAGGAGACCGCCCACTGTGACGGCCTGACGCTGAACCTGTGCTGCAACTACTCCGGTCGAATGGAGATCGTGGACGCCATTGCCAAGGGCGCACGGACAGAGGAGGAGATCACGGCGGCGCTATATCAAAATCTGCCGGAGCCGGACCTCATCATCCGCACGGGCGGCTTTCAGCGGCTCTCCAATTTTCTGCTGTGGCAGTCCGCCTATTCAGAGCTTTATTTTACCGAAACGCTGTTCCCGGACTTTTCCGCAGGCGAGTTCCGCCACGCGGTGAAGCGGTACGGGGGCATCAGAAGAAAGCGGGGCGGGGTATGAGCTACACATCCAATCAGTACAAGTATTTACTTGTAAAGCGTCTCCAGCGGCATTTTTCCATGAAGAATGCCGAAGACAGGATTTATACGCAGAACTTCTTTTGTGCGCTGTTTGACGAATCCGTGACCGTGACGGAGGAGGCATACAACAACTTCTGCCGCCTGATGGACGATAATCTCGCGTTTTGCGCTGAAAAAGGCTGGTACGAATGCGAAAAAATCAATACCAGTGATGAAGCCGCTAAAGAACAAGGCGTTTTGTTGATTAACGCATTTGCGGAAATTGGTATTGCAATGGAAATCGGCTCAGGCAGCGCCAGTTTTACAAAGCCAAACGGAAAGGTTATGAAATACACGGTCGACCCGACCGGTAGGAACTATTTCTACATCAACGCAAGGGCGGGTACGGAATACCGATACGCCAAGGCGTCCGCTCCCGCCTACAATATGCAGGGGATGGACGTGCCGGAGGGGTTGGATGGTTTCAAAAGAGCTGGCAACGGGACATATTGGCGCTACAACGCGGAGACAAAAACCGTGACGATCTCCGGCGAGGGCTCCCTCGACAGAGTTCCAGAGGAGCAAATTTTAGGAGAAAAGTACACCACGGTGATTTGCGGCGCTGGGGTTTCTCGGTTACTTGATTATAGCATGTCAGTGGATGGCGCGGTCTTGGTGCTCCTGCGGCCGCGTGACGCCGATATGGAGATCGAACCCCATTTTAACGCGGGCGGTGGCACCTGCGGAGACACCTATTACAAAACCGTCGTTTACACGGACTGCGCCGCTGCCATCGCAGCACTGAGCACGGAGGAGCAGTCGAAATACGTCACACTGCACAGCCTATCTGAATGGGAGGGGTAAGGATGCACTACAAAAGATTGAACGCGGAAGATGCGTTTGCAGAGATTGCGCGGCTTGAGCGCGTGCAAGAGGACGGTGTGGTCGTCAACATTGCGGAAAAGCACTGGGTCGGGTCAGCGCCGGACGACGCGTTCGGCGACACCGTGCGGGAATATGATATGCCGGTGTTCCACAGTGACTATCGTCCCGGCATGGTGGATCTCGTTTTTCCCGGTGACCTGTGCATCTGCGTGGTGGAGAAAAACCGCAGTCGCGCCGGAGACCGCATCCTCCGCGCGGCGTGCGACTATCTCACCGCGCGAGGCATCCCGGCAGTGGTCAACGGCAGTGACTTTCTCATCGCGGATATGGAGGCGCGAAAGCTATACAAAATCGGCAGCTACGGCGATCTTCCGGTCGGCGGGATGTGGGAGGCTACGGTGCATATCTCCATTCACGCGGATATGGAGCTGATCGAGGCTTGCCGCGACGAACCGCCGGAAATGACGCGCATTGGGCTTGACCGGTACGGCGTGACGGCGGAGGAACTTTTGGCGGCGATCTCAGGGGGGATCAAGGAGGACGTGACATGGCAGCGGCGGTAATTGGGCTGAACTGGATCGATCTCATTTGCACGCTTTGGGCGCTGCGGGGCGGCTGTGCGGAACTGAATCCCCTGCTACGGAGCGTCGTCACGATGGTTTGGTACAAAATTGCAATCGTGCCGCTGCTGGTACTGGTTCTTACCTGGCAGGGCACAAAGGAGGCGCGGCGGGGGCTGCGTATCTGCGCAATCGTGTACGGTGCGGTGTGCGTGTGGCACGCGGTCGGAATTTGGATGGTGAAATGATGGAGGGGACGATGGAGCATTACGATGACGCGGCGATCGCGCTGATTGACGCGCGAGGGAAAAGCAACACGCACCGCATCAACGAGCTGGCCGAGCATCAGGCCGCGCTTGATAGGCTCGCTGCATCGGTCGAGGTGCTGGCAACAAAGCAAGAGACGGTCGAAGGCGACGTGAAGGAGATCAAGGAGGACGTGAAGACCATGACAGGCAAGGCGGGGAAACGATGGGACAGCATCGTGGACAAGCTGCTCGCCGTGCTCGCGGGGGCGTTCCTCGCGTGGCTGATATCGGGAGGGATGGCATGATGAATGATTTTGCTGAGGTGGCAGTTGCCATCATTGTGGGCGCGGCCTTGCTGGGCGGCGCGGCGGCCATCAAGGGTATCCGTACATCAAGGAGGACTGACATGGCGGGAAAGCGAACGCAGGCAAAGACGAAAGGCCGGAGGAATCGCATGGGAACCATGGACTTTATTCTGCTGATCGTCTTTTTGTGTCTGACGGTATTTACGATTGCCATGATCGTGCTGTTTACCGTGTACGGCTCCGTGCCGGATACGCTGATCACCTGTGTGTTTGCCACGCTGGGCGGCGAATGCGGCATCCTCGGATGGATAAAGACCACCAAGGAGAAGAAGCAGGAAAGGCGGTGGCAGCTTGCGGACATGAGACGGGAAAAGGAGGAGGCGGAACGGATTGCACAGCAGACAGAGGAACCGTGAGGAGGGATAGATCATGCTGGCAGGAAAAAATAACGAGGAGAAAATCTGGAATTATCTGAAAGGCGCGGGGCTGAACGACTTCGGCACCGCCGGTCTGATGGGAAACCTGTATGCGGAGAGCGGCCTTATCCCGAACAACGTGGAGAACCTATACGAAAAAAGACTTGGCATGACCGACGCAAGCTATACGGCGGCGGTGGACAGCGGCAAGTATCAGTTCTTCGCAACGGATAAGGCGGGCTACGGCCTCGCCCAATGGACGTACTGCTCCCGCAAGGCAGAGCTGCTGGACTATGCCCAGTGCTGCCGAAAGAGCATCGGCGATCTGGAAATGCAGCTTGATTTCCTGATGAAAGAGCTGCGGGAGGACTATAAGGCGGTACTGGCCGTGCTGAAAACGGCTGGAAGCGTCCGGGCAGCATCGGACACGGTGCTGCTGAAATTTGAGCGCCCGGCAGATCAGAGCGAGGCGGCGCAGGCAAGACGGGCTGCGTTCGGCCAGCGGTATTATGACAAGTATGCGGCAGGGAGCGCCGCAGGAAGCGGAGGAAAGCCTATGACGGAACAGGAACAGCGGCAGATAATCGTGAGCATCGCCCAGAGCTACATCGGATGCAAAGAGAGCGACGGGAGCCACAGGAAGATCATCGACCTGTACAACAGTCACAAGCCGCTGGCCCGTGGCTACGTCGTGAAGTACACGGACGCATGGTGCAGCACGTTCGCAAGCGCCGTCGCCATCGCGGCGGGAATGACCGACATCATCCCGACGGAGTGCGGCTGCGGAAAGCACATCGAGCTGTTCAAAAAGATGGGGAGCTGGCAGGAGGACGACGCTTATGTGCCGAAGCCCGGCGACTATATTTTCTACGACTGGCAGGACAGCGGCGTGGGAGACTGCATCGGAAGCGCCGATCATGTGGGCATCGTGGAAAAGGTCAGCGGGACATACATCACCGTCATTGAGGGCAACTACTCTGACAGCGTGAAGCGCCGCACCATTTCTGTGAACGGACGGTACATTCGCGGCTACGGCGTACCGAAGTACGGCGGAAAGGAGGCGACCGGCGGCGGGACTGCGACGGACGCTGCACCGGCCAAGGGCGGCGGGTGCAAGGTGGGTGACATCGTGACATTCACCGGCGAGAGGCACTACACCAGCGCAAACAGCACCGTGGGCAAACCGTGCAAGCCGGGCAAGGCCAAGGTGACACAGGTGTACCAGCCGCTTGTGAGCAGGCATCCGTATCACCTTGTCGCCGTGAGCGGCGGCGGAAGCACCGTGTACGGCTGGGTGGACGCGGCAGACATCAAGACCGAAGCGGCGGCGCTGGCCGTGGGCGATCAGGTGAAGATGGACAAGGCTGCCACAGTCTACGGCACCACGCGCAAGTTTTCCTCGTGGGTGTACAGCGCAAAGCTGTATGTCCGGGCAATCAGCGGCGACCGCATTTCAGTTTCCACGCTGAAAAGCGGAGCGATCACAGGAAACGTGGACAAGAAATATCTGACGAAAGTGTAAGGAGGTACACACCATGACACAGATCATTCCCAACATCATCAACATTGTCATTGAGGCCATTTTTGCCATCCTCGGCCTGTTCTTCACCGGCGTGGCCGTTCCGTGGCTGATCAAGACCGGCATCCCTTGGCTGAAAGACAAGCGCCTGTACGGCATTGTCACCATTCTGGTCAAGGCAGCGGAGAAGCAGCGCGAGGCCGGTACGCTAACCATCCCGAAGTACGATTATGTGGAGCAGATGCTTGAAGCAAAGGGAATTAAGGTCACGGCAGAGGTAAAGGCCATGATCGAGGCGGCGGTTAAGGAACTGGACATCGCCGTGGACAGCGCAATCGGTACGCTGGGCGGCATTTTTGTGGAGGACAACCCCGGCAAAACGGACGGAGAAAAGGAACTGAATAACTGAAATTATCCCCCGGCTGCTATACTCATAGATATAGCGGTCGGGGGATTTTTTGTGTGCATACACCGAAAAAATGCTGTTGCACAATGCGGATTTTGTGGGTATCATAATAAGGCAAAAAGCGACAGAGCGGAACGGGAACCCCGACACCGCCCTGTACGGATGATCGGGAAAGGGGGCTTTACGATGCAGACCGGAAAGAGAACCTTTAAGCATCTGAGCAGGAACGACAGGCTGCGGATTGAGAAGTGGCAGCGCATGGGCATGAAACCGCGCGAGATTGCGGAGAAGCTGCGCGTCCACATTTCAACCGTGTATCGGGAATTGAAGCGCGGGGAGTATGAACGGCTGGACGGCGGGACATGGGAAATGGTGACGGCATACAGCCCGGACATCGCGGAAGCGCGGTATCAGGAACACTTGCGGGAGAAAGGGCCGGACTTGAAGATCGGCAAAGATCACGAGCTGGCAAACTACATTGAGACAACGATCACGGAGCGGGAATGCAGTCCTGCCGCTGTCCTCGGATATGCAATGCTGGAGGGGCGGACATTCGAGACATCCGTTTCCGTTACGACGATCTACAGCTACATCAAAAAGGGTCTCTTTCTCCACATCACACAGGTGGATTTGCCGCGCCGGGGCAAGGTGAAGCAGAAATACAAAAAGATTAAGACCAAGAAAGATCAGGCACGGGCCTCCGTGGGTGAGAGCATTGAGCAGCGCCCGCCGGAGGTGGAAAGCCGCGAGGAGTTCGGGCATTGGGAGGGCGACACCGTGTACAGCGGAAAGGGCAAGTGCAAGACCAGCAGCGCCCTGCTGACCCTGAATGAGCGCAAGACGCGAAAAGACATCATTATAGGAATACCGAACAGAAAGGCGGAAACCGTAGTCAAGGCGCTGGATGCGCTGGAGCGGAAATGCGGTGCCAGACGGTTCAGGGCGATCTTCAAAAGCATCACCTTTGACAACGGCTCGGAATTTTCGGCGGCGGAGGTGCTGGAGCGGAGCGCCGTCAATAAGACCATCCCGCGCACCAAGGTATACTACTGCCATCCGTATTCCTCGTGGGAACGGGGGAGCAACGAGAACGCCAACAGCATGATCAGGCGGCGGCATCCGAAAGGCACAGATT
>ERZ773116.1217-NODE-1217-length-25073-cov-6.188145_pt1 | contig 25073 bp, 24 predicted proteins | sample MGYA00580563_ERZ773116 | MGnify/ENA primary metagenome ERZ773116 (study PRJEB29015, sample SAMEA2737864) | human gut metagenome | biome: human gut; feature: human-associated habitat; material: faeces | place: China | collected 2012 ... | reverse complement strand
ATTTCAGGGCGATCATGGCCTTGTAGCACACGGTGGAGGTGGGGTTGGTGCTGGGCACAATGGCGGCGATGACCCCCATGGGCACGCCGATCTCCCACAGCCGCTTTTCCGGGATTTCCCGCAGGATACCCTTGGTTTTCATGGGCGCGATGGCGGAAAGCACGGTTTTGCAGGCGAAGAGATTCTTCTCGGTTTTGTCCTGGGTGTTGCCGAAGCCCGTCTCCTCCACGGCCATTTTGGCCAGGGCGGCGCACTCCGGTTCAAAGGCGGCGGCCATGGCGGCAACGATGGCGTCCAGCGCCCCCTGGTCCAGTTTGTTCAGACGTTCCTGGGCCGCCCCGGCCTGCCGGGCCAGCTCCCGGGCCTCCTGCCGGGCGGTCAAATCAATATCAAGCTCCATAGGATTCTCCTTTCAAGGCTTCCCCTGGGGAAAGCTGTCGCGGCCCCTTGGGCCGTGACTGATGAGGGGCGGCAAGCGGGACCGGTATCACCTCAGCTCAAGCAGCTTTGTTTCTAATTGCTGGAACATAATTGCATAGATTTCTTCTGATTGGTTCTGCCTCCCGTCCCTCATCCGTCAGGGCTTCGCCCTGCCACCTTCCCCAAGGGGAAGACTTTTTAGTTAGTACAACAGGACCGACCCGTCGCCGGCCTTTTTCGTCAGATGGCCGTTCTCCCAGAAGCCCATCTTTTCCAGCCACCGCTGGAATTCCGGGATAGCGGTTTTGCCGGTGATCTCCCGCAGGGCGGCGGTGTCCCGGAAGCCGGTGGTCTGGTAGGAGAGCATGATGTCATCCCCGTGAGGAATGCCCATAAAGTAGTTGCAGCCCGCCAGGGTCAGCAGGGAGGCCAGGTTTTCAATGTCGTTCTGGTCTGCCTTCATGTGGTTGGTGTAGCAGCAGTCGCAGCCCATGCTGACCCCTAAGAGCTTGCCCATAAAGTGGTCCTCCAGCCCCGCCCGGGTGACCTGCCGGGCGTCGTACAGGTATTCCGGCCCGATGAAGCCCACCACGGTGTTCACCAGGAAGGGGGAGAAATGCCGGGCAAAGCCGTAGCACCTTGCCTCCATGGTCACCTGGTCCGTGTCAAAATGGGCGTCGCTGGAGAGCTCCGAGCCCTGGCCGGTCTCAAAATACAGCACGTTTGGCCCTTCCGCCGTGCCCTTTTGGAGCATCAGCGCCTGGGCGTCGGCAATGGTCTGGGCGTTGAAGCCGAAGGCCTCGTTGCCCTTCTGGCTGCCGGCAATGGACTGGAAGATCAGATCGCAGGGGGCGCCCGCCTCTACGGCCTTCATCTGGGCCGTCACATGGGCCAGCACGCAGATCTGGGTGGGGATGGCCCAGTGCTCCTTGATCTCCTGGAACCGGCGGAGGATTTTCCCCGCCTGCTCCGGGGAGTCCGTCACCGGGTTCAGCCCGATCACCGCGTCTCCCGCCCCGAAGCTCAGCCCTTCCAGGACGGAGGCGGTGATGCCCTCGGGGTCGTCGGTGGTGTGGTTGGGCTGCAGGCGGCAGCTCAGGGTTCCCGGCAGACCGATGGTGGTATTGCAGTGGGCGGTGACGGTAATCTTCCGGGCGGCGTAGATAAGGTCCAGGTTGCTCATGAGCTTGCACACCGCCGCTGCCATTTCCGCCGTCAGCCCCCGGCTGCGGCGGCGGATGTCGGCACAGGTGGTGTTCTCGTCCAGAATCCATTCCCGGAGCTCGGATACCGTCCAGCCCTTTACTTTTTCGTATTCCGGCAGATTCAGGTCGTCCTGGATGATCCGGGTGACCTCGTCGGTTTCGTAGGGCACCGCCGGATTCTCCCGAAGCTCCTCCAGGGTGACACCGGCAAGAACAACCTTGGCGGCTATACGCTCCTGGGCGCTTTCGGCGGCAAGAAGCGCCAGTTTGTCCCCGGATTTTTCCTCGTTGGCCTTGGCCAGGACCTGCTTTAAGTCCCGGAACTGGTATGTCTTTCCCAAAAGGGTGGTTTTCAGTTTCATGGGCTCGTTTCTCCTTTGCATTGGAGCATGAGAATATACACAAGGCTGCTCAGCCGGTTCAGAGCCCGGAGGATGTCCTCCCGGTCCCGGCCGAAGGCCGCTGCCGCCGCCAGCTCCGTCTCCCGAATCTGGGTGCGCAGCCGGTTCAGGCGCAAAATGGCGGGACTGTCGTGGGGCTCCGGCATGAAGTGGGGGCAGCCGTAGTATTTTTGGGGGTTCTGGCTGCGCGCGCGCTGCTCGCGCTCCGTCAGGCCGCAGAGCGTTTCCGGCACGAAGGGCTCCTCCAGCACCTCGCACCGGAGGAGCTTGCGCACGCAGCCTAAGATCTCTTCAAGGGCCTTCGCCTGCTCCGGCAGCGCCCGGGCTTCCAGCAGCAGGGCGGCCTCCAGAGAATCCAGCTTGCCCCGGAAGATAATTCTGGGGTGGGTTTTGGGTACCAGCAGATTGCCGGTGAGTTGGGTCATGTGCTCCGGCTTTTCTTCTAAAAAGCCGCCGTCCAATGTTTCGTAGCGGGTGATTTTGGCGTTTTCCGCCGGGAGAATGGGAATGCGCTGTTCCTTCAGAAAGTCCCGGGCGGCGCTGGTGAGATTGTCCCCCGCACCCAGGAAGAAGACCCGTTTCCCCTCCCGGGTGCGCAGATTGTCCCGCACGTTTTCCAGGGTATAGAGCAAGGCTTATTTCCCCTGGGCGGCGGGCCGGTCCGCCCGGGCCTTGGGCAGAATGTTATCCACCTCCACATGGGGCCGGGCAATGACGTGGACGGAGATCAGCTCGCCTACCTTCTCCGCTGCTGCGGCTCCGGCGTCCGTGGCGGCCTTTACGGCGCCCACGTCCCCACGGACCATTACGGTGACGAGTCCGCCGCCCACCTGCTCCTTGCCTACCAGCTGCACATTGGCGGATTTCACCATGGCGTCCGCCGCCTCAATGGCCCCTACAAGGCCCTTCGTTTCGATCATTCCAAGAGAATTGGTGTCCATAGTTTTCGTCCTTTCAAAGTTGTAAATGCCTTCCCCTGGGGGAAGGTGGCCCGCCGCAGGCGGGTCGGATGAGGGGCGGGACGCAGAACCGATGCGGAGGAACCTTTGCAGTTTGGTTCCGGTAACTGGAAAGGTGACTGCTTAGGCTGGTTCTGTGCCGGTTCTGCTTGCCGCCCCTCACAGGTGCGGGCTAACGCCCTGCCAGCTCCCCCGTAGGGGAAGCTTTTTGCACCCCCTATTTCGGGAACCTTGCCACTTCCTCCACGGCCTGGCGGAAGGCCTGGCAGGCGGCTTCGCAGGCGGATTGGGTGCCGGTGAGCAGGCCGCCGCCGAAATTGGTCTGGCTGGGGGGACCGTAGAAGACGCACAGCTTCACATCCGCCGCCTTCAGCGCCGCATCCAGACCGTAGAGGCTTTCCAGAGGCGGGGCAATCAGGTAGGCCAGAGCGCTGCCCAGGGGAACTCCGGCCTCCCGGGACAGGAAGCTTCCCGCACTGCTGACCGTATGGGCAAGATAATTGACCCCGCCGGATTCCGCAAAGCCCAGATTTTTCAGGGCGGATAGCGCCGCCTCCATGGCGCTGCGGGCAGCCCCGGGGGTGTCCGCCCCCAGAATGCCGATAACCTCTCCGGCGTAGGGCTGGGTGGCGTTGGCAGCCCCGGCATAGAAGCTCCTGGCGTAGACCACCTCCGCATCCGCCGCCTTGGTGGCTTCGTCCAGGGCAATATAGGTGGCGTCGTCGCAGTCCGTGGTCACCATGGCAAGGCACTTTTTCTCCGTGCCAAGGGCGCTGCTCAGGGCCGCATTTTGCAGATAGCGGACTGCCAGGACCTTTACGGGGCTCATCCCACGGCCTCCCCATAGAGGGCCACGCCGGACGCGCCCTTTTTCAGAACGGTTTCCAGAAGCCCTGCGATGTGTGCCCCGGCCTCCACGGCGGGGGTGCCCTGGGCGTGGATGTTGCTGACCACCGTCCGCTGGGATTCCAGCACCCCGGTCCGGGCCTCATAGGTGATATAGGCGGACATGCTCTTGTCCGTCACCAGCCCAGGCCGCTCGCCTACCAGCATGCACACCACCTTGGCGCCCGTCACGTCCCCAATCACATCCCCGGCCCCTACCCGGCAGTACCTGACGAAGACGGGCTTGCCGCATTCGATGTGCCGCAGCTTCAGCCCCTCCTGGATGGCCGCCAGACAGTCGGCGGCATTGGCCAGGATCGCCGCCGAGGACAGGCCGTCGCCGATGACCAGCTGCACCTGGGGATTCTTCGGCAGGGCTTTTTGGAGAATTGCCAGATTTTCTGCATCAAAGGTCCGGCCCAGGTCCGGCCGGGTCAGGTATTGGTCCTTGCTCTGGCAGCGGGTCTGCACGGCCACGAAGCCGTGGCTGGCGGCATAGTCCTCCGGAACCTGGCTGAACACCGTGTCCTGGGCCGCCGCGTGGTCTGCCCGGAAGCGGAGCATGGTCAGGGTTTTGTACCGGGCGCCGGCCCTGCCGCAGCCCAGACGGGCGGGGGTCTTGGCCTTCATGGCGAGAAACCTCGGCCCGTCTGCCGGATTCTCCGTCAGGTAGAGCCGGCGCAGGTCCAGCTTGGTGATGTCCGGCACAAAGCTATCCGGCTGCGCCGTGTCCTGCGGGGTGGGCTCCGGGGCTGTGGGGTGATAGGGCGCGGCCTTCACCGCAGGCTCGGGGGCCATGGTTTTCAAGATGTCTGCCACCATGGCGGACAGTTCTTCCTTATTCATAGCTGCTGTTCCTTTCCGAATACGAGGGTTTTTACCACCAGCGGGTAGGCCGCCCCTGCCCGGGGGCCGATGTCCAGAAAGCCGTCCCGGGGCGGTTTGACTCTGTCAATGCAGAGAATGGGCCGCTCTGTCCGGCAGGCCATGGCCTGCCCCAGAGCCTTGGCCTGGTCCTCCTCCAGGCAGACTAGCACCGGCCCCTGGGGGACGGCCTCCAGCAGCGCTTCCGCCAGGGCGCAGATCTGGGCGTAGCCGGGGGCGGGAAGCCCGGGCAGGGCCACAATGGCCTGCCCTTCCGCTGCGCGCAGCTTTTCCGGCAAATGGGCCGGTAATGCTGCCTGCTCCCGGGGGGAGAGGCAGACCGCCCGCAGGTTTTGCAGGGGCAGGACCACATCCCGGCAGAAGACCGTGCTGCCGGAGAGGGCGGTGGTGTGGCACCCCGCGCCGATGACCGTGGCCCGGATGGTCTGCGTGCCCAGACGGTAGCCGGGCCTACACAGCTTGCTCTCCCGGATGGCCCGGCCCAGGCTGGGGCCGATGTCGCCGAAGGCATCCGGCGGGAAGTCCTTTGGGATGCAGTCTGCCACGCCGCCGGAGAAGGAAAGGGTGATTTCCTCTTCGGGAGCGTTCAGGGGCAGGGGACGGGTGCCCTCAGTGGTGAGCTGCCGGAGCAGCCCATCCGCCTGGGTCAGCCCCGCCGCCGCCTCCAAGGCCTGGGCCAGACGGGCACACAGTGCGTCAATGTCCGCCTGGGAAGGACGACTCCCGGGGGGAAGCCCCCAGAGGCCCCCCAGAACCGGGGAGACGTAGGTGACAGATCCCAGCTTATCCAGCTTCAGCAGCCGCCCGCCTACGTTCAGGCACCCTGTGGCGGCAATTTCGCCCCCACGGATCAGACACAGGTTGGCGGTGCCCCCGCCGATGTCCATGTGCAGGACGGTTTTCCCGGTTTCGGCGCTGTAGGCCACGGCTCCGGAGCCCCGGGCGGCCAGCTCGCTTTCCAGGTCCGGCCCCGCCGTGGCCACAACGAAGTCCCCGGCCAGGCCCGACAGGGCCTGGGCCACCTCCCGGGCGTTTTCCTTCCGGCTGGTCTCTCCGGTGACGATCACCGCCCCGGTGTCCACGGTTTCCCGGGTGAGCCCGGCGTGCCGGTATTCCTCCAGCAGCAGTGTGCGCAGGGCCTCTCCGTCCACCAGGGCTTCCGAGCGCAGGGGTGTGAAGTGCACGGGGCTTTCGTAGAGAATTTCCCGGCTCGCAATGACCAGATCCGGCACGGCGAACTCCGAGGCCCGGTTTTCGATGCGCAGCCTGGACACGATCATCTGGGTGGAGGTGGTGCCCACGTCCAGGCCCACGCTTGTAAGCTCAGAAATTCCCGGTCACCTCCTCCAGCACCCGGCGGACCAGATAGTCCTCCACGGGTACGGGGTTGGTTTTGCAGCAGGGGTCTGCCAGTACCGCTTCCACGATCTCCCCGGTGGCGGCCCAGACCTGGGCGGGCGGGGCTCCTGCCTGGGAGAGAGTCTGGGGCAGCCCCAGGTCCTTCCTAAGCCGGATAAGACCGTTTTTCAGATTCCGCAGGGCGACGGTGTCGGCGCTGCCCCCAAGACCGGCGGCCCGGGCAAGCCGGGCGTATTTGGCCTGGGCTGCCGGGGCGTTGCCGGAGATGACGGCGGGCAGGAGAATGGCGTTCAGCCGCCCGTGGGGGATGTGAAACCGGCCCCCAAGCACATGGGCCATGGCGTGGCACAGCCCCAGCCCGGACCGGGAGAAGGCAATTCCCGCCAGGGTGGAGGCCATGTGCAGCCGCAGCCGGACGGATCTGTCCCCTGCGTAGGAGGCGGGCAGGCAGGCGAAGGCCGTGCGGAAGGCATCCTGGGCCAGCAGATCCGGAATGGTTCCGGCGTTGGAGGCGGTATAGCCTTCCACGGCGTGGGTCAGCACGTCAAAGCCCGTGTCCGCAATGAGCCCCGGGGGCAGCTCGTCCAGAAGATCGCTGTCCAGAATGGCCAGAGCGGGCTGGAGCCGCCGGTCCACCAGGGGGTATTTGGTCTGCCCGTGGGTCAGCACCGCAAAATCCGTCACCTCAGACCCGGAGCCGGAGGTGGTGGGAATGGCGGCCAGGGGCGCATCCGTGCCGCTGAAATAGGCCATGGCCTTGGCGCTGTCCATGGCGCTGCCGCCCCCCAGGGCAATCAGCAGGTCCGGGCCGAAGGCCTTGAGCCGGGCGGTGCCCCGGGCCGCCAGTTCTACGCTGGGGTCTGGCTGCACGCCGTCAAAAATCTCCCAGCTTTCCGCACCGGCGGCCCGGACCACCCGGTCTGCCATGCCGTTTTTCACAAAGAAGGGGTCTGTCACCAGAAACACCCGCCGGGCCTTCTCCTGCCCCAGCACCCCAATGGCCCCGGGGCCGGAGACAATTTTGGTATTCAACTGAAATTCTTCCATCCAAGCACCGCCTTTTCCTGAAGACAGTATTTCCAAAAGCCGGGAAAGTTATGCGCGGCTTTTCCGGTTGCATTTGCAGGGGGGATTTGATATAATGACTGTAATTATGGGCTTTTGTGCCCTTTCACCGGGAGGGAAAGGCTGTATGTACCAGAGATCGGGGCTGCCGTGGACGAAATACTGGGATTTTATACTGCTGGATATGCTTTCCATGGTTCTGTCTATGGTGGCTGCCTACTATGTGTATATCCCTACGGACTTCAATCTGACGAAGAGCCCGGAGTATATGCTGCTGCTGCTGGGCATGCCCCTGGTGGATTTTGTGGCCATCGTCCTGGGCAATACCATGAACGAGGTCCAGAAGCGGGGAGCTTTTGCGGAATTCTGCGCCACGGTGCGCAATACCGCCGTGGTGTTCGCGGTGGAGGCCCTGATTTTCTTCGTGGTGAAAATGGGTGGCTTCTATTCCAGAATGAATTTTTTCTACACGGTGGTGTTCTATTTCTGCATCAGCTACACTACCCGGTGCCTGTATAAGTGGTATTATGTAAAGCGCATTGTCCCGAAAAACGGCCGGTCCCTGCTGATCATTGCCGCGCCGGAGAACATCCCGGGGCTCAATGAAAAAATCGCCAAGGGCATGTACAGCACCTACCGCATGGCGGGGCTGATCCTCTCCGAGCCCCTGCCGGAGGGAGCGGACTGCGCTCTGAAGGTTGTGGCGGACAGCAGCCGGGCGGAGAGCTGGATTCGGCAGAACTGGGTGGATGAGGTGCTGATCCTGCTGGCCCCCGATGAGGCGGTTTTGAAGCTTGCCGACGCCGTGACCTCCATGGGCATTACGGTGCACTTAGGCCTGGATTACATCCGGGACCTGCTGGGCAGCGGCATGAAAACGGTGGAGGACCTGGGGGGCTACGATGTTCTGACGGTTTACCGCAACCGCATTGGCTTTGGGGCCTCGGCGGTGAAGCGCCTGTTTGACATTGTGGGCGGCCTGGTTGGCTGTGTGTTTACGGCGGTTCTGACGCTCTTCATCGGCCCGGCCATCTATTTGACCGACCCCGGCCCCATTTTTTACACCCAGGAGCGCATCGGCCGCAACGGCAAGGTTTTTAAGATGTACAAGTTCCGCAGCATGGTCACCAATGCAGATGAGATCAAGCAGCAGTATCTCAAGGAAAACCGGGTTTCCGGGGGCTTCATGTTCAAGCTGGACTGGGACCCCCGGATCATCGGCAACAAAATCCTGCCGGACGGCACGAAAAAAACCGGCATCGGCGAATTCATCCGCAAAACCAGCCTGGACGAGTTCCCCCAGTTCCTGAACGTTCTGAAAGGGGATATGAGTCTGGTGGGCACCCGGCCCCCCACAAAGGACGAGTGGGCGCTGTATGAGGACCACCACCGGGCCAGAATGGCCATGCGCCCGGGCATTACGGGCATGTGGCAGGTCTCCGGCCGCAGCAACATTACGGACTTCGAGGAAATCGTCCGGCTGGACACGAAATACATCGACCAGTGGTCCCTGGGGCTGGATTTGAAAATATTGGTGAAGACCGTGCTTGTGGTGCTCAAGCACGAGGGCAGTATGTAAGGAGCGCGCTATGGATACCAAGACCAAGGCAAACATCAAAAGGGTACTCAATGTCTTCTGGCATCTGGAGCCCACCAGCGATATCTATATGTTCCACCATGTGACCATGACGCCGGAGGTGGAGCGCAGCTGCTGCAAGCTGGACACGGAGGACTTTGTCCGCTTTCTGGACCAAAAGCGGGACTATGTGTCCCTGGACGCGCTGACGGACGACAAGCATTACCCCCGGAAGGCCGCCATTACCTTTGACGACGGCCTGGAGGACACCTTCACCGTCGCCTATCCCATTCTCCGCCAGCGGCAGATCCCCTTTACGGTGTTCGTCCTGAGCCATATGGTTGGGCAGCCGGGGTATTTAAGCGCCGGGCAGCTGAAAAAGATGCAGCGCGACCCCCTGGTGACCATTGGCGTCCACGGCTCCAAACACAGAATCCTCACCGAGTGCACCCCGGAAGAGCAGGCGGAGGAGATTTTCGCCAGCAAGCAGGTTCTGGAAAAGCTGCTGGGGCAGAAATGTGACCTCTTTGCCTATTCCCACGGGCAGTATGACGACAATATCCGCAAACTCACGGCCTTTGCAGGCTACCGCAAGGCCTTCGCCGTGGCGGGCAGGCCGCTGAACGCCCACTTCGACAAAGGCCCCTATGCCTACCCCAGAATGTCCGTAGAGGCGGACACAAAGGCGATGTTTGGGCTGTAGGGGAATACGAGTTGACAATTGACAGTTGACAGTTAAGGGATTTCCTACGGAAATGAATGAAAATATTTTAAAATCGTCCCGTAGGGACACCACAACTGTCAACTGTACACTGTCAACTGTCAACTATCACGCAAACCTTCGGTTTGCGGTCCCTGTGTATAACCGGGCCGACCCCCGGAAAACTACAAAGGAGGGCAGTCCATGACAAGAGTTCTGGCACTGTTTACCTGTTTCAACCGAAAAGAAAAGTCGGTTCACGCCGTGGAAAGCCTGATTTCCGGCAACCCCCAGATCGATTTCACCTTCCTGGTGGTGGATGACGGCAGCACCGACGGCACCGCCGAGGCCCTGCAGAAATTCCCCGTCCGCATTCTCCGGGGGGACGGGAGCCTGTTCTATTCCCGGGGCATGGGCCTGGGCATGGACACCCTTTTGCGGGAAAAGACCGACTATGACTACCTGCTCATGATGAATGACGATGTGGCCTTTTTTCCCCACTGCATTGAGGCGCTGGCGACCCAGAGCGGGGGCAGGGATGTGATCGTGGGCGCTACCCGGGACACCCGGGGAAATCTCAGCTACAGCGGCATTCAGTACGAAAAGGGCATCCATTACCGCTTCATGAACCCCGGGGAGGCGCAGGAGGCGGACACCATGAATGCCAACTGCGTCCTGATCCCCTATGATCTCTTCCGCAAAACCGGCTCCATGGATAAGCATTACCACCACTCCCTGGGGGACTTTGACTATGGCTTCGCCCTGCGGCAGGCAGGGGGAAGGCTCTATGTCTCCGGGGACTATGTGGGCGAGTGCTGCGACAACCCCCAGACGGGCACCTGGCACGACAGGTCCCTCTCCATCCGCCAGCGCATCCGGAAAAAGGAAAGCGTCAAGGGAGACCCGGCAGGTCCCTGGTTTTATTATCTGAAAAAGCACTTTGGTCTGTTCACCGCTGTCAAAAGCAGCGTGACGCCCTATATTCGTATTTTTCTAGGCCTGTAACAGCCCGGGAAGAAAGAGGAAACCATGCGTAAGAACAAAAAGAAGATCGTGGGCAATCACGCCGTAATGCTCATGTTTTATGACCTGGTGATGCTGGGCCTGGTATCGGTGCTGCTGCTGGTATTCTACCCCAGCAGCTACTATCCCATTACAAGGCAGGAGGCGCTGCTGCACTATTTGCTGGCGGCGGCCTGTATGCTGGGCGCCCGGGCTCTGGGCAACTCCTATAACAACGTCTGGCGTTACGGCGGGAACAACCTGTACGTAAACCTCATCTGCTACGATGTGCTGGGCGGCGGGGTGTATTTCCTCTTGCAGCGGCTGCTGCCTCTGCGGGATGTGGAGTTTCTCCGGGCGGTGACCCTGTTTGCCCTGAATCTGTTGGGGGATATCCTCATGCGGCAGCTGTACCAGTACCTGTACGATGCCAACAGCCGGAATTCCAGGGCGGCGAATGTGATCCGGGTGGTCACCCAGAAGCTCACCGGCATCCAGGCGGAGCCTGCGGACCGGGGGAGCGGCCGCCGGATCAACATCGCCATCATTGGTGCCGGCCGGGTGGGCGCAGGCCTGGCTGCGGACCTGGCCAGCAACCCCCGGGCCGCCTACGCCGCCAAATTCTTTGTGGACATCGACCGGAACAAGATCGGCCGCGCCATCAACGGCGTTCCCGTGCTGTCCGACGAGGAGGCCGATGAGCGGGCCTTCCGGGAATACAACATTCAGGAGGTGGTTTTCGCCATTCCGGGAGCCACCGCAGAGCGAAAGAAGGAGCTCTATGAGCGCTATAAGGCCACGGGCTGCAAGCTGAAAACCTATGACTACCCCACCACCCAGGCCGTAAACGGCAAGCGCAGCCTCCGGGAATTCGACGCGGAGGAGCTGCTGTTCCGGCAGACCTCGGAAATTCTAACCGACGATACCAAGGCCTACTACCGGGGCAAGACGGTGCTGATCACCGGCGGCGGCGGCTCTATCGGCAGCGAGCTGGCCCGGCAGATCGCCAAGATCGGCCCCCGGCAGCTGGTGATCCTGGACGTCTACGAAAACGGCGCTTACGATATCCAGCAGGAGCTGAAGATCAAATTTCCCCTTTTGAATCTCCGTGTGGAGATCGTCACCATTACGGACAGGGGGCAGCTGGAGCGGGTCTTCGGGGAATACAAGCCCGATGTGGTCATCCACGCCGCGGCCCACAAGCATGTGCCTTTGATGGAGACCAACTGCTGTGAAGCAGTGAAAAACAATGTGTTCGGCACCCGGAATCTGTTGGACGTTGCGGAAAACGCCGGCTGCGGCAAGTTCATCATGGTCAGCACGGACAAGGCCGTGAACCCCACCAACGTCATGGGTGCCACCAAGCGGATGTGCGAGCTGGAGGTGCTGAACCACCGGGGCAATATGAACTGCTCCGCCACCCGGTTCGGCAACGTTCTGGGCAGCAACGGCAGCGTGATTCCTCTGTTTAAGCGGCAGATCCTCTACGGCGGACCGGTGACGCTGACGGACCGGCGGATCATCCGCTACTTTATGACCATTCCCGAGGCGGCCCAGCTGGTGCTGACCTCCGGGGCCTTTGCCAAGAACGGGGAGCTGTTCGTGCTGGATATGGGCAAGCCCGTGCACATTCTGGAGCTGGCGGAAAACATGATCCGCCTCAGCGGGTTTGAACCCTATAAGGACATTGACATTGTGGAAACCGGCCTGCGGCCCGGCGAAAAACTCTATGAGGAGCTGCTGGTGCGGACCGAGGACCTGGGCAAGACGGAGAACGACCAGATCTTCATAGAGCGGGACAAGAAGCTGGCCCCGGAGGAGATCGCCCAAAAGCTGGCGCTCCTGGCCCAGGCCGTGAAGAGCGAGGATGACGAGACCTGCCGAAAGGCCCTGAAGGCGGCGGTGGAGACCTTCCGTGACCCGGAAGAGGTGAACTGCCGCGCCGAGGAGGCCCGGGAAATGCAGCAGGTCCGGTAAATAAGAAAGGGGAGCAAGCACGTGAACTATCTGATCGTTGTGGATATGCAGAATGACTTTATTGACGGCAGCCTGGGGTCTGCCATGGCCCAGGCCATTGTGCCCAAGGTGGTGGAAAAGGCCGCCCATTTTGACGGGAAGGTGATCTTCACCCGGGATACCCACGGCCCCAACTATCTGAACACCCAGGAGGGCCGGAAGCTGCCGGTGAAGCACTGCATCCAGGGCACCCCCGGCTGGCAGATCTGCGGGGAGCTCCAGCCCTTCGCCGCCAACGTGGTGGACAAGCTCAGCTTTGGCAGCATCTCCCTGCCCCGGCTCCTGGCCCAGGAGGGCACCCCGGAGTCCATTGAGCTGTGCGGCCTGTGTACGGACATCTGCGTGATCTCCAACGCCATGATCCTGAAAAGCGCCTTCCCGGAGGCAAGGGTCAGCGTAGACAGCGCCTGCTGCGCCGGTGTCACCGAGGAAAGCCACGCAACGGCCCTGAACGCCATGCGGGCCGTGCAGATCGAAGTGAAATAAGAAGCGCCCCCGCAAGCCAAGCTTGCGGGGGCGTATGCTTTCTCCAAACCTTCCCCACCGGCGGTGCGTCGCGCAGCTTCGGAAAAAGGCTCCCCTGAAAGGGGAGCTGGCTCGGCGTCAGCCGAGACTGAGGGGTTCCACCGCCGAACCCCTCCGGCCCGCGGCCACCTCCCCTTTCAGGGGAGGCTTTTATTTTCGCCCCTTCCGCAAAAACGCCGCTGTCTGGGCCAGGGCTTCCTGCTTGGGCACCCCGGCCAGGCGGAGACGGTGGGCCAGGGCCAGGGCGGGGGCGAAATCCTTGCCCGGGGCGAAACCGGCAGCAACCAGGTCCGCGCCCTGGACATAGGGCTGGGTCAGAAGGGCTCGGTAGGCGGCGAGGGCTGCGCGCAGATAGCTTTCCGTGGGGGCATAGTCCGGGAAGCCGGTCTTTCCCGTGGCGTCGGCCTTGGCCAGCAGCAGCAGGTCCTCCGGGCAGAGGCTTTCGTCAAAGAGCCTATTGCAGCTTTTCTGCCCGGAATGCTGGGCGGCGAGCATATTGGGCCGCATGTGCAGCTTGACCATATTCAGCACATAGCACCTGAGCTGCTTCTCCCGGGAGATGCGGGCCAGGAAGGCTTCCGCCGGGGCCAGACCCGCCTCCTCGTGGCCGAAAGAGCGGATACGGCCGGTGTCGTCCCGCCGGGTGGTATCGGGCTTGCCGAAGTCATGGCACAGTGCGGCAAACATCAGTTCTCTGGGGTGCTCTGCCTGGGCGCGCAGGGCTGCGGCCCGGTCCAGCACCAGCACGGTGTGGTTCCAGACGTCCCCCTCGGGGTGAAATCTTGGCTCCTGGGGGACGCCGATCAGGGCCTGCACCTCGGGAAACCAGACGCCCAGCTGCCCCATTTGCCCCAGGGTTTCGAAGAATACGGAGGGCCGGGGCGCTTTCAAAAGGGCCTTTTCCAGCTCGGCCATGACCCGCTCCCCGGAGAGGGCGGCCAAATCCATGGTTTTGCACAATGAGACGGTCTCCGGGGCCACGGAAAAGCCGAACCGGGCCGCAAACTGGGCGCCCCGCAGCACCCGCAGGGGGTCTTCCGGAAAGGATTGGCTGCTGACATGGCGGAGAATCCCTTTTTCCAGGTCCTCCCGGCCCTGGAAAAAGTCCAGAATTTCCCCGGTCAGCACGTCCTCCATCAGGGCGTTGACGGTGAAGTCCCGGCGCATGGCCGCCTTTTCCGGGCCGAGAAACGGGTCTGTAAAGACGGCAAAATCCCGGTGCCCCCGGCCGCTGAGGTGCTCCTTCCGGGGCAGGGCGATGTCGATGTCATAGTGGCGCAGGCCGTAAATGCCAAAGCTTGCCCCCATCTGGGTACGGGTGCCCAGGCGGTCCAGAATGGCCTCCAGGGCGGGGGCGGGGACGCCGTGGATCTCTATGTCCACATCCTTGGTGTCGATCCCCAGCAGCCGGTCCCGGACGAAGCCCCCCACATAGTAGGCTCTGCCCCCGGCCTGGGCCACGGCTGCGGCAATCTGCCGGGCCATGAGAATATTTTTGTCCTCCATAGGCTTTTCACGGCTCCTCTGGGAACAGGGGGTAGTCCCGGACGAAGGAAATGAAGCTTTCCACGCCGCTGGGGGTGTACTTGGATTTGCGCCAGAGCAGACCAACCTTCTGCTCGATGCGGGGCTCGATGGGAATGCCCACAAGATCCGGGTGGTCCTCCAGCAATGAGGCATAGAAGAAGCTGGCGCAGGTGGAATTATGGATCATGCCCTTCATGGTGTAGATCTGGCTGGTGTAGATCTGGATGTAGGGCGTGATGCCGAGGCTTTCAAACCGGGAGAGAATGGCATTGTTCTGCACGGAATCCGTATTGTACATCACAAGCGGCGTGGCGGCCAGGTCCTCCAATGCAACGCTGTCCCGCTTGGCCAGAGGATGGGCCGGGTCTACCACGATGACGAAGTGGTCCCGCCCGATGCAGACGGACTGGAAGCTCTCCGGGTCGTCCTGGTTCAGGTTGGCCAGGGCAATGTCCAGCTCCTTTTCCTTTACCAGCGCCGCCGCCCGGGCGGAGCCGTACTCGTAGAAGGTCAGGCGGATATTGGGGTGGCGGGCGTTGAAATCATGGAGCAGGTCCGGGAAAAAGGTGGTTCCCCACAGGGGTGGAATGCCCACCTTCACGTTCTGCTGGGCGCTGCCCAGGTCGCTGAGCTGCTGCTTTGCGGACTCCACCTCCCGCAGAAGCTGCTCGGCGCGCTCATAGAAGATGCGCCCCTCGTCCGTCAGGGTCATCTTGTTCCGGGCGTGGGAAAAGAGACTGACGGAAAATTCCTTCTCCAGCTCCCGGATGGCCCCGGAAATGGCCGGCTGGGTCACATACAGCTTTTTCGCCGCCGCCGTAATGCTCTGGCATTCCACGGCGGTGCAGAAATACTCCAGTTGTGTCAGTTTCATGGGTGGGCTCCTTTCTCTTCTTTGCTATATACTACCACACATCCCCCTATAAGTAAATTCTTTTGACATTATAAATTCTGCTGATACCCCCATTTTAAACGCTGATTTTACTTTCGTTTCCAAAAATGTTACACTTAGGTCACAAAGCAGATGACTACCGGCCGGTTCTCCTGCAATGCGCGTAACCGAAAGAAAAGGAATTCAATAGGAGGAAACAAAGATGTCTCCCAGTACCATTACACTGCTCTTCCTGGCCTTCGCCATTGTGAGCTTCATTCTTGAAAAGATTCCCCTTGGCCTGACCGCTACCATCGTGGCCATCGGCCTGAACCTGACCGGTGTTCTGAGCAACTCCGATACCTTCGCAGGCTATGTCAACAGCAACGTCATCCTGTGCGTGGGCATGTTCGTTGTGGGCCAGGCCCTGTTTGAGACCGGCATGGCCAACAAGATCGGCGGCCTGGTCACCAAGTTCGCCAAGTCCGAGAGAATGCTGATCGTGGCCGTTATGACCATCGTTGGCATTATGTCCGGCTTCCTGTCCAACACCGGCACCGCCGCCGTGCTGATCCCCGTGGTCTGCGGCATTGCCGATGAGTCCGGCTACTCCCGCTCCCGCCTGCTGATGCCCCTGGTCTTCGCTGCCGCTCTGGGCGGCAACCTGTCCATCATCGGCGCACCCGGCAACCTGATGGGCGTGAATGCCCTGCAGGAAATGGGCATTGCCACCAGCTTCTTCATGTATGCACCTGTGGGCGTTCCCATGCTGGTGCTGGGCATCGTCTTCTATGCCGTCATCGGCTACAAGCTGCTGCCCGACGGCACCCACGGCGGCGAAGCCCCCGAGGCCCCCAAGGATTACTCCGGTGTGCCCGCCTGGAAGCAGATCGTATCCCTGGTCGTCCTGGTCGTTGTCATCCTGGCCATGATCTTCGAGAAAAAGATCGGCATCAAGATCCAGGTCTCCGCCTGCATCGGCGCCATTGTTCTGGTGCTCGCCGGCGTTATCTCCGAGAAGGAAGCTCTGAAGTCCATCGATCTGAAGGTCGTCCTGCTGTTCGGCGGCTCCCTGGCCCTGGCCAAGGCGCTGGAAACCACCGGCGCAGGCAGCCTCATTGCCGATGCCATCGTGGGCGCTCTGGGCTCCAACCCCAACCCCATGGTCCTGCTGGTGGTCATCTTCGTGGTTGGCTGCGCACTGACCAACTTCATGTCCAACACCGCTACCACCGCCCTGATGGTGCCTATCGCCACCTCTCTTGCCGAGAGCCTGGGTGCTGACCCCCGCTCCATGATCATCGCCACCGTCATCGCCTGCTCCTGCGCCTATGCCACCCCCATCGGCATGCCCGCCAACACCATGGTCGTGGGCCTGGGCGGCTACAAGTTCAAGGACTATGTGAAGGCCGGCCTGCCCCTGATCGCGGTGTCCTTCCTGGTCTGCATCGTGCTGCTGCCCATCCTGTTCCCCTTCTACGGCTAAAAAATCAGTTCCGCAGGCGGAAGCTGCCGCCTGCGGAAATATCGGAAACATAATAAATGGAGGAATTTCCAATGGCAAATGAAGAAAGCGTAAAGCTGCTCACCGACATTGTGGCAAGCTTTGTGTGCCACATCAGCAAGAAGCTGCCTGACGACGTTGTCGCCAAGCTGGAGGAGCTGGGCCGTCAGGAGACCGCTCCTCTGCCCAAGGTCCTGTATGAGACCATGACCAAGAACCAGAAGCTGGCCGTGGAGCTGGACCGCCCCAGCTGCCAGGACACCGGCGTTCTGCAGTACTGGGTCAAGTGCGGTACTGCCTTCCCCCTCATCAACGAGCTGGAGGCTCTGCTGAAGGAGGCCACCGTTCAGGCTACCTTCACCGCCCCCCTGCGTCACAACTCCGTTGAGACCTTCGACGAGTACAACACCAAGCGCAACGTCGGCAAGGGCACCCCCACCGTGTGGTGGGACATCGTCCCCAACTCCGACCAGTGCGAGATCTATGCCTATATGGCCGGCGGCGGCTGCACCCTGCCCGGCAAGGCCATGGTCCTGATGCCCGGCGCGGGCTACGAGGGCGTTACCGACTTCGTTCTGGACCAGATGACCACCTACGGCCTGAACGCCTGCCCCCCGCTGCTGGTTGGCGTGGGCGTGGGCACCTCCATTGAGACCGCTGCCCTGCAGTCCAAGAAGGCTCTGATGCGGCCCATCGGCTCCCACAACGACAACCCCAACGCCGCTAAGATGGAGAAGCTGCTGGAGGACGGCATCAACGCCATCGGCCTTGGCCCCCAGGGCATGGGCGGCAAGTTCTCCGTGCTGGGCGTGAACATTGAGAACACTGCCCGCCATCCTTCCACCATCGGCGTTGCCGTCAACGTGGGCTGCTGGTCTCACCGCCGTGGCCACATCGTTGTGGACAAGGATCTGAACGTCACTTGCGACACCCATTCCACCTGGAAGTTCAACGGTTAAGGGAGGTTATTAGCTATGGTTGAAATCAGAGGAGATAAGAAGGTCCTGGTGACCCCCGTCACCGCCGAGGATCTGGCTGACATTAAGATTGGCGACATCGTCTGGCTGGACGGCGATCTGATGACCTGCCGTGACGTGGCCCACCGCCGCCTGATCGAGTACGGCCGCGAGCTGCCCTACGACATCCGCAACAAGGCTATTTTCCACGCAGGCCCCATCGTCCGCAAGATCGAGGGCACCGAGGATGACTACGAGATGGTCTCCGTCGGCCCCACCACCTCCATGCGTATGGAGAAGTTTGAGTACGAGTTCATCAAGCACACCGGCGTCCGCGTCATCGTGGGCAAGGGCGGCATGGGCCCCAATACCGAGCGGGGCTGCAAGGAGTTCGGTGCCATCCACTGCGTGTTCCCCGCAGGCTGCGCCGTGGTTGCCGCTACCGAGGTGCTGAAGATCCAGGAGCATCACTGGGATGAGCTGGGCATGCCCGAGACCCTGTGGTGCAACAAGGTCAAGGAGTTCGGCCCCCTGATCGTCTCCATCGATGCCAAGGGCAACAACCTGTTCGAGGAGCAGAAGGTCATCTACAACGAGCGCAAGGAGAAGGCCAAGCAGGCCATCTATCCCGAAGTGAAGTTCATCAAGTAATTTATAGGGCTGCACCGCACAATTCGTCTGCGACAGTCAGCGGATCTTTTCCTCCTGTATTACGTAAAACATACAAGCGCCGCATCCACCACCGGGATGCGGCGCTATTCATTGCAGCATAAAAGAAATGTCAATATTTATCCGTTGGGTTTGACAAAGGGCCTGTGCGGGGGTATGATAGAGGTATCTTTTACGACATAGGAGGCCCTGCAATGGAGGAATTGGCGAAAAAAACAGAGACGGCAGAGAAGAAAGGCGACCTGCTGCTGTTTGTGAAGATCCAGACGGCTCTGGTGGCGGTGCTGGTGCTGCTGCTGGTGGTGGGCGGTATTTTTGCCGCCGTGCAGGTGAACAAGGCCATGCGCGTGGTGGACGGCCTGGATATGGATAAAATCAATGCCGCCGTGCAGTCCCTGAGCAACATCGCCGCAGAGCTGGAAAAGCTGGATATGGAAGGGGCGGGCAAGACCGTGGAGGCCCTGCGGGGCGCGGCCCAGAAGCTGGCCGAGGCCGACATCGACGCCGTCAACGACGGCATCGAAGCCCTGACCGACGCCGCCGGGAATTTGCAGAACCTGGATATCGAGAAGCTGAACGACCTGATCGCCGCCCTGGAGAAGACCGCCGCCCAAATGGAAAAAACCAGCGCCGCCTTTGGAAAGCTGTTTGGAAAGTAAAATAGGAAGCAAAAACGAGGCTGTTGCATTGAACAGCCCCGTTTTTTTATTCCTCCGTCTTGAAAACGGACTTCTTGTTCAGGGTAAAGGAATACTGCATTTCCAGGGCCCGGAACAGCTGCTGCATGACGTCATCTGCAATGGTGCGGATGTCCAGGGACAGCACGGAGGCGATGACGGCCTCAATTTCCTCCTTGGGCACCTCGAAGATGCGCAGATTGGTCCGCAGGAACCGTTCCAGCTTGCGCTCCAGAGTGAAATAGACGTCACAGGGGTGGGCCATGTAAGAGCGCATGATCCCGGCGGTGCCGATTTCTATCTCATAGAAGTCGCTGACGGTGGCCTTGGGCAGATAGGAGGAGAAGATCTTCTGGAGCTCTGCGGTGGTGTGCTGATGGATCAGATCCAGCAGATCCGGCTGGGTGTAGACCTCTACATAGACCTCCCGCAGATTCTCGTTCAGCTCTACCAGGGTCAGCTGGATGCTGGTCTCCACGGCATAGAGCATCACAGGGCTTGCATCCTTGCCGATGATCTTTCCGGCGATGCCGAACTGGTTGGAGAACATGAAGCCGATGAACTCTTTCAGAACGTCGCTTTTGGCCTTGTACAGGTGGTAAAAGGTGCCGGCGCTGACGTCTGCCTCCTCAAAGATCTGCTTGGGCGGGGTGTTGCTGAAGCCCTGCTCCAGGAAGAGCTTCACACAGGTGGACAGGATACGCTGCTCCGTAGCCTGCCGGTCATAACGGGTACGAATGGGGACCGCCTTCTTTCTGTAGTTTTTAGAATTCATTCTAATATACCGGATTCATCATAAACGATTCCATGAAAAAAGTCAAGCCTTTTTGAAAATTTAGAAAAAGTGTCAAATATATCTTTCACCTTCCCCCACCGGCCGTAGGGGAAGCTTCTTAACCTTCCCCCACGGGGAAGGGGGACCGCCCGTAGGGGAAGCTTTTCCCCAACCTTCCCCTTCGGGGAAGGGGGACCGCCGCAGCGGTGGATGAGGGGCCCTACGAAAGTGAGCTGTAGGTATACAGCGTATTTACCGACCGCTCTCGCCCAGAACGCCCCTCCTCAGTCTCGCTAACGCGAGCCAGCTCCCCCGAAGGGGAAGCTTTTCCCCCCCCTTCCCCTTCGGGGCAGGGGGACCGACGCACCGCCCGGAGGGGAAGCTTTTCCCCAACCTTCCCCACCGGGGAAGGGGGATCGCCGCAGCGGTGGATGAGGGGCTTTACGGGCGAGAGTGGTACGTGATTACCGGGTACTCCCGCCCGCAGCGCCCCTCCTCAGTCTCGCTGACGCGAGCCAGCACCACTTTTTATGGTATAGCTGCCACCGGCAGCTATGTTAGATTCAATTCGCTGCGCGACGCACCGCCCGGAAGGGAAGCTTTTTCTAACCTTTTACAAATACCTTACACACCCGAACTTTCCCATTTTACACTTGGGGTTTATGATACCTCCCGTAAACCGAAATCCAATCAAAGAAAAATCTTAGGAGGACAAAAATGAAAAAACTGATTGCAATCGCCCTGGCAGGCGTTCTGGCCCTGTCCATGGCTGCCTGCGGCGCACAGAGCGCCGAAACCACCGCCACTGCCGCAGCTGCCGCCGCTGCCGCTGCCGAGGCTGCCAAGCTCTCCGGCACCGTCACCCTGGCGGGCTCCACTTCCATGCAGAAGCTGTGCGAGGCCATGATCGAGAGCTTTGAGGAAAGCTATCCCGACATCACCGTTACCGCGGAATACACCGGCTCCGGCGCGGGCCTGGAATCCCTGGTTGGCGGCAAGACCGACATCGGCAATGCCTCCCGTGCCCTGAAGGACGGCGAGAAGGAAAGCGGCGCTGTGGAGAACATTGTGGCCATCGACGGCATCGCCGTGATCACCCACACCTCCAACACCGTTTCCAACCTGACTTCCCGGCAGCTGACCGATATCTACACCGGCAAGATCACCAATTGGGTTGACCTGGGCGGCGCTGACGAGGCCATCGTGGTCCTGGGCCGTGAGGCCGGTTCCGGCACCCGCGGCGCTTTCGAAGAGCTGCTGGATGTGGCTGACCAGTGTGCCTATGCCCAGGAGCTGGATTCCACCGGCGGCGTCCTGGCCAAGGTTGCTTCCACCCCCGGCTCCATCGGCTATGTGTCATTGGATGTGGTTGACGGCACCGTGAAGGCCCTGAGCCTGGACGGCGTGGAGCCCACCGAGGAGAACATTGCGGCAGGTTCCTACAAGCTGTCCCGTCCCTTCGTCATGGCGACTCTGGGCACAGTTGATGAGCAGAACGACCTGGTAAAGACCTGGTTTGGCTATGTGCAGTCCGATGCGGGCAAGGCAGTCATCACGGCCATGGGCCTGATCCTGCCCCAGTAATATGGCAAATCCCAAGGGCAAACCGGGCCGGAGCGCTTTCACCGCAGAGCGCCTGGCTCGGGCTCTTCTTTTGATTTGCGCGGTGGCTGCGATTTTTGCGGTGTGCGCCATTACGTTGTACCTCTTCGCCAAGGGTCTGCCCGCCCTGCACAAGGTGGGCGTGGGAGAGCTGCTGTTCGGCACGGTCTGGAAGCCCACGGCGGCAGAGCCCAGCTTCGGCATTGCCTATATCATTCTCTCCTCCATTGTGGGCACGGCGGCCAGTGTGCTGCTGGGTGTGCCCATCGGCTTGCTGACGGCGGTGTTCCTCACCGAGGTCTCCGGCAAGACCCTGGCAAAGGCGGTGCAGCCCGCCGTGGAGCTGCTGGCGGCCATCCCCTCCGTCATTTACGGCCTGCTTGGCATGATGCTCTTAAATCCCCTGCTCTATAAGCTGGAAAAGGCCCTGTTTGCGGGCTCTTCTACCCACCGGTATACCGGCGGCGCGGATCTGCTGGCTGCCGTGATCGTTCTGGCCATCATGATTTTGCCCACGGTCATCAGCGTCAGCGCCTCTGCCATCCGGGCGGTGCCCGGCTCCCTGCGGGCGGCCTCTCTGGCCCTGGGGGCCAGCAAGATGCAGACCATCCGGCGTGTCACCGTCCCGGCGGCCAAGTCCGGCATTCTGACCGGCGTGGTGCTGGGCATCGGCAGAGCCCTGGGCGAGGCCATGGCCATTAACATGGTGGCAGGCGGCGCCGTGAATCTGCCCCTGCCCTTCAATTCCGTCCGGTTCCTGACCACCCAGCTGGTCAGCGAAATGGGCTATGCCGAGGGCACCCACCGGCAGGTGCTGTTCACGGTGGGCCTGGTGCTGTATCTCTTTATTATGACCGTCAATCTGGTGCTGCAGCGGCTGCGCCGGGAAGGGGGAAAAGACAATGGGTGAATCCCTGACGGCCCGCCGGAAGCGGCCTGCGGACACGCTGCTCTACGGCCTGGTCTATTTCTGCGCCTTCCTGTCCGTGGCTTTGCTGGCCCTGATTCTGATCTATGTGGTGGTCCGGGGCGTGGGCAGCGTCAATTGGCAGTTTTTGACCACGGTCACCTCCAAGCTCAAGGGCACCGTGGGCATTGCAGGCAACCTCTTAAATACCCTGATGATCGTGGTGCTGACCATGCTGGTGGCCCTGCCCGTCGGCGTTGGGGCGGCGGTGTACTTAAATGAGTACGCCAAGCCCGGCAAGCTGGTGAGCCTGATTGAATTCGCCACGGAGACTCTGTCCGGCATCCCCTCCATCCTCTTCGGCCTCTTCGGCTCCATGTTCTTCGGCGAGACATTGCATCTGGGCTACTCCCTGCTGACAGGCGCGCTGACCCTGACCCTGATGGTCCTGCCGCTGATCACCCGGAACACCCAGGAGGCCCTGAAAACCGTGCCGGACAGCTACCGTCACGGCGCGGTAGGCCTGGGGGCGGGGAAGTGGTACACCATCCGCACCATCCTGCTCCCCTCGGCCATGCCCGGCATCCTCACCGGCGCCATTCTGGCTGTGGGCCGCATTGTGGGCGAGTCTGCCGCCCTGCTCTTCACCGCAGGGGCTGCCAAGACCCTGCCCAAGACCCTGGGCAAATTCTTCGCCAAGATCTTCCAGTCCGGCGGTACGCTGACCATTCAGCTGTACCTCAGCGCCACCAGTGAGGGCGACTTCTCCACAGCCTTCGGCATTGCCGTGGTGCTGCTGGCGGTGGTGCTGCTCATCAACATGGGCGCAAAGGCCCTGGCAAGGCGGCTGGACGTTCGGAATCACACGTGACCCCTTGTACCGAAAGGCATATGGAGTAACGAGTTGACAGTGTACAGTTGACAGTTGACAGTGAATGTGTTTCCTTCGGAAACGATAAAAATTATTAAAAATTGTCCCGCAGGGACACCATAACTGTCAACTGTCAATTGTCAACTGTCAACTTCCACCCGTCCTTTTGGTTACTTTTGCAATCAAATTGACCGAACAGGAGAGAATATATGGAACCAAAAATCCGAGTGCGGGATTTGGAGCTGTTTTATGGGCAGAATCAGGCCCTCAAGGGCATTGATATGGACATTCTGCCCAATACCGTGACGGCCTTTATCGGCCCCTCCGGCTGCGGCAAATCCACGTTTTTGAAGACCCTGAACCGGATGAACGATCTGGTGGACGGGGTGAAAATCACCGGCTCCGTGGAGCTGGATGGGGAGAATATCTATGCACCCAATGTGGATACCACGGTGCTGCGCCGCCGGGTGGGCATGGTGTTTCAGCAGCCCAACCCCTTCCCCATGAGCATCTATGACAATGTGGCCTACGGCCCCAGAGTTCACGGCATTTGCAATAAGGCAAGACTGGACGAGATCGTGGAGGAGAGCCTCCGGGGGGCTGCCATTTTTGACGAGGTGAAGGACCGGCTGAAAAAGTCCGCCCTGGGCCTCTCCGGCGGCCAGCAGCAGCGGCTGTGCATTGCTAGGGCTTTGGCTGTGGAGCCGGAGGTGCTGCTGATGGACGAGCCCACCTCCGCCCTTGACCCCATCTCCACCGCCAAGATCGAGGACCTGATGGAGAGCCTGAAGCAGAAGTACACCGTGGTGGTGGTCACCCACAATATGCAGCAGGCCACCCGTGTTTCCGATTACACCGCCTTCTTCCTGCTGGGCGAGCTCATTGAATTCGGGAAGACACGCCAGGTCTTCTCCTACCCGAGAGAGAAGAAGACCGAGGACTACATTACGGGGAGGTTCGGTTAATGCGAATCAAGTTCGATGCCCAGCTGCGGCTGCTGGGGGAGGAAATGACCCACATGGGCTCCATGATCGAGTCTGCCATTCAGGATGCCACCCACGCCTTCCTGAACCAGGATGTGGAAACCGCCAAGCGGATCATGGCCGAGGACGAATACATCGACCAGGAGCAGAAGAAAATCGAGAACATCTGCTTCCAGCTGCTCATTCAGCAGCAGCCCGTGGCCCGGGACCTGCGGACCATTACCGCGGCCATGAAGATGGTCACGGATATGGAGCGCATCGGCGACCATGCGGCGGATATCTCCGAGCTCACCGTGGCCATGGCGGGCACCCCCTACAAGCTCCGGGGGGACAACATCAAGTGCATGGCGGCGGAGACCATCGTCATGCTGGTGGACGCGGTGGACTCCTACGTCACCAAGGATATGGCCAAGGCCCGGGCGGTCATCGACCACGACGATGTGGTAGACGACCTGTTTTTGAAGGTCAAGGCGGACCTGATCCAGGTCATCCGGGAGAACCCGGAGTACGGCGAGTACGCCGCCGATCTGCTGATGGTGAACAAATACCTAGAGCGCATCGGCGACCACGCCACCAATCTGGCCGAGTGGGTCATTTTCGCCCTGGACAACAAGGGCGAGGGAGAATAAAATTCGCCGGGAAGGCCGCAATGGGCATTCCCGGTGATTTTTTGAAAGCCCTGTCACAAAGCTTTTGGCTGGGTGCCTCCGGCGGGGAGCTTCTTGTCCCGCCA
>ERZ773116.1207-NODE-1207-length-25145-cov-3.253806_pt1 | contig 25145 bp, 19 predicted proteins | sample MGYA00580563_ERZ773116 | MGnify/ENA primary metagenome ERZ773116 (study PRJEB29015, sample SAMEA2737864) | human gut metagenome | biome: human gut; feature: human-associated habitat; material: faeces | place: China | collected 2012 ... | reverse complement strand
GAAGCAGAAGAAACAACAAAATCCGGTATCGTACTTCCGGGACAGGCACAGGAGAAACCACAGCAGGCAGAAGTTGTAGCTGTAGGACCTGGCGGAGTTGTTGACGGCAAAGAAGTAAAAATGGAAGTAGCTGTAGGTGATAAAGTTATCTACTCCAAATATTCAGGAACAGAAGTAAAGATGGATGGCACAGAATACATTATCGTAAAACAGAATGATATTCTTGCAATTGTTAAATAAGCAATATCAAAATAGAAAACATAAATGAAGATACTTATAAGATAATATTTACAGGATGTAACATGAAATACCGGCTAAGTATCAGAAAGAATTCATAGAGATCAAAATTTGAATCAGGAGGTCATATTATCATGGCAAAAGAAATTAAATTCGGCGCAGAAGCCAGAGCAGCTCTTGAAGCTGGTGTAAATAAATTAGCAGATACAGTAAGAGTAACATTAGGACCGAAAGGAAGAAACGTAGTACTTGACAAATCCTACGGTGCTCCACTGATCACAAACGATGGTGTTACGATCGCAAAAGAGATCGAGTTAGAAGATGCATTCGAGAACATGGGTGCACAGCTTGTAAAAGAAGTTGCAACAAAGACAAACGATGTTGCAGGTGATGGTACCACAACAGCAACTGTTTTAGCACAGGCAATGGTACAGGAAGGTATGAAGAACCTTGAAGCAGGTGCAAACCCGATCATCCTTCGCCGTGGTATGAAGAAAGCAACAGATAAAGCTGTAGAAGCAATCCTTGCAATGTCTTCCAAAGTAAACGGAAAAGACCAGATCGCAAAAGTAGCTGCAATCTCTGCAGGAGATGAGAACGTAGGTAACATGGTAGCCGACGCGATGGAAAAAGTTTCCAACGATGGTGTTATCACAATCGAGGAATCTAAGACAATGCAGACAGAGCTTGACTTAGTAGAAGGTATGCAGTTTGATCGTGGTTATGTATCTGCTTACATGTGCACAGATATGGACAAAATGGAAGCAGTATTAGATGATCCTTACATCTTAATTACAGATAAGAAGATCAGCAACATTCAGGAGATTCTTCCTCTGTTAGAGCAGATCGTACAGAGCGGCGCAAGATTGCTCATCATCGCTGAGGACATCGAGGGTGAGGCACTTACCACATTGATTGTCAACAAATTGCGTGGTACATTCAACGTAGTAGCTGTCAAAGCACCTGGTTATGGTGACAGAAGAAAAGCAATGCTTGAAGATATCGCAATCTTAACAGGTGGTCAGGTAATCAGCTCTGATCTTGGTCTGGAATTAAAAGACACAACGATGGATCAGTTAGGCCGTGCAAAATCTGTCAAAGTTCAGAAAGAGAACACAGTAATCGTTGACGGTGCCGGTGACAAAGATGCAATCGCAAGCAGAGTAAACCAGATCCGTGGACAGATCGAGGAGACAACATCTGAGTTCGATAAAGAGAAATTACAGGAGAGACTTGCTAAATTAGCAGGCGGTGTCGCAGTCATCCGTGTCGGTGCAGCAACTGAGACAGAGATGAAAGAAGCAAAACTTCGTATGGAAGATGCTTTAAATGCAACAAGAGCAGCAGTAGAAGAAGGTATCATCGCAGGCGGCGGTTCTGCATATATCCATGCAACCAAAGCTGTTGCAGAGTTAGCTGACACCTTAGAGGGTGATGAGAAGACCGGTGCAAAGGTTATCTTAAAAGCTCTCGAAGCTCCGTTATACTACATTTCTGCAAACGCAGGTCTTGAGGGTGCTGTTATCATCAACAAAGTAAAAGAGTCCAAAGACGGTATCGGATTCAACGCAGCAACCGAAGAATATGTAGATATGGTTGAGAATGGTATCCTTGACCCGGTTAAAGTTACAAGAACAGCATTACAGAACGCAACATCTGTTGCATCTACACTGCTTACAACAGAGTCTGTTGTTGCAAACATCAAAGAAGATGTTCCGGCAGTTCCAGCAGGTAACCCGGGCATGGGAATGATGTAATTACAGGGGAAAAAAGAATCGATGGTATGGATTCGACAGGAATCTATGGTCATGAAAAAACGGCAGATCGTACGGTCTGTCGTTTTTTATGTCCCAAAATAATAAAATGCACGCTCCGCGAACATTCTATTATCATGAATAAAAGGAAGCTTTGGGGTTGTCCCAAAACTTCCCTGCTAATACTTAATGAATACTTAACGGAGCAGACATGCAAGCAGTCTGTCGTTGTCCTCCGGATTCATGATGCAAAGCCGGATGTACTTGTTGTCTAAAAATGGAAAGGTGGAGCAGTCGCGGATCATCATTTTCTCGCGAATTGCGCGGTCAAAGAGATCCTGTGAAGTGAGATCATCTTTTAAAATGCGTATCAGCATGAAATTGCCGCTCGGTTCATACACTTTAAAATCAGGACTTTTCTGGAATGTCCGGTAGATCCTTGCTCGCTCGGAAGAAATCAGATCTTTGGTGGCTTTGATATATGCAGTGTCACGGAACATCGTCTCTCCGGCAACGACAGCAAGGGAGTTGATCGTCCACGGATTTTTCCTGGTATTGATTGATTTGATCAGGTCACGGTTGCCTGTGATCGCATAGCCGAGACGAAGACCCGGTGCTGCAAAAAACTTTGAGGTGCCGCGCAGGATAACGATGTTGTTATAATAGTTTGTCAGCGGCACGGCTGAGATTTCAGCCATATTATCAGCAAATTCCACATAAGTTTCATCCACCATAACGTAAATGTCATGTTCCTTGCAGGCATCTAAGATATGGCGCATTTCCGTTCTGGTGATGCAGGATGAAGTAGGGTTGTTCGGGTTGCAGATGACGATCAGGTCAATACTTTCATTTAAATGGGAGATAAAATCGTCGACATCTAAGCGGAAGTTGTCCTTTTCACGGAGCGGATAGTAGAGTGTTGTGCCTCCGCCGAGTGAAATCTCTCTCTCATATTCGGAATAAGTAGGTCCGATGACCATCGCTTTTTTCGGGTGCTCGATCTGTATAAAAAGAGAGATCAGTTCCGTGGAACCATTTCCTACGATGACATTTTCGTATTCGGTGCCGCAGTATTCTGCAATGCATTTGCGCAGGGAGGTATATTCCCTGTCAGGGTATGTCGTGATCACATCGATCTGCTCGGAGAGAGCGGTCCGAAGAAGCGGTGATACGCCAAGCGGATTGACATTTGCGGAAAAACTGACGATCTCTTCTTTTTTGATGCCGTAAATCTGTTCTATTTTTTCTAAATCACTTCCGTGAAAATGGTCTTTGTGTTTTATCATTGCGAACTCCTCCAAATTGGTTTATAATCTATTATAATGATTGTCATTGAAAAAGCAAGCAATTAAGAGAGAAAAAGCAGGTGTCGATTTGCGAAGACGGATACAACAACTGGCAAGGGGAAAATTCGAACACTTAAAGCCGTCTCTTTCAATTTCTGTGGATAAGATTGACATCACAGCAATGGAAGGTAATGATATTTCGGGGGATTTCGTGATCACAAGCACAAATCATGTGCCGATGCGTGGAATCGTATATTCTTCCAATCCGAGGATGGAATGTCTGACACCGCAGTTTGAAGGGGAAGAAATAAGGATTCGTTACCAATTTCATAGTTATGGTCTGATCGAAGGTGATATTCAAAAAGGAGAGTTCTGTATCGTAGTAGAACAGGGTGAATATAACCTTTCTTTTGTTGTGTCTGTTTCAAAACTGTATGCAGAATCCTCGGTTGGCAAAGTGAAAAATTTATCCGATTTTGCCAGATTATCAGAAAACGACTTTGACGAGGCATTTCATCTGTTTTATTCGGGCAAGTTTAAAAACATATTTCATCCGGATGAAAAAAGGGAGATGCTTTTATATGAGGGTTTGTCGAAAGGAACACCATCCGGACAGAAAGTGGAGGAGTTTTTGATCGGAATCCACAAAAAGAAGCGGACTGTGGTTTCATTGGAAGAAAGCAGTGCCATATTTTACCAGGTGCATGAAAACAGACTTGAAACTTTTCAGGTGAACAGAAACCAGCATGGATATCTTGAAATCAGAGTCCATTCGGATGCAGAATTTCTGGTTTTAAAGAAACCACGGGTCACCGATGAGATGTTTGTGGGAAGTATCTGTGATGTGGAATATTATATTGTGGCAGAAAAAATGCATGCGGGAAGGAATTTTGGAAAGATCCGTCTGGAGATACCGGGACAGAAACCATTGATCTATACGGTGTGTGCCACGACTAAGCAGGAAAATAAAACGAAGGATGAACCTGTTTTTTTTGATATCCAGAAATCACGCATAAAATTAATGCAGCTTTATCTGGAATACCGCCTGAAACGGATTGTGACCGGAGTATGGGCAAACCAGTCCGGGGTTATTTTGGATCATCTTTCCGTTTTGTGTGAGAATGAAAAGATTTATGGACTGATGAAGGCACAGACGCTGATCATCAACCGCCAGAGACAGGAGGCATCCTGGATATTAGATGATTTTAAACGGACGTGTGAGGATCATGAAAGTCCGGAATGGGGGTATTATCTTTATCTGTGCACATTGATGGAGCGGGAGCCGTCCTATGTGGATCGTCTGACGATGGAAGTAGAACAGATTTTTAAACTGCATCCGGATAATTCGATGTTGTTCTGGGTGCTGTTATTTTTAAAAGAAGAGTATTATCAGAAGCCGGCAGAAAGGTTAGAAGCAATTCGTGACTGGATGCGTTATGATAACAGCCCGTATTTTTATCTGGAGGCATATTATCTGATCTGGCAGGATCCATATTTACTGGCGAGACTTGGATCATTTGAGGTTCGCATATTATACTGGACTGCAAGATGGGGCATTATGACACGGGATATAGCAATACAGGTGGCCGGGCTTATTTCAGAAAAAAAAGAATATCATCCGTTTTTATACCATATTTTAGAGGCGTGTTATGAGGTGAAACCGGATGATGAAATGCTGACGGCGGTGTTAGGATATCTGATCCGCAGCCAGTGCTTTGGTGCAAAGTATCATCACTGGTATGAACTTGGAATTGAACGTGAGATCCGCATCACGAGCCTGTATGAAGCGTATCTTTTATCACTGGATGGAAGAAAATTAGAACGTGTACCAAAGATGCTTCAGCTGTATTTTCAGTATGACAGTGGATTGTCCTGGCAGCAGAAGGCGGTTTTATTTGTCAATATTATTGCGGCAAAAAAGGTGCAGCCTGAGGTATATCAGAAATATCTGCCGATCATGGAACGGTTTGCGATGGAGCAGATGGAGGCTGGTCATATCGATGATAATCTGGCCGTGATATATGATGAAATGTTTGAACAGGGGATTATAAATAGTGATATTGCGCATTGGGCAGCTGAAATTCTTTTTACGCACAAGATGATCTGTACGGATCCACAGGCAGCAAAGATAGAAGTTTATGAATATGCATGCAGCCCAGCATGCAATCATGTGAATAACAGGGAATCCATGATCCGGAACGGGGCTGCATACTTTACTGTATATACAAAGGATTACTGCCTGATCATGGAGGACATTTATGGTAATCGTTTCTGTGAGGAAATCGGTTGTTGTGAAGAGCCGCTGATGGATATTGACCATTGTGTGAAAAAGTGTACAGAACTTGCACAGGGAGAATTATCCTATATTCTATATTCCATGCAGCAAAAAGTTGCGGATGGAGTGGATGATTCAGATTTTCCGGGTGTGTGGACTGTTTTAAAAGCACCGCAGGTGAGTGACCGCTATAAAAGGGAAATTGCCGAACAGATCATATCATTTTACCGGAAAAGAAAGTATGAGGCGGGCTGTCTGACCGGTCTGGATCATAAATTGTTATCTGCAGCTGCGCGCCGTATGCTGATGCAGTACCTGACGGAAGAACATTTGTATGAAACTGCGTATCGCATGGCAGAAGAGTGTGGGTATGAGCACATGGATACGGCTGCATGCGTTTCTCTGTGCAGTTATGCGATTCATACAGCAGGGTTTGAGGAAGATGATTTCCTTCTTGGGTTTGCAGAGCATGTATTTTACAGAGGCACTTATAATGATGTGATCCTTATCTATCTTTGTAAATATTATAATGGTGCAACAAAGACGATGGCGGAGATCTGGAAAGCTGCGGGAGCATTTGATATTGACACGTTTGATCTTGAGGAACGTATTTTAAGCCAGATGCTGTATTCGACTGATTATATTGCGGATATTGAAGAGATCTACGAGAGTTATGTAAAAGGCGGGGGACGGGAACTGATCTGTATGGCATATTTATCGTATTTTGCAGATGCATGGCTGGTGAGGAATATGGTGGTACCGGAGTATGTATTTGAACAGATCTTTGCCCGTTATCAGGAAGAAAATCCTCTCAACGATGCGTGTAAACTGGGGCTGCTGAAATATTTCTCAGAGAAAGAGCATTTATCAGATGCGATGTATCAGGTGGCAGATGAATTGTTGGAAGAGTACACGTCTAAGAACCGCTGCTTTGCATTTTTTCTGGAGTTTGAGAAAGAATTACGTTTAAAGTATCATTTGTATGACAAAGCGTTTGTGGAATATCATACAGATCCGGGACAAAAAATTATGATTCATTTTAGCCTGGATGGAGAACATTACGAGCAGTCACTGTTAAATGAGGTCTATGATGGTGTTTTTGTCAAGGAATTTGTCTTATTTTTTGGCGAGTCTGTACTTTATTATATGACAGAGCAGGAAAAGGCGGAGGAGAAGATAACGGAAAGTGCCTGCTTAAATTGCCGAAATGTACCGGACGAAGAATCTCATGGAAGGTATGAAATGTTGAATGACATGCTGATGCATCACGCGATGGGAGAACGTGAGATGCAAAAGAGAGAAATGAAACAATACTATGGAATGCAGATGGTAACGAATGAGGTATTCCGTATTTTATAAGTAAGAGGGAGAAAAGTGGAAAAAACGTCGTATTATCTTGGCATTGATCTTGATAATGACAATGCCGTGATCAGTTATTTCCAATTGAATATGAAGGAACCGGAGACTGTCAGCACAGTGGCAGGCAGTGAAGTATACCAGATTCCTCTGATACTTGCCAAAAAACATGGGATCGGTCAGTGGTTTATCGGTGAGGAGGCAAAACGTCTGGCACTTTTGCAGGGAGAGGAAGCAGTATCCGGTCTGCTGCAGGCAGCTCTTGCGGAAAAAGAGTTTTTCATAGAGGGGGAAACTTATAAGGCACAGGAACTGTTAGCACTCTACATAAAAAAGCTGGTATATCTTGCGGGAAAACTGGGGAATCCTGTGATACCTGACTTTTTGGTTATCACACTTGAACAGCTGTCGCGGGAGGTGACGGAGCTCTTTCTTCAGGTAGCAGAAAGAATTGGAATACCGGAGGGAAAGCTGACACTCATTGACAGGAGAGAGAGTTTTTATTATTTCGCATTCAGCCAGCAAAAAGAATTATGGCTGCATGATGTGTGTCTGTTTGACAACCGGGGAGATGAGGTCTGGTGCAGGAGATTGGAACGGGATCAAAGAACCATGCCGCAGCTTGTCACGATCAGCGAGGAACAGCGGAATATAGACCGGGCAAATAAAGATGCCAGCTTTTTAAAAATCGTATCAGAAGTGACAGGAGGGCATATTGTTTCGGCAGTTTACCTGACCGGAGACGGTTTTGATGGTGAATGGATGAAGGAGTCCCTTTCTTTTTTGTGCAAAGGCCGCAGGGTTTTTATGGGGAAAAATCTTTATTCCAAGGGTGCCTGTTATGCAGCGGCAGGAAAGTGTATGACGGAAGAAAACAGCTGGCAGTTTGTCTATATGGGCGATAATGAGATGAAAGTGAATGTAAGCCTGAAAGTGCAGAGCCAGGGAAAAACAGAGTTTTTTACGCTGATCAGTGCAGGAGATAACTGGTACGAGACTGTTGGAGAATGCGAAGTATTGCTGGATGGATCAAACGAGATCGATTTCTGGCTGCAGCTGCCAAACAGCAAGGAAGCGAAGATTGAGAAACTCACGCTTGCAGATCTTCCCGAACGTCCGCCACGCACAACGCGTCTTCGCATCAAAGCACAGCCGGTTTCCGACATGGAAGTAAAGATCAGGATCAAAGACCTTGGCTTTGGGGAGATATTTAAGAGTTCTGACAAAACATGGGAATATATGATGTCACTGGAAAATGTACAGTAGACAAAGGAGAGGCAGGAGAAACGAATGGGCGAATTGATCTTATGCAGCCAGCAGTTAGCGGCGATGCCCTATTATATTGAAAATGTATCGTTAAATGTTTATTCGCTGGATGAACTGTGCTATTATATTAAAAATAATACCTGTCTATTGGATGCAGACTTTATGGATGACGAGTTGTGTGACTGGGTGGAAAATGAACAGCATTTGCCGGATATTGCACAGAATCTAAGGAATATCAAGGCTGGCGGAGGTGTTTTGTCTGAATTTACCGGCTGTCTGATGTCAGCGTGTGGTTATTGTACGAAAGAGGAACAAAAGCAGATCCGGAATACACTTCAGGAAATGGAACATAAGTCGGCATTTGAATGTGGGAAAATCAAAGCTGACCGTTTTCTGGAGAACCGGAAATACATCAGCAGTATTGCAGAATACAGAAAACTTCTGCAATCGTGTGAAACTGAAATGCCACAGATGGTTGGCGCAGTGTGGCACAATCTTGGTACCGCATATGCGAGGCTGTTTTTGTTTGAACAGGCAGCTGACTGCTATGCAAGGGCATATGAAAAAAGCAGTGATAAAGAGTCCTTGAAAGAGTGTCTGATGGCATGCCGCTGTAATCATGATGAGCGGGCATTTGAACGCAGGAGAGAATATTTTAAAATAGCACCGGAGGAAGCAAAAAAGATTGCAGATGAATTGAGCAGCTGCAGTAGAAGTGATGCGATATGTCAGTTTGAGACAATGCTTGATGAGTGGGATCCGGGGGATGAAAATGTGTGGGAGACACAGCTTGAGGAATGGAAAAAACAGTACAGGAAGGATTGTATGGTATAAATGAAATTTTTTGACAGATGGAAAAAACGCAGTTTTGAAGAAAAAATGGATGATCTGAGCCAGACTGTGCTGACGGAAAATAACATAAAAGATCCGAAACAGGTGGAGCAGTATGTTGTGGAACGATTAGAGCAGATGATCGATATCACAAGGGAAATCGAGGAGGAAAAATCGGAGTACCGAACAGTCACGTCTTATCTGAATGATGTCCAGAAATTAGAAGATCTTCCGGAACCTGAAAAGAAAAAAATTGCGGATGTGGCACAGAATGTCGTTCAGTTAAACAGTGCGAGAAATATTTTCCTTAATTCAGAAAAAAAACTGACAGATGCACAGTTTACGCAGCTTCAGCAGGAAGAAAAAACCATGCCGGATGCAATCAAACGCCTTAGCTCGAATGAAATCTATCAGGATACTATAAAAAAGGATATGAAATATCTTGAACGGGAAAAATCCAGATGGCTTTTACACCGTGAATATCTGATGCACCAGCAGAAAAGTTTAAAGAATTTATTATACATCATTCTTGCAATTGTGGCAGCAGTGGCAGTGACACTTATCACGTTACAGCTTGGATTTAAGGTTGATACATATTATGCATGGATGGTACTTATTTTTGTCACTGCAGTGGCGGTGTGTGCCGATTATCTAAAGATGCTGCACAATGACTCTGAGATCAAGTTAGCGGAACGAAGTGCAAATAAGGCAATTCTTTTACTTAATAAGGTAAAGTTTAAATATGTCAATATCACGAATGCCATTGATTATGCCTGTGAGAAGTATCATGTAAGAAGAGCTTCAGAATTAAATCAGCTGTGGCAGTATTATATGGATGCAGTGCGTGAACGTGAAAAATATCAACGCACAAATGAGGATCTTGAATACTTTAATGGCAGACTGGTGCGGGCATTGAACCAGTATCAGTTATATGATGCACAGGTCTGGATCACGCAGGCAGCAGCCCTGATTGATCCCAGGGAAATGGTTGAGGTGAAGCACGGCCTGATCCTGCGCAGACAGAAATTAAGGGATCGGATGGAATATAATGTCGAAGAAATGAAAAATCAGAGGGAGGAAGCATTAAAACTTTCTTCAAAGGCTGGAAGCATGAAACCACAAATCGATGAGATCATCAATGCAATTGACCGGTTGATGGAAACGATGTAAGTTTCTGTCCGGTGCGTCAGGTCTGCCTGTGTAATGTTTGATTTGAATAAGTTGTGGTATGATGAGAAATATATGGATACTGCGTACAAATGCCGGAGGGGCATATTGTACGCAGTATTTTATTTCATGCTAATAGAATGCAAAATGTTGTTTGTGACAACAAGCCGGCTTGCAGAACATGCAGTCTATTTGCCACATCCCAGATCAAATTCCGGGTTGCACATATAAAAGTTTTTGCTGTCAAGTTCTTCCTGAACCAGGCGGAGGCCTTCACCGAAACGCTGGAAATGCACGATTTCGCGCTGGCGCAGAAAACGGATCGGTTCACAGACTTCCGGATCTTTGACAAGACGTAAAATATTATCGTAGGTGGTGCGGGCTTTCTGCTCCGCAGCCATATCTTCAAAAAGATCCGTGATCGCATCGCCTTTGCTCTGGAATTCACAGGCATTAAACGGAATACCACCGGCTGCCTGCGGCCAGATCCCGGCCGTGTGATCGACATAGTAAGGAGCGAAACCGGCGGCCTCAAGTTCTTCAGCACTTAAGCCTTTGGTAAGCTGGCGGACGATGGCGGCAATCATTTCGAGATGGGCTAATTCCTCCGTCCCAATATCCGTCAACAGTCCCGCTACTTTATTATATGGCATACTATACCTCTGTGACAGATAACGGAACGATGCGGCCGCCTCTCCATCTGGTCCTCCATACTGACTGATGATGATCTGTGCGATTTTGGCATTGGGTCTTGTAATGTTGACTGGGAACTGTAAACGTTTTTCATAATTCCACATTAACAGTCACCTCCTTCCCATGGCCATGGATCCGATGCCCAACGCCAGTAATTATCAGGATTTGCGGTGTCGATGGTAAGCGGAGTATAATTTTGCGCATATGCACGCAGTGCAGTGCGTCTTAAGTCAGCATAGTGATTGAAATATTTTAAAGCTTCTTCATCGTCAGGATGCGTGTCGAGATATTCTGTGATTTCTACGACAGCAAAGCTGACCATATCGATCCAGTGGAGGAGTTGGGACTGATTCATCTGACTGATCATCATCGGCATCTACCTCCGTTTGCGGCTAAAAATGGTTTATCCAGTTCTGGAAAAATAGTCCCGGCACTGAGTGAACGATCCGGTTCATAAACAGTAGAAAAATGCTGCCAGGGGACGTATGCCATGGCGAGTACATAATCAGAAATGGTTCTTATATTTTCTGAACAGGAAACAGAATCTGCACAGGATGCAGATTCTGTGCAAAAGTCCAGACCTGCACGGTGTGCAGGATGTGAAACAGATAAACGGTCGCAGGAACGATTGCTGTTCCCGGACATAGGATAAGGTCTCATAATAAGTTATTCCTTTCAATATCAGGTTTACAATAAGATATGTAAAAATGATGATTTTGGTTCATTTAGCAGACATCATATAAAAAGGTAAAAAATGCGTATTATCAAATCGAAAAAGAGTGTAAAAAATGTTGAAAAATATCAAAATGAGTATAAAATAAAAAATATTGGTATTAAAACAGCAGAAGACAGAGAAGGGGAATAAGAATGAATAAAAGAATTGTTGCAGGTATGCTGTTTACGACAGTTGTATGTATGATGTTAGGAGGCTGCGGCTTCACAGCTGATAAAGAAAATGTAAAGAATAGTGGTGCTGTGGAATCGGTAATGCCGGGAGCAGAAGTATCTACGGAGATGACAGAAAGAGATGCTGAGGCGGATAATGGTGTGGTACAGCTTAAAGTATGGTCGGAAGAAGACAACTTCGACATGTTAAACCAGATGATAGACAGCTTTGAACAGAAATATGCAGGACAGGCAAAGTTTGAGATTACATTGGAACAAAATGCTGATTCTGATACAAAGGATATTCTTTTGGGAGATATTCATAACGGGGCGGATGTTTTCCCGTTTGCGGATGATCAGCTTTCTGCAATGGTTGCCGCTGGTGCATTATATCCGGTGCCAAATGCAGAAGAAGTAAAGAGTGCGAATTTAGAAGAGTCGGTTTCTGCTGCATCTATTAATGATATCTTATATGCTTATCCAATGACGGCAGATAACGGATACTTCCTCTATTATGATAAAAATGTTCTTTCCGATGAAGATGTCCAGACGATGGATGGCATGTTAGAGGCACTGAATGCTGCAGGCAGATCATTTTCCATGGAGCTTAATTCGGGCTGGTATCTGTATACATTTTTTGGTAATACGGGTCTGGAGTTTGGTATTAATGATGATGGCGTGACAAATTACTGTAACTGGAACGCCACAGATGGAGCAATTAAAGGCGTTGATGTGGCACAGGCCATTTTAAATATCACAACCAATCCGGCATTTATCAGCCAGCCGGATGGAGATTTCATTACAGGAGTACAGAATGGTACGGTTAGTGCGGGAATCAGTGGCGTATGGAATGCAGTTTCAGTCAGGGAAGCATGGGGCGATAATTACGGAGCCGTAAAACTTCCAACTTACACGGTGGCAGGGCAGCAGGTACAGATGTCTTCTTTTACCGGTTATAAAATGATGGGCGTGAATGCATATTCCAAATATCCGGAATGGGCAGCAAAACTTGCAGACTGGCTTACAAATGAAGAGAACCAGACGATCCGTTTTGAAGAGAGAAATCAGGGACCTTCGAATACGAATGCAGCGGCTTCGGATGCGGTGAAACAGGTGCCGGCAATTCAGGCTGTTATTGCACAATCAGAATTTGGTAAACTGCAGCGCGTTGGAAACAGTTACTGGGATGCATGTTCTGCATTTAGTGATACGATGGCAGCTGGTAACCCATCCGGTCAGGATCTGCAGGAAATTATGGATACACTTGTTGAAGGAATAACAGCATCCGCAGCAAAATAAAGGATAGGAGACAGATCACATTATGAAAAAACAGGGACGTTTCAGCACGAAAATGATCATATTGATTCCGGTGTTTGTTATTGGAATTATATCTATTATTTCGAGTGTTCTGGCAGTAAAAAATATTCGTAAGGTTAATGAGAATGCAACACAGATTGCGAATGGTTATATGGTCTGTATCGCAGATTTGGGATCAATTCAGATAGAAACAGAAAAGATTCATCGGCTTGGATTGTCACATATTGTAGCAACAGATCTTGACTCAATGATCTCTCTTGTAGATGTCATACGTTCAGAACAGACGGTGCTTGATGAGTATCTGTCAGATTTTGAACAGTTTATAGATGATTCAGACCGCGAAAATTACGAGGCGATATTGTCAAATTATGAAGGTTTGAAATATGAAAATGCAAATCTTATGGCATACAGCGCAAATGGAAATAAAGAGGCTGCGTATGCTTTGGCAAACGGTGCAATTTCAGAGTATGCAGACAAGATAGATCAGAATATTACAGCAATCCAGGAAGTGGTAAATAATAATGCAGATACGGCAAAGCAGCAATTGACCAAGGTATATAAGTATTCTTTGACGGTCAGCTTCGTTACGATTGCTGTCAGCATGGCATCTTTGCTGTTTGCGGTATTTTCTGTACTGAAGATGGTAATCGTACCACTTTCTAAAACGAAGAATGAGATCAATGAGATTATTGATGGTATAGACAGAAGAGAAGGAGACCTGACCAGACGAGTAACCATTATGGAGAATCAGGAAGTGGCAGCAGTCGGCAGTGGCATCAACCTTTTCATGGGAAAATTACAGGATATTTTTAAAACGATCATTCATAATTCAAAACGTATGGAAACGGTAGTCAATGAAGTCCGTGAAAGTGTTATGACATCAAACAGCAGTGTGTCTGATCTGTCTGCATTAACGGAGGAACTTTCAGCTACCATGCAGGAGATGTCAGATAATGCCTCTTTGATCAATTCCAATACAGAATCTGTTGCGGGAGAGGTAAATCAGATTGCGGAGCGTACAACTGAGATTAATAATTATACGAAAGAAATGAAAGGTCATGCGGATTCCATGGAATCTGCTGCGCGTTCTAATATGGAATCTACCGGCACGAAAGTCAATGAGATTCTTGAGGTATTAAACAGGGCGATTGAGGACAGTAACAGTGTAAATCAGGTAAATAGCCTGACGGATGATATTTTGAATATTGCAAGCCAGACAAACCTGCTTGCATTAAATGCATCTATTGAAGCAGCCAGAGCAGGGGATGCAGGACGCGGTTTTGCTGTTGTTGCAACAGAGATCAGTCAGCTTGCAGCTGCCAGTCAGGAAGCTGCAAACCGTATCCAGCAGATCAACAGTGTTGTGACTCAGGCAGTGCATAATTTAGCAGACAATGCAAATGGACTGGTACAATATATGAACGAGTCGATTCTTCCAGAGTTTGAAGAATTCGTAACGGCCGGAAGTGAATATAAAAATAAGGCGACCTACATAGAGAATGTCATGAACGAGTTTGAATCAAAGACAGATTCGTTGAAGAATACAATGGTTGAAATACAAAGGTCCATCAATACGATCGCACATGCCATCGAGGAGGGCGCAAAGGGAGTCAGCAATGCAGCAGACAGCACGCAGGTGCTGGTTACGGATATGGAAAATATCTCGAACCGTATGGATGAGAATTTTGAGATTGCAACCGATTTGAAGAAAGAAACTGCAATATTTACCAAAATATAATGTCGGCAAAGTATCTAATAATAAAATAATAGCTGGGCAGCGCAGGGACAGGAGAAAAATCCTGTCTCTGTTTTCAATTTGTAAGCTTGTCAGGCAGAAAAAATTGTTATATAATGACGTGTACGGCGTTTGAAAATCTTTTCCGGATTTATAAAACGGAAAATGAGAATACAGGAGGAAAACAAACAATGAGCAAAGTAAGAACAAGATTTGCACCAAGTCCTACAGGAAGAATGCATGTGGGAAATCTGCGTTCTGCATTATATGAGTTTTTAATTGCCAAACATGCGGGCGGAGATTTTATGCTTCGTATCGAAGATACGGATCAGGAGCGTTTTGTGGAAGGTGCAGTTGATATCATATATCACACATTAGAGGAGACAGGTCTGGTTCATGATGAGGGACCGGATAAGGATGGCGGTTATGGTCCTTATGTGCAGAGTGAGCGTATGAAGACCGGCATCTACATGAAATATGCCAAAGAATTAGTAGAAAAAGGCGAAGCATACTACTGCTTCTGCGACAAGGAGCGTTTAGAGTCCTTAAAAACAGAAGTGGACGGTAAAGAGATCATGATGTATGACAAACACTGTCTGCATTTAAGTAAAGAAGAAGTGGAGGCAAATCTTGCTGCTGGCAAACCGTTTGTCATCCGTCAGAACATCCCGAACGAGGGAACAACGACCTTCCATGATGAGTTATACGGAGATATCACGGTGGATAATGCAGAACTTGATGATATGATCCTGATCAAATCCGATGGATATCCGACCTATAATTTTGCAAACGTGGTTGACGATCATACCATGAACATCACACATGTGGTACGTGGAAATGAGTATCTTTCCTCTTCGCCGAAATACCAGCGTCTGTATGATGCATTTGGCTGGGAATCACCGGTTTACATCCATCTGCCGCTGATCACGGATGAAAACCACAAGAAACTTTCTAAGAGAAGCGGACATTCTTCTTTTGAAGATCTATTAGAGCAGGGATTTTTAAGTGAAGCAGTTGTAAACTATATCTCACTGCTTGGCTGGAGTCCGGAAGATAACAGAGAAATTTTTACCTTAGATGAGCTGATCAAAGAATTTGATTACCACAGAATCAGCAAATCACCGGCAGTTTTTGATTACACAAAGTTAAAATGGATGAATGGCGAATACATCAAAGCTATGGATTTTGACAGTTTCTATGAAAAAGCAGAGCCATATATCCGCGAGGTGATCACAAAGGATCTTGATTTAAAGAAGATTGCAGCAATGGTAAAAACCAGAATCGAAGTATTCCCGGATATCAAAGAGCATATTGATTTCTTTGAGGCACTTCCGGAATATGATGTGGCAATGTACACACACAAGAAGATGAAGACAAATGCGGAAACTTCCTTAAAAGTATTAAAAGATGTACTTCCTCTGTTAGAGGCACAGGAAGATTACAGCAATGATGCATTATATGCCACATTGTTAAAATATGTGGAAGAGACCGGCGTGAAGAACGGTTATGTTATGTGGCCGATCCGTACGGCTGTTTCCGGCAAACAGATGACACCGGGCGGAGCGACAGAGCTGATGGAGGTACTTGGAAAAGAAGAGTCCATTGCCCGCATCAAAAAAGGTATTGAATTATTAGAGCAGTAAGAGTTTTTTATCAGGCAGGGAGATTTTCAATTTCCCTGCCGTTTCAAATTTATGAATTGAGGTAATCTATGAGCTTTAACGCATCACAGACACGGGCAATCCATCACAAAAACGGACCGATGCTCGTTCTTGCCGGACCGGGTTCCGGAAAAACCCTTGTAATCACAGAACGTACAAAATATCTGATCGAAGCGTGTGGGATAGATCCGGCACAGATCCTTGTTATCACATTTACCAAAGCCGCTGCAACGGAGATGAAGCGAAGATTTCAGCGGAAAATGAACCGGTCATGTCCGGTGACATTTGGCACGTTTCATGCAGTATATTTTGCTATTTTAAAACATGCATATAATTACAGCGCAGACAATATTGCCAGGGAGGAACAGCGCTACCAGTGTATGCGTGAGATCATAGCGAAAGAACATCTGACCTATGAGGATGAGACGGAGTTTATCACATCTCTGTTAGGGGAGATCAGTCTGGTCAAAAATTCCGGGATAGAAATCGCCAACTATTATTCGAAAAACTGTGCGGAGACCGTGTTCCGAAAGGTTTATCGCCAATATCATGAATTTTTGTACAAAAACAGACTGATTGATTTTGATGACATGTTAGTATACACGAAGGAACTTTTTGAACAGCGTGCCGATATCCTTGCCGCATGGCAGAATAAATACCGCTATATTTTGATCGATGAGTTTCAGGACATCAACCGGATCCAGTATGACATTATAAAAATGTTAGCGGGTGAGCGGAAAAATCTGTTTATCGTGGGGGATGATGACCAGTCGATCTACCGTTTCCGGGGCGCGAAGCCGGAGATCATGTTACATTTTAAAGATGATTACCCGGAGGCGGAGACGGTTCTTTTAGATGTGAATTACCGTTCCGTAAAAAACATTGTGACAAGTGCCGGATATCTCATCGGCCACAATAAGGAACGCTTTCAGAAAAAAATAGAGGCGGCGGATCAGGGGGATATCCCGGTTGAATGGCAGTTGTTTGAAAGCCAGCGCAAAGAAAATGCAAGAATCATCTGGGATATTCAGGAGGCGGTGGAGAAAGGCGCAAAATATGAAGAATTTGCAGTGCTTTTCCGCACCAATACACAGCCGAGACTTCTGATGGAACAGCTGATGGAGTATAATATTCCATTCCGAACGAGAGATACCGTGCCGAACTTATACGAGCACTGGATCGCAAAAGATATTTTTGCATACATAAGGATTGCGATGGGAAGCAGGGAACGCAGGGATTTCCTGCAGATCATGAACCGTCCGAAACGCTATATCAGCCGGGAATCGCTAGACGAGGAGACCGTAGCATTTGATGTGTGGGAGTGGTACTATGAGGAACAGCCGTGGGTGGCAAAGCGCATCGAAAAATTAGAGGGCGATATCCGTATGTTAGAGAGATTAAGTCCGTATGCGGCGATCAATTACATCCGGAAGGCAATCGGATATGATGAGTTTTGTACAGAATATGCGGATTACAGACGTATCAAAGCGGACGATCTGTTTGATGTTTTGGATGAGCTCCTGGATGCAGCGAGGGAATATAAGACTTATGATGCGTGGTTTGACCACATTGAAAATTACACAAAAGAGCTGCAGGAATTTTACCGCGTGCAGAATCAGAACCCGAACAGTGTTGCGTTAGCAACATTACATAGTGCAAAAGGTCTGGAATATGAAAATGTCTATATCATTGACGTCAATGAGGGTGTCATGCCATACAAAAAAGCAGTGCTGGAACCGGAAGTGGAAGAAGAGCGAAGGATGTTTTATGTAGGAATGACGAGAGCAAAAAAAAATCTGCATCTTTTTTCAGTCAGACAACTGAACCATAAAGATGCAGAAATTTCCCGTTTTATCAAAGAAGCGCAGCCACCGGAAAAGAAGAAGGATTAATCATCCATCTCCTCGAAGGCTGCCTCGTCTAAAAGTTCGTCAAAACGGTCGGATACAGCTTCGTATTCTTCATCGTCCTCAATGTTATCAAGGGAAGGATTGCCTTCGCTGTCTTCAGAATAACGATAAATAAATACTTCGCCTTCCTCGTTTTCCTCGCCATTTTCATCGAGTGGGAGAAGTGCAATGTAATCACGTTCGCCAACAGTAAAAATGGTAAGAATTTCGCATTCTACCTGACTTCCGTCGTCAAGATCAAGGGTTACAACGATATCTTCATCGTCATTGTTCTGGTTGAAATCGCTCATGCCGATACCTCTCTTTTTTATAGTGGTCCTAATAAAGACAATGACATCATAACATAATCGGATGTGATTGAACATATTTTTCTATACAAAATGTGAAAAAAAAGGTATACTATTTTTATTAGAAAAAGATACTGGGGTACGATAGAAAAGGTGGCAGACAGCATGGATTACACGATCAGAGAAGGCAATTACGAAAAGTTAGGAGTACAGAAAAAGGATGATGCAGTGATTTTTACGTTCGAAGGGGAAAAAGAAGAGAACTGCAGCATTCTTTTTTATGGGAAAAAAGCAGAACCTGTCTGCAAAATTTTAGTACCGGAGGAATATTGCCGGGGATCCGTGCGTTCTGTGGCCGTAACCGGTAAGTTATGGAAAAATTTAAGATACAATTATGAGATAAACGGAAAAATCATTACGGATACCTATGCAACCCGTATTATCGGCAGGGAAAAATGGAATGACAAAACCCGCAGTGAGAAGGATTATTTTATCTGTGGCGGTGCATATCCGCAGGCATTTGACTGGAAAAACGACAGACAGCCGGAGATTAAACGGCAGCAGATGGTTATGTATAAACTGCATGTGCGGGGATTTTCCATGGAGGATACATCCTGTCCGAGAAAAGAACGGGGGACATTCCGAGCGATTACAGATAAAATCCCATATCTGAAAAAACTTGGCATTACGACCATAGAGCTGATGCCTGCCTATGAGTTTGAGGAACAGGTGATCCCAAAGAAAACGGTACTGCCGGATTACCTTAAGTGGGAAAGTCACGGAGAAGATCTGATCAAACCGGAAAGTGTACAGCCGGTGGAAAAGATTAATTACTGGGGGTATGTTCCCGGCAATTATTTTGCACCGAAGGCATCCTACAGCAGCAGTGCAGATGCAGCGTCTGAGTTTCGGGAACTGGTACATACACTGCATGAGAACGGCATGGAATGTGTGATGGAATTTTATTTTGCGCCGGGGATGAACCAGAATGTGATTTTAGATGCACTTCGGTTCTGGGTTCGTGAGTATCATGTGGATGGATTTCATCTTCAGGGGGATTCACTGCCTGTTACGGCGGCGGCACAGGACCTTCTGCTCAGCCGGACAAAGCTGTTTTATACACATTTTGATCCGATCCTTTTGGAAAATGCAAAAAAATATCATCATTTATATGTATATAGTGATGAATACCTGTACCCGGCGAGAAAAATGCTGAACCATATGGAAGGAAACCTTAACGAGTTTTTCTGCCAGCAGAGAAAGCAAAACAGCGTGGAAGGGTTTGTCAATTACATTACTAATAATAATGGATTTACATTGTGGGATCTGTTTTCCTACTGTGAAAAACACAATCTGGAGAACGGGGAAGATAACTGTGATGGAAACAGTTTCAATTACAGCAGTAACTGTGGCGTGGAGGGAAATACCAGAAAAAGATACATTGATAATCTGCGGAAAAAACAGGTTAGAAATGCGTTGGCAATGGAGTTTCTGGCACAGGGTGTTCCATTGGTTTTAGGGGGCGATGAGTTCTTAAACTCACAGCAGGGTAATAACAATGCCTACTGTCAGGACAATAAGACCGGCTGGCTGAACTGGAAGAAACAAAAGAAGGAAACATGGCTGGCTGAATTTATAAAAAATCTGGCAGATTTCCGCAGGGAGCATCCGATCATCGCATCAGAACATCCGATGGAATTAAATGATTACGGCAGGAAAGGTTTCCCGGATCTTTCCTATCATGGGGAGAGCGCATGGATCTCTTCGATACCGGCTGACAGACAGGCGGCGGGGATTCTGTATTGCGGCGAATATGAAAAGAAGACAGATCAGACACCGGATGATTATATCTATATCGGCTATAATTTTCATAGCGGTCTGTCGCATCTTGCGCTGCCGAAACTCCCGCAGAACAAGAAATGGTATCTTTTGATGACTACGGCAGCGGAAAATTCGTTCCTGCCGGAAAAAGAAATCCTCGAGGATCAGCATCTTTTAGCAATCGAGGGTCAGTCGATCAATATTGTAATTGGAATATAAAAGTAGTAAAGAGGGTAAAAGAACATGATAAAGGCATGGAAACATTTATGCACGATCCTGCATCACAAAAATCTGGTCCGGGCAGGCTGTTTTAAGATCGGACTTTATAAGCAGGGACTGCTGCATGACATGTCGAAGTATACACCGACAGAATTTCTGGTGGGATGCAAATATTATCAGGGGACAATGAGTCCGAATAACGCAGAACGTGAAGATAAAGGGTATTCTGCGGCATGGCTTCACCATAAAGGACGAAATAAACATCATATGGAGTACTGGATTGATTATGGAGTCGGTGATGGAAGAGATGGACAAAAAACACATCGCGGGATCTGTGGCATGAAGATGCCGATTAAGTATGTAGCGGAGATGTATGTGGACCGCGTTTCTGCATCAAAGAATTATCAGCGTGATAAATTCAAACTGGACAGTCCGCTCCAGTATTATCTGAAGGGCAGAAAATATTATATTTTAAATGAAGACACAAAAGCCATGCTGGAATTATTACTGGTGATGCTGGCGGTAAAAGGGGAAGATGAAGTGAATCATTTCCTCAAATATGAGGTATTAAAGGGAAAAGTTCCCTATGAAAAAGAATACCTCATAAATCTCAGGAAAAATCTGGAAAAAGGCAGTGCATATCATCTGGAAGAGGAGCAGTGAGAACAAAAGATTCTCCTGTGATGGGATGCGAAAACGTTAAGCGGTAGGAGTGAAGTGCCTGCCGCTTTATTGTTGTGTCCGTCGGATTGTAAAGAAAATCCCCGATCAGCGGATGCCCAATTGATTTTAAGTGAACACGGATCTGATGGGTACGTCCGGTCTCTAAATGCAGCGATAACAGGGACAATCCGTCATGATAAGCAAGACGTCTGTAATGCGTGATGGCGCGTTCTCCGTTTTCAAAGTCAATCTGCCGTTCGATTGTCGATCCGGCAACACGTCCGATCGGAGCATCAATCGTTCCGGATTCGGGTGTTTTTCCGGAGGCAATGGCAATGTATTCTCTCGATATTTCACGTCTGGCTGCCGCGGTACTTAAAATAGCGGAACTTAACATGTGCTTTGCGATCAGAGTGAGTCCGGTCGTGTCACGGTCAAGGCGGTTGACGCAGCGGAAAGTATATGGAATCTCCTGGTCATTGTAATAGCCGCATACGGCATTTGCAAGCGTATGATCGTAATGATTCAGAGAAGGGTGAACGGGCATTTGAGCCGGCTTGTTTACGGCGAGGATATCCTCGTCCTCATAACAGATCGAAAGCGGCATGGAGACCGGTAAAATGTGCGCGGAGGAAGTGCTTTCTTCCAAGCGGATAAAAAGTTCATCTCCGGCGGATAACTTTGTGCGCATATAAGCCCATATGCCGTTTAACAGAACACTTTCGGGTGTTTTTTTCAGTTGTACAAATACTGCATTGGGATAGCCTTTTAATGAAAGGTATTCCCGAATGGTAAAGGAGTCGTATTCCGGTTCTATCCGGTATGTGAATTGTCGAATCATACGGACATTATATAATAAAACTTAGGAAAAATAAATGGGGAAAAGCACGCACACCCTGGTCAAAACATAGAATGTATTAATAAAGCTTTTAAGGTGCGTTTTGAAAACATTCTTATCCCCACTTACGCCAGAGCAGGAAAACGAATGCCTGAAAAAATTAAAAAAAGGTAGCCTTGAAGCAAGAAACGAACTGACACTTCACAATATGCGGCTGGTTGCACATGTTGCGAAAAAATATCAGAACTCAGAAGAAGATATGGAGGATCTGATCTCGATCGGAACGATAGGACTGATGAAAGCGATCGCAACCTACAAGGAAGATTACGGGAGCAGGCTGGCAACTTATGCAGCCAGGTGTATCGATAATGAACTTCTGATGTATTTTCGTGCAAAAAAGAAAGTGTCGCGTGAAGTATCATTATATGAACCGATCGGTATGGATAAAGAGGGAAACCAGATCCATCTGCTTGATATTGTAGAGAGTGAGGAGCCGGATGTTGTGGAGATGATGGAACGTACAAGACAGATTGAAAAGCTGCTTGGACTGGTTCCGAAAGTGCTGCAGGAACGGGAACTGTATATTGTTGTACACCGGTACGGATTATTTGGAAATAAGGCGATGACGCAGAGGGAAATTGCTTCCGCGGTTGGAATTTCGCGTTCTTACGTTTCGCGTATTGAAAAAAAGGCGCTGGATAAATTAAAAAAAAGTTTTTGCGAATAAGGTTGTACTTGCTACTATGAATGTGTTATACTTAGGCGACGGCGGATGTCGCCGCCTTATGTTCGGATTTGTATAAAGTCTAGGAAACTGAGCACAGACTGCTCAGTTGTCAGATGCACCGGCTGGCATATGCTGGTGCAGATCAGTTGCAGCATTTCTGCTGTGATCATCAGATAAATCAGAGGAAAAATGAATAAAAAGGAGGAGTACGTTGTATAGTATTGTATCAACGGCAATCATACACGGGATCCAGAGTGTACCGATTTCTGTGGAAGCAGATGTGAGTGATGGTCTGCCTGTGTTTGAAATGGTAGGATTTCTTGCTTCGGAAGTGCAGGAAGCCAAAGAGAGAGTGCGTACAGCATTGAAAAACTGTGGCTTTGCCCTGCCTCCAAAGCATATTACGATCAATTTTACGCCTGCGAATATCAGAAAATCCGGTTCCGGGTTTGACCTTCCGGTTGCGGTGGCAGTCCTTACCGCATTCGGGTATATCAGACAGGAAATGGTCAGGGAATATTTTGTAGCGGGAGAGGTTGGACTGAATGGAAAAGTACAACCGGTAAATGGAATTTTGCCAATGGTGGCGGAGGCAAAAGAAAGAGGAATGAAAAAATGTATGGTTCCATGGAAAAATGCAGGAGAGGCGGCATTGGTATCGGACATGCAGGTATTTGCCGTAAAAAATCTTGCGGATGCTGTGAATATCTTAAACGGAAATGGAGAATATTTTGATACTCCATATAATATAGAAGAAATGCAGACAGGGAGGATATTGGACTTTGCGGATGTGAGCGGTCAGGAGCTTGTAAAACGTGCCTGCGAAACGGCTGTTTCGGGAATGCATAACCTGCTTTTTGTCGGTCCTCCGGGAGCAGGAAAAACAATGATCGCAGAGCGGATCCCTGGAATTTTACCTTCGTTAAATACAAAAGAACGCATGGAACTTTCTAAGATATACAGTGTTTGCGGACTTTTAGAGCACAAAAGGGGACTGATGCAGGAAAGACCTTTTCGCGCGCCGCATCACACGATCACACCGCAGGGGCTTGCAGGAGGTGGTGCGGTGCCAAAACCGGGAGAAATTTCACTGGCGCATAAAGGAATCCTGTTTTTAGACGAACTGACAGAATTTCAGCGGGAAACTTTAGAGATATTAAGACAGCCGATGGAGGAGAAAAAAATCTGTATAGCAAGGCTGAATGCAAGTTATGAATATCCGGCTGATTTTATGCTTGTGGCAGCAATGAATCCCTGCAAATGCGGGTATTATCCGGACATGCAAAGATGTACCTGTACATCGGCTGCGATTGACCGGTATCTGCGGAAGGTCAGCAGACCGCTTTTGGATCGGATCGACATTTGTGTGGAAGTTCCACAGGTCAGATTTCGGGATCTTTACAATACCGGAAAAAGTGAAAAATCCGAAGAAATCCGAGCACGTGTTGTGCGCACGCAGGAAATACAAAAAATGCGGTATCGGGGAGAAAATTTTTGCTTTAACAGTCATATCCCGTCTTCGCAGATTTTTGAATATTGTAAACTTGACAAAAAACAGGAAATTTACATGGAACAAATGTATGACAAATTAAATCTGACTGCCCGCACCTATCATAAGATACTGCGTGTGGCGCGTACACTGGCGGATATGGATGAAAGCGAACAGATAAAAATGAGCCATTTAAACGAGGCGCTTTGCTACAGAAATATTGATAAAAAATTCTGGGAGGGGATGGATTGATCAATTATGCATACTGGCTTTCTAATATACCGGGAATTGGAATACGCACCAGAAACAGACTGATCGGTGCAGCGGGAAGTGCGCGGGAAATTTATGGACTGACAGAAAAACAGCTTCTTCTGATACCAGGGGTGGAAGAAAAGCATGCTGCAGGGATTATGGAGAGTAAAAAAAGAGATTATGATACAGAGTACGAAAGCATGGCGGAAAGAGGAATTTTCTTTTTGTCCAGAGAAGAACAGCTATTTCCGCAACGTCTTGCCGCGATTCCGGATGCACCGTACAGTCTGTATGTAAAAGGAACTATGCCACAGGAGTGGAATAATAAGACAGTGGCGATCGTGGGGGCACGCCGCTGTTCCGCTTATGGCAGCTCAGTGGCAGAGAAGATCGCAGGAAGGCTTGCTGCATCTGGCGCGTGGGTTGTAAGCGGCATGGCATCAGGGGTTGATGGCAGTGGACATACAGGTGCACTG
>ERZ773116.1201-NODE-1201-length-25221-cov-42.567989_pt1 | contig 25221 bp, 21 predicted proteins | sample MGYA00580563_ERZ773116 | MGnify/ENA primary metagenome ERZ773116 (study PRJEB29015, sample SAMEA2737864) | human gut metagenome | biome: human gut; feature: human-associated habitat; material: faeces | place: China | collected 2012 ... | reverse complement strand
ACTTCCACGGCGAGATGGACTTCAAGGTGGCCGGCACCAAGAAGGGCATCACCGCTATCCAGATGGACCTGAAGAACGACGGTCTGACCATGGAGATCATCAAGAACGCACTGGACATCACCTACGACGCCCGTGTGCAGATCCTGGATCAGGTGATGCTGCCCTGCATCGCCGAGCCTCGCGCCGAGGTGAGCAAGTACGCTCCCAAGATGCTGACCATGCACATCGATCCTGACAAGATCCGCGACGTCATCGGCAAGGGCGGCTCCGTCATCCAGAAGATCGTGGCCGAGTCCGGCGCCAAGATCGACATCGACGACGACGGCACCATCCACATCGCCTCCCCCGACGCGGAGAGCTGCGCCATCGCCAAAAAGTGCATTGACGACATTGTGTTTGTACCCGAGGTGGGTCAGCTGTACTACGGCCGCGTGGTACGCCTGATGACCTTTGGCGCTTTCGTGGAGCTGGCGCCCGGCAAGGACGGTCTGGTGCACATCTCCAAGCTGGCCGACCACCGCATCGAGAAGGTGGAGGACGCCTGCAAGATCGGCGACATGATGTGGGTCAAGGTCACGGAGATCGATGAGAAGGGGCGCGTGAACCTGAGCCACAAGGACGCCATGAAGGAGATCGCCGCCAAGGAAGCCGCCGGCGAGCCTATCAAGTAAGAGCGCTGACAGAAATTATGCAGAAGGGCCGCCACAGGCGGCCCTTCTGTTCGGTTTCGCCCGCCGCCGTCAGTGTCGCGGAGGAAAGCGGGCCTGTGCAAAAAGTGCATGAAGGTGTGGAAAACAAGGAAAACCTTGTCTATTTGCGTACAAACCAGAAAAAACGGGTTCCCGCCGCCAATTATGGTAAATCTCCCGTTTATGCGTATTTTTTTGACAAATTTACATTTACATAACGTATGTGGAAAACTATGTGGAAACTGTGCAAAACCTTTTGCGGTGGGCTTTTCGGCAGTTGCCTGTCCGTTATTTTTTGTGTAAACCTGTAACCTTTTTCATCTCCCGCTCTTTTTTTGGTGAGATACCGCGCTTGTTGTCCGGCGAGACTTGCATTGATCGGGGAAATACGGTAAAATATTGAAAAACAAATGGCTCGGTGTATGCCGGAGGAAAAATATGGCGAAGAAAAACGTATACGATAACGAGAGTATCTCCAGCCTCAAGGGCGCGGATCGGGTCCGGAAGCGGCCCGGTGTTATTTTTGGCTCTGACGGATTGGAGGGCTGTGAGCACGCGGTATTTGAGATCCTGTCCAATGCCATCGACGAGGCCCGCGGCGGTCACGGCAAGCTCATCACCGTCACCCGCTTTCTGGATCATTCCGTGCAGGTGGAGGATATGGGCCGGGGCTGCCCGGTGGACTGGAACGAAAAAGAGGGCCGCTACAACTGGGAGCTGGTGTTCTGCGAGCTGTACGCCGGCGGCAAGTACGACAACGAGAACAGCGAGAACTACGAATTCTCTCTGGGACTGAACGGCCTTGGCTCCTGTGCCACCCAGTACGCCTCCCGCTATATGGACGTCACGGTGTACCGCGAGGGGAAGGAGTACCGCCTCCACTTTGAGCGGGGCGAGATCGTGGGGCAGCTTGAAAGCACGGAGCTGACCACCAACAAGAAAAGGACCGGCACCACCATTCGCTGGCTGCCGGATCTGGAGGTGTTTACGGACATCGCCGTGCCGCTGGACTACTATCAGGATGTGATGAAGCGGCAGGCGGTGGTGAACGCCGGGGTCACGTTCCGGCTGCGGAACGAGACGGCCCCCGGCAAGTTCGACACCCAGGAGTTCCTGTATGCAAACGGCATTTCCGACTATATCCGGGAGCTGGCGGGGGACGACCCTCTGACGGAGCCGGTGTTCTGGGAGGCGGAGCGCCGGGGCCGCGACCGGGCGGACAAGCCGGAGTACAAGGTGAAGCTCAGCGTGGCGCTGTGCTTTTCCAACCGTGTGGCGGTGTGCGAGCACTACCACAACTCCAGCTTTCTGGAGCACGGGGGCAGCCCGGAGAAGGCCACCCGCTCGGCCATGGTGTCCGCCATCGACAAGTACCTGCGGGACAATAATAAGTACACCAAGGGCGAGTCCAAGATCACCTTCCCGGACGTGCAGGACTGCCTCGTTCTGGTGAGCAACAATTTCTCCACCCAGACCAGCTACGAGAACCAGACGAAAAAGGCTATCACCAACAAGTTCGTGCAGGAGACCATGACGGAGTTCCTCCGCAGCCGGATGGAGATCTACTTCATTGAGAACAAGGAGGCGGCGGAGAAGATCGCGGCGCAGGTGCTTATCAACAAGCGCAGCCGCGAAACGGCGGAGCGCACCCGCATCAACCAGAAGAAAAAGCTGACGGAAAAAATCGACATCGCCAACCGCGTCCAGAAGTTCGTAGACTGCCGCACCAAGGACGTGGATCGCAGGGAGATCTACATCGTGGAGGGCGACTCCGCTCTGGGCGCCTGCAAGCAGTCCCGCGACGCGGAATTTCAGGGTCTGATGCCCGTGCGGGGCAAGATATTGAACTGCCTGAAGGCCGACTATCCCCGTATCTTCAAAAGCGACGTCATCACCGACCTGATGAAGGTGCTGGGCTGCGGCGTGGAGGTCAGCGGCAAGGCGGTGAAGGATCTGAACCAGTTCGACCTTGCCAACCTGCGCTGGAGCAAGGTGGTCATCTGTACCGATGGCGATGTGGACGGCTTCCAGATCCGGACGCTGATCCTGACCATGCTGTACCGCCTGTGCCCCACCCTGATCCGGGAGGGCTACGTCTACATCGCGGAGACGCCGCTGTTTGAGATCACCTGCAAGGAAAAGGGCGGCGAGAAAACGTGGTTCGCCTACTCCGAGCGGGAGAAGGCCGATATTCTCAAGGAGCTGTCCGGCAAAAAGGTGAACATCCAGCGCTCCAAGGGACTGGGCGAGAACGACCCGGAGATGATGTGGCTCACCACCATGAATCCGGAGACACGGCGGCTTATCCGGGTGCTGCCGGAGGAGGCGGAGGAGACGGCGCGGGTCTTTGACCTGCTGCTGGGCGACAATCTGGCAGGCCGCAAGGACTACATCGCCGAAAACGGCTGCCGCTATCTGGATATGATCGATGTGAGCTGAGAAAGGAACCGCAATGGCAAAGAAGAAAACGGAAGAAAAGACCGTCCGCCGGCCCGCCGACCCCAATGTGATGGGTCTGCGGGGTGCGGTGGTGGAGCAGCCCATCACCCGCACACTGGACGAGAACTATATGCCCTACGCCATGTCGGTCATTGTCAGCCGCGCTATCCCGGAGATCGACGGCTTCAAGCCCTCCCACCGCAAGCTGCTGTACACCATGTACAAAATGGGGCTGCTCACCGGCAGCCGCACCAAATCCGCCAACATTGTGGGCCAGACCATGCGCCTGAACCCCCACGGCGATCAGGCCATCTATGAGACCATGGTGCGTCTGGCCAAGGGCAACGAGTCCCTGCTGCACCCCTTCGTGGACAGCAAGGGCAACTTCGGCAAGGTGTACTCCCGGGATATGGCCTACGCCGCCAGCCGCTATACCGAGGCGAAGCTGGCCCCCATCTGCGCCGAGCTGTTCCGGGATCTGGACTGCGACGCCGTGGACTTTGCGGACAACTACGACAACACCATGAAGGAGCCTACGCTGCTGCCCACCACCTACCCCAACGTGCTGGTGTCCGCCAATCAGGGCATCGCCGTGGGCATGGCCAGTCAGATCTGCGGCTTCAATCTGGGCGAGGTGTGCGACACCGCCATCGCCTGCCTGAAAAACCCTGACCACGACATCGCCTCCACCCTGCTGGCGCCGGACTTTCCCACCGGCGGCCAGATCATCTGCGACGGCGATGACCTGCGGAGCATCTATGCCACGGGCCGGGGCGGCCTGAAGGTCCGCGCCCGCTGGCGGTACGACAAGAAGGAAAATGTCATCGAGGTCTACGAGATCCCCTATTCCACCACCATCGAGGCCATTCTGGACAAGGTGGCGGAGCTGGTGAAGGCCGGTAAGGTCAAGGAGATCGGCGATATGCGGGACGAGACGGACCTGAGCGGTCTGAAGCTGGCCATCGACCTGAAGCGCGGCGTGGAGCCGGATAAGCTGATGGCCAAGCTGTTCCGCCTGACGCCCCTGCAGGACACCGTCAGCTGCAACTTCAACATCCTCATTGCCGGCATGCCCCGGGTCATGGGGGTGGGGGAGCTCCTCACCGAATGGACGGCCTGGCGCACCGACTGCGTCAAGCGCCGGGTGTACTATATCCTCAACAAGAAGAAGGAAAAGCTGCATCTGCTGCAGGGCCTGAAGCGTATCCTGCTGGATATCGATAAGGCCATCCGGATCATCCGGGAGACGGAGGAGGAGGCCGAGGTCATCCCCAACCTGATGATCGGCTTTGGCATCGATCAGGTGCAGGCGGAGTATGTGGCGGAGATCAAGCTGCGGAACATCAACAAGGAGTACATCCTCAAGCGGGTGCAGGAGACGGCGGCGCTGGCCGACGAGATCGACGATCTGGAGGACACACTGGCCAAGCCCAGCCGCATCCGCCGCATCATCGTGGACGAGCTGACGGAGGTGCGGAAGAAGTACGCCGTGCCCCGCCGCACGGAGATCGTGTACAGCCACGAGATCGAGGAGGAGCCGGAGGAGGACGCGCCGGAGGACTATCCCGTCCACCTGTTCCTCAGCCGAGAGGGTTACTTCAAGAAGATCACGCCCCAGTCCCTGCGGATGTCCGGCGACCAGAAGTACAAGGAGGGCGATGGCCCCGCCCAGTACTTCGAGGCCACCAACAACACGGAGCTGATGTTCTTCACCGACCGGCAGCAGGTCTACAAGACCCGGGCCAGCGAGTTCGGCGAATCAAAGGCCTCTCTGCTGGGCGATTATCTGCCCGCCAAGCTGGGTATGGACGCCGGGGAGAACGTGATCTTCCTGTGTCTGCCCGGCGATTACAGCGGCAGCCTGCTGTTCGCCTTTGCCAACGGGCGGGTGGCCCGCGTGGCGCTGAGCGCCTACGCCACCACATCCAACCGCCGCAAGCTCACCGGCGCCTACTGCGAGAAGTTCCCGCTGGTGCAGATCCTGCCGCTGGCGGAGGATCGGGAGCTGGCGCTGCTGACCAACGAGCCCCGCGCCCTGCTGGTACACACGGCGCTGCTGACGCCCAAGACCACCCGGGGCACCCAGGGTGTGCAGGTCATGAACATCAAGCCTAAATACCGGCTGGAGAGGCTGGCAGACGTGGCCGAAACCGGCATCACCAATCAGGCCCGCTACCGCACCCGCACCATCCCCGCTGCCGGCGCCCTGCTGCGGCCGGAGGACAGCGAGGAGAAGCAGCTGGAGCTGCTGTAACACCGGAAAAGGAGGACGTACCATGAAGAAACGCATGCTGCCGCTGCTGCTGGCCGCGCTGCTGTGCCTCACCGGCTGCGGCAGCTTTCTGGAACGGGAGTGGTACGAGGTCAAGGATCACAGCTCCTCGTATTACGAGGGCAGCGGCCGCGGTGTGCTGCAGGCCGACACCTATCAGGATCTGGTCAACGACATCCTGATCCTGGTGGGCAATCACACGGAGGAGGGCACCATCCGGCTCTACTGCTCGCAGGAGGGTCTGGACGCCAACGAGGCCGCCAGCAGCGCCTGTCAGGAGGTGGAGCACGACACGCCGGTGGGTTCCTACGCCGTGGAGTATTTGCAGTACACGGTGGACGACAGCGCCCGGAATTACAGTGAGATCGTCGTCACCATCGGCTATCGCCGCACGGAGCAGCAGCTCAACAGCATCGTCCACGCCACCAACATCACCGCGCTGCGGGATCTGCTGGCCGATGCGGCGGCGCAGGGGCTGACGGAGCTGGCGGTGCAGTTCAGCAGCGCCGACGGGACGGCTGCCGATGTGGAGCGGCTGGTGCGCGGCGTGGAGACGGCCTCCGGCGGGCAGGGGTGGACGGTGACGTTCTATCCCAGCCGGGACAATGTGGGGCTGGCGGAGATCCTGCTGGGCAGCTGAAGCCGAAAAGCGAAAAAGCGAAAAAGCCGAAAATGCGGGGTTGACAAACATGCATTTATGCGCTATAATCAGCCTTGCGTTTGCGGGCGTAGCTCATCTGGTAGAGCGCGACCTTGCCAAGGTCGAGGTAGCGAGTTCGAGCCTCGTCGCCCGCTCCAAAAAGAAGCACCATCCTTACGGATGGTGCTTCTTTTCGTGTGCTCCGCGGCGCTCACCGTCGTGTCAGCCGGCTCCCAGCCGCTGCCGCGGCCGGCAGTCGGGACACTTCCTCGAAACCGCCTCGCTTCTTCCGCCGCAGGCGGCGCTTCGGCGCTTTCCTCGTCGCCCGCGGGCGGGTGATTGAAAGCGCAAGAGAAACCCGACTAAGGTTTCCCTTGCACACTCCCCCTTCCTTGCGGTATACAGGGGTGCGGACAGCAGATACAGCTGCCATGCGGCGAAAGCCGCATGGCAGCTGTCATTTCCGGGAGTCCTGTCTCCGGCCGGGAGGGCGCTCAGTGCCAAACCGTCTGCGCCAGAGACGCGATCACTGGGAGCGTCAGCAGGCTCAGCAGCGTCGACAGCGTTACAAGATGGGCCGCATAGCCCGTATCCCGTCCGTACATCTGCGCGAACATGCTGGTGATACCCGCAACAGGGCATCCCGCCAGAATGGACAGGCTCAAGCACGTCTGCCTGTCCAGCGTAAGGGGCAGCACACGCAGCAGCAGGATGGTGACCGCCGGCAGCGCCAGCAGCTTGACCGCCGAGAGCAGGTACAGGGGAGGCTCCTTCACCGCTTTCTTCAGGTCCGACGCCGCCATCTGCGCGCCGATGACCACCATGGCCAGCGGCGTATTCAGCGCGCTCATGCTGCTCACCGCGGCCATCACCGGGGAGGGCAGGCTGACATTGAACGCAAACAGCGCCACCGCCGCCAGCATTCCCATCACGCCGGGGTTCAGAACCGCCTTTCGCAGGGACATCTGCTGTCCCATCAGCTTGACGCCGTAGGTCCAGCAGAACAGCTGAAAGACCGCCGCGCAGAGGATGCAGTACACCACCGCATCCTGCCCCAGCACAGAGGAGATCAGAGGGATCCCCATGAATGTCAGATTGCTGAACTGTACGCCGTACAGTGAGACTGACCGCCTCTCCGGCGGCTGCTTCCGGCACAGGGACCGCGTGATCAGTGCGTACAGCGTGAACAGCCCCAGTATGACCGCCGTCACATACAGCATGTAGCGGGCGTTTTCCGCCGTGCGCTCGATCTGGAACGCCTGTATCTCCACACAGGGCGTGACGATGAACAGCAGCAGATATGTGAGCTGTGACAGTGTTTCGTCGCCGAGCTTTCCGGATCTTTTCAGGAAAAAGCCCACCAGCATCATCAAGAACAGTGTCACGATGCTGCCCGCTACGATGAGATAATTCGTTACCATACCCTACCTGTCCCGTTACATTTTCCGGCGGCGCAGCCAGCGGACAAAGCCGCAGGCCAAAAGCCCCACCGGGATCACCACGATCAGCACCAGGCCCCAGATGCCGCCGGTGGTCACGGAGTTTCTGGGCTCTGTCAGGTCAATGGCGGGGATGTTGAAGGAGGAGACGTCCTCCATGCCCGCCGTCGCCGCCTGCAGGAACAGCTCGGCATTGCTGACGTTGGCAAAGTTGTCCAGGATATCCGCGTCCGTCAGCGCGTCAGAGCCGATCACGGTAAAGCGGGACGTTCTGCCGTCGTCCAGCGTCTCCACCGCCACCGCGCCCAGAGAGAAGCAGCCGCTTTTCTGCTGCGACTCGTCAACGACCGCCCGACCGCTGTCCGATGTGTTCAGAAACGACCGTACCGTGATGGAATCACGCTGCGGCTCACACAGCGTCATGCCCCGGGCCTGATAGAACAGAAACAGCGATTTTGAGGATATGCCCGCCGCCGCGTCTACCGCGGGATCCACCGACGGGAAGATCAGGTAATAATTGTTCTGGTAGTACCGCTGCATGTCCGCCACGATCCCCGGCTCCACCGCAAGGCCGTACTCAAGGCACAGTGCCTCCAGGTTCGTCAGGCTCACGTTCTGGCCGGCCATGGCGTACATCACCTGCCCGCCCTGCGCCAGATAGCCGCGGAGCATCTGCAGCTCGTCCACCGCAAGATCCTTCGCCGGTGCGTTCAGGATCAGCAGGGCGCAGTCCTCCGGAATGCCGCCGTCCGTCAGCAGGTTGACCTCGTTCACGGAGAAGTGGGATTTCCGGAGGAGGTCCTTGGCCTTGACCGCCATGGTGATCTCCCCGTGGCCTGTTGTGGTATACGCCGCCTTGGAGGTACCGGTCAGCACGTTGTCAACGGCGGAGGTCAGCAGACCCTCTCCGTCAAAATCCGTTTCTTCGTATGTGCCGTAGTAATAGTACGTCATGGCGTCGTATCCGATGATGTCCGCCGTGTCGATCTTCTCCGCACGTCCGGTGGCGGCGCATTCCACGATGATGGTCCCCGCCTCGCAGTCGTACTTCGTCAGCGCCGCAGGGTAGCCCACCGGGTCCACATAGGACAGGTGCAGCATCGGAGACAGCTCCGCGTAGCGGTCCAGAAAGCGGACGATCCGCCGGTCCATGGATGCCTCGTCATCCAGCACGGTGATATCCACCGCCTCACGCAGGCCGGAGAGATAGTCACGGGAGACATCGCTGATCTCGTAGATGCCGGAATTCGTCATGTCAAAGCGGGAAAAGCGGTCCGGCAGCCGGTCCGCCAACAGATCCAGCGCGATCAGCAGCAGAATGGCCGCCACGACCGACAATGCCGTCATGGTCTGTATGGAAAGCTTCTTTTTCATAGATCCGCGCCTCCCTTCAGTTCCAGCGCCTACTGCGGATAGCCGTTACGGTCAGCATGATGGCCATGACGATCACGGTGAGGTACAGGAGCACGCCCCGGATATCCAGAATGTGCTCGGATGCCGCGGTGCGGAACGCCGCATGCAGCGAAAACAGCTTCAGTGCATCCGGGAGCATCCCCGCAAAGCGGCGGGTGTCCAGGAAATACCAGCCCACCAGCAGGACGCTCCCTCCGGCCAGCAGGACGGCTGCCATCCGGCGATCCCGGGAAATGGCATAAAACAGGGCTGTCAGCAGCAGCAGGATGACCAGAATGCCTATCAGGGAGCCGACGGCGGACACCGGCAGGTATTCCACCAGCCCGTCCCACAGATACAGCAGAAGCAGTGCACAGAACGACAGTCCCGCCGCGATGAGCTGGCTGCCGGTCAGGGTGGAGATCAGCATGCCCACGGCAAGCTGGGCGGCGCCCAGCAGGAAAAACATCCCGATGGCCGCATAATCCGCCCCCAGAAACGCGCTGCCGCACAGGCGGATGATCAGCGGGCACAGACAGCTGATGCCCATGGGGATCGCCAGTACGCACAGGAGCGCGCCGTATTTGCCCAGCACGATATCCTCCTCGGTGACAGGCGCCGTGAGGAGCAGCTGATCCGTCTGCATCCGGCGCTCCTCCGCAAAGCAGCGCATGGTCAGGATGGGGACCGTGATGAGGAAAATGTACCGGATCTGGTCCAGTGTGGAGGCAAAGAATACGCTCCCCTGAAACAGGTTCAGGATCATGAAGTAGATGCCGGTAAAGGCCAGCAGCGCCGCCACGAATATCCAGCCCGTCAGGGTGTTGAAATACGACGCAAATTCTCTTTTCAGGATGGCTTTCATACCGGCACCTCCTTATCCTGCGCCGCGGTATCCGCCCGGTGCAGCCGTGCAAGGGCTCTGGCCGCCACGGCGTCATCCTCGTCCGTCAGCTCAAGGAACGCCTCCTCCAGCGTTCCCGCCCGGGGATGAAGCGTCAGCAGCGGGCAGTCCGCCTGCGCAAACGCCCGGAATACCGCCTCGCGGCAGTCGTACCCGGCGGAGATCTCCGCCCGCGTCTCCCCCTCCGGGGAGGCGCACACGGACACGACGGAGACGCCCGCTATCCCCCGGAGGAGCTGCTCCACCTGCTCCGGCGAGGCCTTGGCTGCCAGCGCAACGGCGCCGTTGTCGGACAGCCGCGCCTCCAGCGCCTGCGGCGTATCGCACACCACAAGGCGGCCCTTGCGGATGATCAGCAGTCTGTCGCAGACGGCGCGTATCTCCGAGAGAATGTGGGAGCTGAGGATGATGGTGTGCTGCTTTGCCAGATTGCGGATCAGCTCGCGGACCTCCGCCATCTGCTTCGGGTCAAGGCCGACGGTGGGCTCGTCCAGAATAATGTTGTTGGGCGCGCCCAGCAGCGCCTGCGCCAGACCCACGCGCTGGCGGTAGCCCTTGGACAGGCTGCGGATCAGGCGGTTGCGCATGTCCGCGATGTGCAGCGCCTCCATGAGCTGCTCCGCCTGCCGGACGCGCTGCTCCTTTGCAAGGCCGCGCAGCTCCGCCACGAACAAAAGCTGCTCACGCACCGTCATCTCCCCGTACACCGGCGGGATCTCAGGCAGATAACCCAGCCGGCGGCGGGCCGCTTCCGCATCGGTGACAATATCGTGTCCGTTGATGAGGACTGTGCCGCCGGTGGCGGCGAGATACCCCGTCATGATATTCATGGTCGTGCTCTTGCCGGCGCCGTTGGGCCCCAGAAAGCCCAGTATCTGCCCGTCCTCGGCGGTAAAGCTGAGTCCGTCCACCGCGTAATGCCCGCCATACTGTTTTACCAGATCTCTTACTTCTATCATGCTTTTCTCCTGTGTCTAATGCTTCTTTTGAAGGGCTAGAGCCTTTACTGCATGATGCAGCCGCCGGTCACGTTGATGCCCTGCCCCGTCATATTATCCGCGAAGGAGGAGGAGAGGTACAGGAACATACGGGCCACATCCTCCATGGTCTGCGGACGCCTGAACGGGAACGCCTCCATGCGCATGTTCCAATACTGCTGGGGGTCGCCGCCCTGCGCCTCCACATCCGCCAGGATCCGCTGCCAGATGGGCGTCAGGATAATGCCGGGGCAGACCGCGTTGACGTTGATGTTATAGGGCGCCGCGTACCGCGCGATGGCCTGTGTGAGCCCGGTAACGGCAAACTTGGAGGCCGTGTAGGCCACGTTGGTGTCATATCCGTGCTTTCCGGACTGCGAGGACATGTTCACGATCTTGCCGACGCGGTTGGGGATCATCACGCGCAGCGCCGCCTGGTCCACCAGAAACGTCCCCTTCGCATTGATATCCATCATGACATCATAATCCTGCTCTGTCAATTCCAGAAAATCCTTTTTGCCGCTGACGCCGCCGATATGGTTCACGATGTCCAGCATGCCGAAGATACGCACCGCCATTTCGATCATGGCGTCCACCTCGGCCTTTACGCCCACATCGCACCGGCAGTGATCCGTCTTTACGCCATAGGTCCGCGCGATCTCCGCCGCAACGGCGCAGGCCGCCGCCTCGTCGATGTCCGCCACCAGCACATTGGCGCCCGCCTCGGCCAGCAGCATGGCCGTGCAGCGGCCCATGCCGCCACCGCCGCCGGTCACGACGGCATTTTTACCCGCCAGGGAAATTTCAACGCTCATTACAAGTACTCCTTCTTTTGTTCCTGCGGCCGCAGTACATATTTCAGTCCTGCGCGCGCCTCTGTCAGCGCGAAGGCGCACTCCCATTCCGTCAGGGGAAAAACTTCTGAGATCAGGGGCTTGAGCGTCAGCCGGTCCGATGTCTCCAGCAGGCGGATACCCTGCTCCCACCAGACCGGCAGGGTGGCAAAGGAGCCGGTAATGGTTTTTTCCTCCTGTGTCAGCAGAGACAGGTCGATGCTGACCGGCTTTTCCGGAAGCGCCACCTGCACCATGGTCCCGCCCTTACGCAGTCCGCGAAGACAGGATGTCACCGAGGTGGACGCGCCGCTGCACTCAAAGGCGGCACAGACGCCAAGATCGCCGCTGAGAGCATGGAGCTGCTCTATCAGATCCGGCTCCTCCGCATACAGCGTCCTGCTTGCACCAAACTGCCTTCCCAGCGCCAGCCAGGCATCATCCTTCTTTGTGCCTACCAGAAGCACCTGACAGCCCATCTCGCGCAGCAGCTGCGTGCACAGGAGGCCCATGGCGCCGGGGCCGCTGACCAGCACCGGGTCGCCGGGGTGCAGCTGCACCGTGCCGTACACCGCCTGCACACAGCAGATATAGGGCTCGATCACCGCACCCTCCTCAAAGGACAGGTGATCCGGCAAACGGTGCGCACGGTGCGCGGGCACCACCACGAACTCCGCCATGCCGCCGTCCTCTCCGCTGCCGATGGACCGGCGGGACAAGCAGCGGTTCTGATGACCCGTGGTGCAATAGAGACATGTGCCGCACACGGTAAAATACGTCTCCGGTACGACCCTCTCGCCCACCGTCAGGTTTGTTACGCCCGCGCCCAGCTCCTCGACGGTGCCTGACAGCTCGTGGCCCAGCACCACAGGCGGGGAACTGGGATAGCTGCCGTCACGGATGTGCAGGTCGGAGCCGCAGACGCTGACCGCCTGCACACGCAGCAGGACCTGTCCCGGCCCCGGACGCGGTACAGGACACTTCAGCAGTGCCAGCGACCCCGGCTTGTTATCGGTCTTTGTCAGTGCGTACATTTTTCATTTCTCTCTTCTATGCAGCATGACCGCAGCCGCTGTGAGACGGCTGCGGTCATGGATGTTATCCGTTGGCCCTGCCGCAGCGCGGATGACATGCTGTTTCCTTAATAGATGGACTCGTAGATCTCCACCATGTCCTCAACGGTCAGAGACACATAGTTGTTGTTGAGCAGGCGGGTCTGACCGGCCATCACGCCCTCCGCAAAGCCACGGAACTCATCGCGGGAAATGCCGAACTCCCGGAGCGGCTTTCGGGGCTGCACCTCGTCAAACAGGCGGAAGGCGGTATCCAGCGCCTGCTCGGGGGCGACGCCCAGCAGCTCGCCCAGCAGCGCCTCCAGCTGGTTCAGCTTGCCGACGGGCTTCTTTTCCTTATACTTGCGGAAGGTAGCCGCAAAGACCAGCTGGTTGGACTCGCCGTGGGGGATGTGGTAGCCGCCGCCCAGCGGGTAGCTCAGCGCGTGCACCGCGGCGCAGCCGGCGGAGCAGAAGGCCAGGCCGGCATAGGTGGAGGCGATCTGGAACTCCCCGGCCTTGTCCGTCCACTTGTCGCGGCCATTGGCCACCACATACCGGTAGCCCTCCACGATCATGCGGATGGCCTTTTCGGAGAACAGCTCGGAGATGGGCGTCGCCTTGGGAGAGAGGTAGGACTCCACCGCATGGATCAGGGCGTCGATGGACGAGGTGGCAAAGAATTTGTAGGGCAGCCCGAAGATCAGCTCGGGGATCAGGATCGCCTTCTTGGCAAACATCAGGTCGTTATTCAGGCCGCGCTTGGTGTGCAGGGACACCAGCTCCACGGCGCAGGCGTTGGTCACTTCGCTGCCGGTGCCGCAGGTGGTGGGGATGGCATACACATCAAAGCTGCGGGTGGGCTTTTCCGCATCGGGGCTCAGGTCGAACAGCGCCTCCGTCTTGACCTTGGAGGTGTGGAGCGACAGCATCTTGGCCGTGTCCATGACGGCGCCGCCGCCAATGGCGATCATGCGGTCGATCTTCTGGGGCAGCTCCGCGCGGATCTCGTCCACCATCGTGGTGGTGGGCTCGCCCAGCGCATATTTTTCCAGGAAGATCACGCCGCAGGGCAGCGCCAGAGGCTTGATATACTTTTCATACAGGAACTCATTGGTCAGGACAAAGTCATTAGCGCCGATCTTCTCCGTCTCCACGAAGTCCGCAAAGGAATCCGCAAAGCACAGGTCTGTGTACATCTTGAACTCTTTCATGAATAAACCTCCATTACCCTTTATTTACGAGCCTTGGGTACGTTGACGCATCTTCCGTGGCAGACATGGGCCGCCTCCATCAGCACCTCACTGACCGTGGGGTGCGGGTGCACGGTGCTGCCGATCTCCGCGATGGTGCCCTCGCACTCCATGACTGCGGCCACCTCGGCCGCCAGATCCGTGGCGCGGGGCCCTAGGATGTGGCAGCCCAGGATCTCGTCTGTACCGCGGTCAAAAACGAACTTTACGATACCCTCGTTAGCGCCCATCGTCAGCGCCTTTCCGTTGCCGCTGAGGCTGAATACGCCTGTGCCCACATCCCGGCCGGCGGCGCGGGCCTGCTCCTCGGTAAGACCCACCATCGCTGTTTCGGGGCTGCAGTACACGCAGGAAGGGATCCGCTGGTAGTGCAGCTCTCTGCAGGGCTTTCCGGCGATATGATCCGCCACCATGACGCCCTGGGCGGACGCCACATGTGCCAGCTGCATCTTGCCGTTCAGGTCGCCGATGGCGTAGATGCCGGGCACGTTGGTGCGGCACAGGCCGTCCGTTTCCACGATGCCCTTGGCGTTTACGCTGACGCCGGCCTTCTCCAGCCCGATGTTCCGGCTGTTGGCCTTCCGGCCGCCGGCCATCAGGACCACGTCGCCCTCCACGGAGCCCTTCGCGCCGTCCTTGAGCGCGCTGTAATGCACGCACAGGCCTTCCTCGATGGAATCCACCCGCACGCCCAGCACCAGCTCAACGCCGGACTTCTTCAGCTTGGCCTCCACCATGTCGGTGATGTCCTTGTCCAGCGGTCCCAGGATGCGGTCCAGCATCTCCACCACGGTGACGCGGACGCCCAGCCGGTAGAAGAAGGTGGCAAATTCAATGCCGATCACGCCGCCGCCCACGATGATGATGTGCTTGGGGCAGGTGGTCATGTCCAGCAGGCCGGTGGAGTCTACCACGCCCGGCAGGTCGACGCCGGGAATGGGCAGGACGGCAGGAACAGAGCCGGTGGCCAGCACGATGTGCTCCGCCGACAGCACCTCGCCGTTAGACAGCTCCAGCGTGCGGGGGCCGGTGAGCACGCCGCGGGCGGCGATGACATCCACGCCGTAGCTCTTTTCCATAAACGCGATGCCATTGCTCAGTTGTCTGGATACCGCGTTTTTCCGCTGGATGATCTTTTCGTAGTCAAAGCGCACGCCTTCCGCCGTCACGCCGAAGGGCGCGCCGTTTTTCGCCTCATAGTAGACATCGGCGCTGTGGAGCAGGGTCTTGGTGGGGATGCACCCTCTGTTCAGGCAGGTGCCGCCCAGCTGCGCCTCCTCCACCAGGGCCGTCTTTTTCCCGTTCTGGGCAAGGCGGATGGCGCACTCATAGCCGCCGGGGCCGCCGCCCAGAACGACCGCATCATATTTCTGCATCGTCATGCCCTCCTCAGATCAGCAGGATGGGGTTCTGCAGGTAGCCCTTGACCTTCTGCAGGAACTTCGCGCCTTCCGCACCGTCGATGATCCGGTGGTCATAGCTGAGGCACAGATTGCACATGGAACGGATGACCACCGTATCCTCACCGTCAGCCCCGGTCTCCACCACGGGCACCTTGGCGATCTTGCCCACCGCCAGAATGCCGGACTCCGGCGGGTTGATGATGGCCACAAAGTCGTCCAGATCGAACATGCCCAGAGAGGAGACGGTAAAGGTGCCGCCGTGATAATCCTCGTCCGTCAGCCGGCCCTCGCGCGCCTTGTCGATCAGCTCGGCGGAGCGCTGGGCGATGCCCTGGAGTCCGATGATGTCCGCGTCGCGGATGACGGGGACGATCAGGCCATTGGGCACGGAAACGGCTGTGCCGATATTGACATAATCGTGATACAGGATGCTGTCGCCGTCCACCGAGGCATTGACGATGGGGTAGTCCTGCAGAGCCTTGGCGCAGACGCGGACGATGATGTCGTTGTAGGAGATCTTGATGCCCATGGCCTTGTACTGCTGACGCAGCGCGATGGCCGCCGTCATGTCCACACTGATGCGGTGGCTGGTCTGGGCGTTGGTGCTCTTGCTGTTGAGCATGTTCCGGGAGATGGCCTTGCGCATCCCGCTCATGCGCTCCGTGCGTACGCCGCGGGTCATCTGGCCGGGCACCTCCGCGACAGGGGCGGGTGCCGCTGCGGGCTGCGCCTGCGGCGCACTGCCGGGCAGGTCCGCCGTGGTGATCTTTCCATTGGCGCCGGTGCCGTGGAGGCCCTCCAGCGCGATGCCCTCCGCCTTTGCCACATTGGCGGCCAGCGGCGTAATGACGACGCGGCCATCCAGCACGGCCTGCACGTCCCGCTCGATCCGCAGTCCGTCAGGGCCGCTGGCGGGGACGGAGGCGATATTGATGCCGTTCTCCTCCGCGCGCATGCGGGCGCGGGGCGAGGCAAATATCCGCTGACCGTCCGCAGCGTCCGGGGCTGCGGCGGGGACGGGGGCCGGGGTCGCCTCCGGAGCGGCCGCGGGAGCCTCGGCGGCAGGTGCCGCGCCGTCCGCCTTGGGCAGATACGCGGAGATGTCCTCCCCCGGCTCACCGACGATGGCGATGGGCTCCGTGATGGGCACCACATCCCCCTCGGGATGCAGGATCTTCAGCAGCGTACCGGTGGCGGTGGAATCCATCGTGATGGTCAGTTTGTCCGTTTCCATCTCAAACAGGGGCTCGCCCTCCTTGCAGAGTCCGCCCTCCTTCACCAGCCAATTCGTCAGGGTTCCCTCCGTCATGAGAAGCCCCTGCTTCGGCATAATAATCAACGAGGCCATAATCGTGCTCCTTCTTCCTTATTTGTAGGCAACCGCCCTGCAGGCGTTGACAATATCCTCGACACTGGGAATGACCGCCTGCTCCAGCCCTAGATTGAAGGGCAGCGGGCACGCCTTGGCACCCAGATGGATGGGAGCCGCGTCCAGATAGCGGAAGGCGCGGTGCATCGTCTCGGTAATGACCTGCGCGCCCCAGCCGTTGTTCTGGTGCGCTTCGTGCACCACCACCAGGCGGCCGGTCTTTTTGACGCTCTCCACGATGGTGTCATAGTCAAAGGGCACCAGCGTGCGGGGGTCGATGACCTCGGCGGAGATCCCCTCCTTGGCCAGTTCCTCGGCAGCGGCCAGAGCGTGCTTGACGTACAGCAGGTTGGTGACGATGGTGACATCCGTTCCCGCGCGCTTGATGTCCGCCTTGCCGAAGGGGATCATGAAGTCGGGATCCTCGGGGACCTCGCCCTTCGTGGCGTAGAGCATCTTGTGCTCGAAGAAGCAGACGGGGTTATCATCGCGGATCGCCGTGCGCAGCAGGCCGGCGGCCTCCGCAGGCGTGGAGGGGCACACCACCTTCAGGCCGGGGATATGCATGAAAATGCTCTCCACCGACTGGGAGTGGGTGGCCGCATTGCCGCGGCCCGTGCCCTGCTGGCCGCGGATCACCAGGGGGATCTTGGCCTGGCCGCCGAAGATGTAGCGGGTCTTGGCCACCTGGTTGAAGATCTGGTCGGCGCAGACAAAGGAGAAATCCCAGTACATCAGCTCTACGATGGGCCGCATACCGCCGCAGGCGGCGCCCAGGCCGGCGCCGACGAACGCCTGCTCGGAGATGGGAGTGTTGCGGACGCGCTCGCTGCCGAACTCCTTGTACAGGTCGCGGGTGCAGCCGTATGTACCGCCCAGCTTTTCCACGTCCTCGCCCATGACAAACACCTTGCCGTCACGTCTCATTTCCTGTGCGATCGTCTCCCGGATCGCCTGTGCATAAGTCAAAATAGCCATTCTCTATTCCTCCTTAACCCTCGTAAAAAACATCATCCATCACATGTGCGGGGTCCGGCTCCGGGCTGTTCATCGCAAAGTCCACAGCCTCCTGGATCCGCTTTGCGCAGTCCGCGTCGATGGCATCCAGCTCGGCAGCGGTGGCCGTCTTGTCCTCGATCATCTTCTTGCGGAAGTTGGCGATGGGGTCCTTGTTGGCCTTCCACCACTCCACATCCTCTCTCTTGCGGTACACCTCGGGGTCGCCGGTCCAATGGCCGCGCCAGCGGTAGGTCTTGCACTCCAGCAGCGTGGGGCCTTCGCCGTTGAGGGCGCGCTCCTTGGCTCTGGCAAAGGCGTCATAGACCGCCTGCACGTCGTTGCCGTCCACGATTTCGCTGGCGATACCGTAGCCGGCGGCGCGGTCAGCGATGTTCTCCACGGAGGTGGACTGCCACTGGGGAACGGTCATGCCGAAGCCGTTGTTTTCGCACACATAGATCACCGGCAGCTTCCACAGGGCCGCCAGATTGATGGATTCATGGAACGTGCCCTGGTTGGATGCACCGTCACCGAAGAACACCACGGAAACATTGGGCTTGTTCTGCATTTTGAAGGCCAGGCCGCCGCCGGTGGCGATGGGGAGGCCGCCGCCAACGATGGCATTGGCGCCCAGATTGCCCTTGGAGAAATCCGCAATGTGCATGGAGCCGCTGCGGCCCTTGCAGTAGCCGGTGGCCTTGCCCATCAGCTCCGCCAGCGCTCTGCCCAGGTCCGCGCCCTTTGCGATGCAGTGGCCGTGGCCGCGGTGTGTGGACGCGATGTAATCCTCGTCGCTCAGCTGCGCGCAGATGGCGGCCGCCACAGACTCCTCGCCCGTGTACAGATGCACGGAGCCGCGCAGCTTGTTTTCCGTGAACAGCGTCCACGCAGCCTCCTCAAAATCACGGATCTCGTTCATCTTGGTATAGATCCACAGGCTGGTCTCTTTGTTGATCTTAGCCATTTCACTTACTCCATTTCTTTTAGAATGTATTTCTTGGGACAGCTTTGCCCCGGAGCATGCACAGGGAGGCGTCCTGCTCAGAGGGCTTTCAGCTCCTGTATGATGCGGGCATATTCGCTTCGCGGATGGTCAAACAGCATCGTTCCCAGGACCATACCGACGTTGTGCAGCTTCATCCGTTTCACGGCTTCCGCCGTTATGCCGCCATCCAGCAGGATCTGGTAGCCATAGCGTTCCTGTTCTCGGGAAAACTGCACGATCTTGTCGTCCACATACAACAGGTAGCTCTGCCCCGCAAAGCCGGGATATACGGTCATGATCAGTACATAATCCGTCAGGGGCAGCAGCGCCTCCACAGACGCCATGGAGGTGCTGGGGTCCACCGCGATGCCGGCCTTCATGCCGAGACGGCGGATCTCCTGCAGCGTTGCCGCCGGCTGCGGGTCCGCGTCCGGGTGGATGTGGACGATGTCCGCGCCGCATTCTGCCAGCATCGGTAGAAAGCGGATGGGGCGGTTGAAGCACAGGTGCACATCCACAGGCTTGTCGGTGCAGCGGCGGACAAAGGCCAGATCTTGCAGGCTCATGCCGATATTTTCCACAAAATTCCCGTCGAAAAAATCCACATGGAATATATCTGCACCGGCACGGTCCAGCTCCCTGATCTCCTCCTCCATTTCATGGAGAGGGATGTAATAGGCGGAAACACCCAGCTTGAAGTGATCCTTCATAAGTTCGCCATGCCCTGTTACAGGATGTTCGGCAGAAACATCACAATATCCGGCACATAGGTGAACAGCAGCAGGCACGTCACGCTGGCCAGCAGGAACGGCCAGATCTCCTTGATATAATCCTGGACGGGCGTGTCGGTCACGGACGTGGTGATGAACATCATGGCGCCGAAGGGAGGCGTAAAGCCGCCGAACTGCAGGTTCACGCACATCACGATGCCGAAATGGATCAGGTTCAGGTCAAAGGACTGGGCCGCAGGCACCAGCAGAGGGGCGCACAGGATCATGGCGGCGCCGGCGTCAAAGAAGCAGCCGATGACCAGCAGCAGGACATTGACCAGCAGCAGGAACTGCCACTGATTGTGGCACACGTCGATGATGAGGGCCGTGACTCTCTGGGGCAGGCTCTCCCATGTCAGGTAGGAGGACAGGCCGTTTGCACCGGCCAGAATGAACATGACGCCGGCGGTGGCCACCAGACTCTCCTTTAGGATGGGGATCAGGTCCTTGAGCTTCAGCTCGCGGTAGATGACGGCGCCGACGAAAATGGAGTACACGATGCAGACCGCACCGGCCTCGGTGGGGGTGAACATACCGCCGCGCAGGCCCATCAGGATGCCGAAGGGGATCAGCAGCGCCCAGAAGGAATCCTTGAACGCGCTCCAGATCTCGGTGGGGGAGCCGATATGCTCGCGGGAGGGCTTATACTTGCGGCGCTTGGAGATGATGTACACCGTGACCATCAGGGCGATGCACAGCAGCGCGCCGGGGATATAGCCGCCGTAGAACATCTTGGCGACGGACTCGTTGGCCGCGGTGGCGTAGAGGATCAGGATAATTCCGGGGGGAATGATGGCGGTGATGGCGGAGGATGCCGCTGTCACGGCGCAGGAAAAGCCCTTGCTGTAGCCAAGACGCTCCATCTCGGGAACGATCATCTTCGCTTCCATGGCGGCGTCGGCGTTGGAGGAGCCGGACAGACCGCCCATCAGGGTGCTGACCAGGCAGTTGACGTGACCCATGCCGCCGGTGATGTGACCCACCAGCACGTCGGCAAGGTTCATGATCCTGCGCGTGATGCCGCAGTAGTTGAACACAACGCCTGCCGTGGTGAAAAACGGTATCGCCAGGTATACAAACGATTCCTGGGATGACTGCATCTTCTGGATCAGGGTGGTGACGCTCATCGAATTCGGGCCAAACAGCTGATAGACTGCTGCTGCGATGATCATGCTGTACGCCACGGGCACACGCAGCGCAAACATGACCAGCATCAGGATCAACGGGATCCATGTCCAAATATCCATAGTTTTCTCCTTTTTCTCTCCGTTCTCTTACACCTGGTCTTCCAGGGCCGCGTTCTTGACCTCTTTGCCCTTCAGCATGCTGATAAGGAAGCCGGCGGACTCGTAGGTCAGGATGATAAAGGATATGATCATGCCCAGATATACCCACTTGTAGGAAATGCGGAGCATGGAGGTGATCCGCGTGGTCTTCATAAACAGATCAATGCTCCAGATGGTCAGAAATACATTGGCAACGAGCAGCAGCGCCTCGATGACGATGGCGGTGATATGCTGCCCTTTTTCAGAAAACTTATTGACCAGAACATCAATGGCCACAAGGCCTCTGTTCTTATACACGATCGCAATGCCGAGGAATGTGCTCCACGTAAAGCAGACATAGGCAAGCTCCTCCACCCACGCGAAGGATTTTTTAAATAGGAAACGCGCGAAAACGTTGAACACGATCAGTGCAATGACCGCGGTAAAGCCCGTGCCCGCAAGGGCGAAGGACATTTTGTTCAGAAACGAACTGATTTTTTTCATAGGTTTTCCTTTCCGGTGCTGCCCGGCGCTCTCTCAAGCGCCGGGCAGCATCTCTGATCTCGTCCAGCAACTCAATAAAACACAAAGTAACCAGTGCGTATTGCGGGGGGGCCGGCAGATCAGGGATCTGCCTGTTTTCCCGTCAGCGGACGGAGTTCAGATACGCAACGATCTGATCGTACATGCCCTCGGTCCATTCGGGGAAGTGGTCGGGCGTCTCAGCGGCAGCGGCGATGAACTCGCTCTTGTCGATGTCGATGAAGGTCACGCCCTCATCGGCCAGCAGCTGCTTGTACACATCGGCGGCGTCTACCACCTCCTGCACCTGGGTGGGGCAGTAGTCATGGCTGAAGCTGTCAATGGCGTCCTGAACGTCCTGGGGCAGGCTCTTAAAGAGGGAGTAGCTCATGACGGGGTTCGTCACGGCGTACAGGTGGTTCGTCTCGATGATGTAGGGGCAGCACTCATACAGCTTGGAGGAGTACAGCAGGGAATAGGGGGACTCCGCGCCGTCCGCAACGCCCTGAGAGCAGGCGGAATACGTCTCGGACCACGCCGTGTTCACCGCATTGGCGCCCAGCACGCGAACGACCTCGTTCCACATGGGGGTGGCGGCACAGCGGATCTTCAGCTTGCCAAAGTCGGCACGGCTGTGAACCTCGGTGTTGGTGATGGCGTTGCGGGTGCCAAAATAGCCCAGATGCAGGATCTTCAGGCCATAGGTCTCACCCAGCTCCTTCTCCATGTCCTGCACATAGCTGGACTCCCAGAAGTTGCGGATGTCGCCGGCCTCCTGGAACACGTAGGGGGCGTTGCCGATAGAGAAGTCCGCCACATAGTTGCCCAGATATGCCACGTCCGTGTTGGCGATGATAGGCTCGCCCTGGGCGGCCTGCTCGATGGTGTCAGATGTGGTGCCCAGAGACTCACTGGCATACATCTCCACCTTCACGGCGCCCTTGGTAGCTTCTTCCAGAGCCTTGAAGTAGTTCTCCCACTGGATGTAGTTGGCGTCGTTGGCGGTGTAGATGCAGTTGAACTTCATGGTCAGCAGGGGCGTACTGTAAGTGCCGTCCTCGGACACAGCGGGGGTGAGATCGTTGGCCGGGGTGCCGCCCTTGTCGCCGCAGCCGGCGAGGACGCCAACCGCCAGACAAAGTGCCATCAGAGCGGCAAGTAAGCGCTTGTAATTTTTCATTTTCTTTCCTCCTAAAATAGTGTGGTTACTTTTCCGTTGATCTCGTTGCTTTCTATAGGCACAGACAACCTATGAGATTGTCAAAACCTTCTCTTATAGCCGGGAATGCTTTTACCGGCCCTTATACTGCGGCTCACGCTTTTCCAGAAACGCGCTGACACCCTCGCGGAAATCGTCGTGCCGGGCCATATAGCGGGTATAGGTGACCTCCGCCTCGTCCTTGCGGTGGATCTGGAAATCCTCCTGCTCGTTCATGCAGGCCTTCAGATACCGCAGCACCAGCGGGCCCCGTCTGCACAGCTCCTGCGCCTTGGCCATGGCGGCGGTCATCAGCTCGTCCAGCGTATCCACGATCTGGGTCACGCCGCCGAACCTGTCGTGCAGCTCCTCCGCCGTGATGAAGGTGCCGCAATAGCACATGTCCCGCTGGATCATCGGCGGGATGAGGCGGGCCAGATGGCCGCAGCCGCCCACCACGCTGAGCTTCGCCTCCGGAGAGCCGAACACAGTACCCCGCACCGCGATGGAGATATCCGCGCCGGCGGGGTAGCACAGGCCGCCGCCCAGGCAGTGGCCGTGGACCGCACAGATCAGCGGTACGCGAAGCTCGTACAGTGCCTGCGCACCGTCGTAGTACACCTCCTGCACGTTGGTAACGTCCTTGTCGAGAATGCTCTGATAGAAGCGGTTGATGTCCACGCCCACGCAGAACGTCTTGATATCGGAGTGCATGATGCAGACCCAGATGTCATCGTCGTGGTTGATGTAGTCGCACAGTTTGAGGATCTCCTCCTGCACGGTGCCGCTGGCCGCATTCACCGGCGGGTTGTGCAGCGTCATGACTGCGATGTGGTCCTCCACGGACAGGAATACCTTTTCAAAGGTGTAGCCGTTTATGCTCTCGATCTTTCTCTTTGCCATGGTCAGTCCTCCTTGCCGTACCGCTCGTAGTAGGCGGCCCAAAGCTGGCCGCGGAACTGGGGATGCGCAATATTGATCAGCAGCTTTGCCCGCTCCCGCAGGCTCTTGCCGCGCAGGTTCGCAATGCCGTATTCGGTCACGATGTAGTGCACGTCCGTGCGGGTCGTGGTCACGGTCGTGCCCGCGTCGAACATGGGAACGATGCGGGAGACCTCGCCGTGCTTCGCCGTGGAGGGCATCGCCAGAATGGACTTGCCGTCGGGGCACATGGCCGCGCCGCGCACATAGTCCAGCTGGCCGCCGATGCCGGAGAACTGCTTGATGCCCATGGACTCGGAGTTCACCTGGCCGTTGAAATCCACCTGCAGGCAGGAGTTGATCGCCACCACCTTGGGGTTCTGGCAGATGACCATGGGGTTGTTCACATAGTCCACCGTGCGCATCATGACATCGGGGTTGTTGTCCACGAAGTCATACAGCTTCTTGGAGCCCATCAGGAACGCCGCCACCATCTTGCCCTTGTCCAGCGTCTTGTTGGCGCCGGTGATGACGCCCTTTTCATACAGGTCCACGACGCCGTCGGAGAACATCTCGGAGTGGATTCCCAGATCCTTTTTATCGCCCAGGAACTTCAGCGTTGCATCGGGGATCGTGCCGATGCCCAGCTGCAGGGTGGAGCCATCCTCCACCAGGCTGGCAACGTTCCGGCCGATGGCCTCCTCCACCTCGGTGATGACGCCGCCGCCCATCTCCAGGATCGGCATGGACGCCTCCACGCAGTAGGTGAGCTGGGAGATGTGCACGAAGGAATCGCCCATGGTGCGGGGCATCTGGTCGTTGACCTGCACAATGACCATCTTTGCATTCAGCACCGCCGGCTTCGTGCCGCCGACGCTGACACCCAGCGATACATACCCGTGCTTGTCAGGAGGCGTGCAGGACACCATCGCCACATCGATGGGGAAGGTGCCGTCGCTGAAAAAGCGCGTGGACTGGTGATAGAAGAAGGGCGTGTAATCCGCACGGCCTTCCTGCACCGCTTTTCTGGTGGCCGCGCCCACGAACATGGCATTGTGCCTGAAGTGGCCCGCCATTTTGGGGTCGCAGTACTCGCTCCTGCCCAAGGGGACCCAGTGGGTGATCTCCACATTTGTAAAACGCTCGTAATTGCGGACCAGCGCATCCACCAGCACGGAGGGCTCATTGGCGGCGTGGCCGAAAAACACGCGGCAGTTGTCGGGGATGTGGGAAACAGCTTCATCCGACGTTACAAGCTTGGAGCGATAGAGTTCTTGCCAATCTGTCATAGTACACCTCAACGATCAATGTAGTAGTTTTTCATGTCCCTCTCCAAGGACTCCGTACAGGTAAGGCAGGCGGCACGCCACGGGACCGGCATGCGCGGCGCCATATGACTCACACTCTTATAAAAGCAATTTTCATGCCAAGGGAACGGTTCGTTTCCTGTTTTTGTTGACAATTTTTTTATTTATTTTTTGTGAAAAACATCACAAAAAAGCTCAAAAAAATAGGCGTTTTCCGGGAGGCGGCAGCGCCTCGCCGGTGGTTTGTTCCATTTTTGGAACAATTGTGTCATGTTTTGCCATTTTTGGAACTTATGTGCCGCATTGCGATGGGCCTCCCTACCGACCCATCGCAATACAACACACCAAACACTTCTGTGAGGAGGTGTTTGAGGAGGAAAACAGCTTTACTTGGCGGCCTTGGCGGCCTTGATGGACTCGATCAGCTCGGGAACGACCTTGAACAGATCGCCCACGATACCGTAGTCAGCCACCTCGAAGATGGGAGCGGTGTCGTTCTTGTTCACGGCGATGATGCACTCGGAATCCTGCATACCAGCCTTGTGCTGGATAGCGCCGGAGATGCCCAGAGCGATGTAGACCTTGGGATGGA
>ERZ773116.1190-NODE-1190-length-25388-cov-7.146212_pt1 | contig 25388 bp, 23 predicted proteins | sample MGYA00580563_ERZ773116 | MGnify/ENA primary metagenome ERZ773116 (study PRJEB29015, sample SAMEA2737864) | human gut metagenome | biome: human gut; feature: human-associated habitat; material: faeces | place: China | collected 2012 ... | reverse complement strand
CGCCGTACCACCGGTACCTGCGCAGCCCATCAGCGTGACCTGACCACCGCTATCAAGCGCGCCCGTCAGATCGCCCTGCTGCCCTACGTCACTGACTAATTTCAAAGATTTCAGCCGCCGAGGCTTCTCGGCGGCTGATTTTTTTGACTTCAAAGCGGGCCGCTCGAAGCAAACGGCGCATCATTGCCGTTTGGTTCGGGAGAAGAGCCCCTGAATGCGGGCGCAGGTGATGCACAGGCGGTACAGGGTGCTCCCCAATAGACAGAGCAAGAAAAAACGCGGTATCTCCTTTGGCACCAGGGAGAAGTCCTCCGCCCGGGCTTGAAAAGCGGAGATGGACAAAAGGAGCTTGAATAGGAGACTCAGAACCAGAATTTGCAAAATCAGTCCGTTGTCTAGCAGCCCAAGACAAAGACAGAAAAGCACGGTTGCGACTCCGAGCATTGCCAGAAGCGGGGCCCAGAGGGAGAATACCAGGAACAGAAGGTATTGAAGAGCCAAGATACCGAACCGATGCAGCTGCAGCAGCTCCCGGTTGTCCTTCATGGCAAGCTTCATCCCCTGCTGCCAGCTGCGGCGATGGGCGAACACCTGATGAAAAGAGCCATTGGGGGGCAGCTTCCCTTCTCGTTCCGGAATATATACAATGCGGCATGGAAGCTTTTTCTTGCGGAAAAGACGCTGGATGGACAGTGTCAGGCTTTGGTCCAACCCAATGTTCCGGGCCGGGAAACCACCGGCCTCAATGGCGGCATCCTTCCGGTAGGCTGCAGGTCCGCCGCAGAGCATAAGGGTCCGGCTTTGCAGAAGCGTTTGCAGCGCCGGAATGCTGCGGTCAAACTCCAGTGTTTCCAGAATGGAGAGGGGACAGGCCAACGTGATACCGGCGCATGGCAGACTTCCACCGGCGGCCTGTGTGTCGCGGTATTGGAAAAAGGGGCCCATGAGCTTGTCCAGGCTGTCCTGGCGCAGGACCGTTCCTGCCCGGATGCAGGTAAAGTAGGGATAGCGAGCGATGTTGACGCCCAAATTCCAGGTGTCTCCCAGGCTTGTTCTTGATTTGCGAACCAGGCGCAGAGAAACGGTTCCGGTGCAGTTTTCATAGATCGCTGTTTCCGGTGTGCATTTGAGCTGCCGCCGCACGGGTTGGGGAAGGGGAAGCAGCTCCAGCTGCTTCGTTAGAGCTTCCACGGCTGCGGGGGCCATACTGTCCTCCAGGATCACGATCTCAAACAGGGTATAGGTCTGGTGCTGCAGGCTGTCCAATGTGGCAAGCAGGGCTTTTGGGTCTTTGCCTGCTTCGACCAGAACGGAAAGGGGCATATAGCGGCGGTCCTGCCGTTTTGCGTTCAGCAGCTCACGCTGCTGGATGCGAAAGCTTGCATGGGTGTCGCAGACCACGGCGGCAAGGGCCAGCAGGCGGCGGCCGATGAAAAAGGCGGTGAAAAGCAGAAAAAGTCTCAGCAGAATTTCCTTGCATAGATTCATCCGTTTGTCACCTCCTGCGTGCTTGTCTTCTCTCGCTCCAGGTAGTACCGGAGGATTTGTCCGGCATAGGGGTCATTCTCCTGCTCCAGAGCGGAGCGCAGGACATCGTCTCCTGCGGTGCGGACCAGACTGGCGGCGGCATTGCGCCGGACATGCCAGAAGGGGCTGTGGAGTCCGGCCTTCAGAAGACCGAGGGCATTTGCGGCAGGGTATGCACCCAATACGTACATGGTCACCGCCTGGAGCTCCCAGGGATTGTCCGGCTGTGAGAATCGCCGCAGCAGCGGCAGCACATCCGTGCAGGGATATTTTCCAAAATAGCGCAGACAGGCGATTTTTACATCCAGATCATTGGTACTTTCCAGCAGCTCCAGTACCTCCGGACGCCAGTAGGGGGAGGCGAAGCGAATAAAATCCACCAGTGCAGCCTGCATGGTGTCGGAGCATCGGAACCCATACCACAGCTGCCGGATGAGCGCTTCTCTGGGCTGAAAATGCTGCAGCCCCTCTACCAGCACCTTCCGGTGGATGGCCAGTCCCTCCGGTCGGTCCAGGGCAGACAGTGCCCGGAGGACCAGCTCAGTGTCTCCGGCAGCATAGAGGGCCTGCAGTGCATATTCTGCACTGCAAAGGTCGTTTTGCTCCTCCAGCAGCCGGAAAAGAAAGGAAATCAGCCGATCATTGGGATAAAAGGAGAGCACCCGGTATTCGGCCAGGAGCGCGGCATAGCAGGTGCGGGCATGAAAGCTTGCGTGGCGGTAGTTTTTCTCCAGCAGAGCCAGTACCTGGGCGGCCAGTTGGCAGGATCCCGATTGCTTCGGCAGCTGCTCCATAGCCTCGTGAAAGGCCAGCAGCCAGCTGATTCGGCCGAGCCTGTGGCACAGCCACGCTACCTGATAGCCCAGCTCAGCCTGAGAAAGCTGATCATACGCTTTGAACAATTCCTGGAGGCGGGCAAGAAACGCTTGTTTTCGGCGGGAGAAGAGAATGTCCCGCACCCAGAGCGCCAGCAGACGCGCCAGGCAGAAGAGACCAAGCAGAGCTGTAGCGGCGCAGTAAAAGAGCAGCAGCGTATTGCACAGCATAGGCATGACCTCCCTTGAAAAATAAAAATAGAATTGGTTTCTTCAATTTGTGCTATTATTATACAGAGAAATCATGCATAAGTAAATCATACTTTTTTATAAATAACGCTTGTTATTACATAAAAAACAAAAAATTCGCACAGAGCGGCATGATGCGCTCTGTGCGGAGGGGAAATTCTCTTCTTTACAGCTTGCAGTAAGCAGCAGCGGTCTTGGCGGTCAGGGCAGCGTTGTTGTAAACCAGCTGGATGTTGGAAGCCAGGCTGTCGCCGCCGGTGAGCTCGGCAACGCGGGCCAGCAGGAAGGGAGTGGTCTCCTTGCCCTTGATGCCCTGCTCCTTGGACTCCTTAATGGCCTGGTCGATGGCTGCGTCGATGACGGCCTTGTCCATGGCGTATTCCTCAGGAATGGGGTTGGTCACCAGGAAGCCGCCCAGCTGCAGGTCGTTCTGGGCCTTGAAAGCAGCGGCCAGGTCCTCGGGGGTATCGATGCGGTAGTCCACGCCGAAGCCGGACTGACGGGTGTAGAAGGCGGGCAGCTCATCGGTGCCATAGCCAATGACGGGCACGCCCTTGGTCTCCAGGTACTCCAGGGTCAGGCCCAGGTCCAGGATGGACTTCGCACCGGCGCAGCAGACCATGACGGGGGTGCGGCCCAGCTCTTCCAGGTCGGCGGAGATGTCCATGGTGGTCTCGGCACCGCGATGCACGCCGCCAATGCCGCCGGTGGCGAAGAAGCGGATGCCGGCCATGTGGGCAATGATCATGGTGGTGGTAACGGTGGTAGCGCCGTCCTCACCCCGGGCGCACAGCACGGCCAGGTCCCGGCGGGAAGCCTTGTGAATGGCGCGGCCCTTCTTGCCGAAGTACTCGATCTCCTCAGCGGTCAGACCGGCCTTCAGGCGGCCGCCGATGATGGCGATGGTAGCAGGCACAGCACCGTTCTCGCGGATGATCTTCTCAACGTTCAGAGCGGTTTCCACGTTCTGGGGGTAGGGCATACCGTGGGAGATGATGGTGGATTCCAGGGCAACAACGGGCTTGCCGTTGGCCAGAGCCTCAGCGACTTCGGGATTGACGTCCAGATACTTGTTCATGTTCATAGCTGTACATTCCTTTCTTTTTTGAAAAAGCCTTGTTACCGCTGCATCCGGCTGCGAAGACCGGCGGCGGACATGGCAGAATTGATGGTTTCAGAGGATTCCATGGCGATGGAACCGGCGGCGAGACCCGCCAGAGCGGTATCCCGCAGGGTCATGCCTTCCAGGTAGGCCCACACCAGGGCGGCCATGAAGGCATCGCCGCAGCCGGTGGTATTTACCACATTGCCGGGAATATTGGGGAGCAGCACCCGCTCCTCGCCCATGGCGGCATACACGCCTTCCGAGCCCATGGAAATGAAGACCCGGTGGACGCCCTTTTCCAGCAGCACATCCGCAGCCTTTTCCACATCTGCCGCGCTGTGAATGGGAACGCCGGAGAGAAGCTCGGCTTCCAGACGATTGGGCTTTAAGGTGTGGATCTTGGAGAGAATGGGCCGGATCTTCTCTGCTTTTACGGTGGAGACAGGGTCGATAAACAGCGGCGCTGTGCAGTTCTCCGCCAGGAATCGGAGAGATTCCTCGGGAATATTGGTGTCGGACACAACCACCTGCGCGTTTTGCAGCAAAGGCAGCTGGGCGGACAGATAGGCGGGGGTGATCTTTTTGCAGATCTCCATATCGGAGACGGCCAGGGCCATTTCCCCATGATCGTCCGCCAGATACAGATAGGTAGAGGTGACGCCTCCGGGGATACGCAGGGCATGGCTCAGATCGATGCCCAGCTCAGAGCAGGAGGCGGCGACCCGTTCGCCGTGGAGATCGTCTCCGTAGGCGGTGAGCATTCTCACATCGGTGCCCATGAGGCTCAGGTTGTGGGCAATGTTTCGCCCTACGCCGCCGAGACTCACGCTTACTCTGCCGGGGTTGGAATCGGAGGCTACCAGGGGGGCAAAGCTGCGCCCGCCGATATCCACGTTGACACCGCCGACGACCACCGCATAGGTGCCCGCATGGAGGACGTACCCCCGACCGGCGATGCAGCCCTTCTTGGTCAGATTGGCAATGTGTACCGCCACGCTGGAGCGGGTAATGCCCAGCTTTGCGGCAATGTCCTGTTGTGAAATAAGGGGATCGGCTTCAATCAGCTGAAGCACCTGTCGTTCCCGCTGGGTCATGGAGCAGCCTCCTAAACATTGTGTATTTTTCTAATCAAAAGCTTATTATAGACGGGGTACACCTGTTTGTCAACTGCTATTTTCCATAAAGATCGAGGCGGGAAATTGGTAATGCTGTCAAAAGCGGTGGTGCGGATCGTGTGGTATAATTTCGAAAACAGATGTTTTGCTCCTGCGGCGCTTTTCAGCAGGCCAGAAAGATGAAGTCGTATGGGTCCAAGTTGGCCTTTTCCAGGGTTTGCACCCGCTGCTGGGGCGTCATTTTCCGCAGCGCTTTTTCGCTCAAGCCTGCCTGGGCCAGCCTGCGCCGAAGGGGCCGGTATTCTGCCGAAAGGGCAGGGTCCTCCTTGTAAAGCTTCTTCCAGATGTGAATTTTCATGAATAACCCCTCCTTGTGTTCCTTGCTGGAATTATACAACGAGAACGGTCCAATAAATTGGAGTTTTTTGGAAGGACGCTGTAATATTTTTCTTGTTTCTGCGCCTATATAGGTGAAACACATGGAAAGGAGGCACGCATATGGAAGATCAGGTAATTGTGGAGCTCTATTTCCGCCGGGATGAGCAGGCGATCGTTCAGACGGACAGAAAATATGGCCCGTACTGTTATTCCGTAGCTTACAATGTTTTGTCAGATCAGGAGGATGCCCGGGAGTGCGTCAGCGATACTTACCTTGCCGCCTGGAACCGGATCCCGCCTGCCCGGCCCAGCCTGCTTGGGGCATTCCTGGGGAAAATCACCCGGCACCTGTCCATCGACCGCTGGCGCAGGCGTTCCGCCTACAAGCGTACCGGGGGCCAGATGGCGTTCGCCTTGGAGGAGCTGGGGGAGATCGCGGACCGGGGAGAGACCCCGGAGGATACTGTGGGAAGAAAAGAGCTGGTAGCAGCGGTCAACCGCTTTTTGCAAGCCCTGCCTCAGAGAGAGCGCAGTGTGTTCCTCTGCCGCTACTGGTACTTAGATTCGCTGGAGGACATCGCCGCCAAAACGGGGCTGACCAAGGGACATATCAGCACCATGCTCCACAGAACGCGGAAAAGGCTCTGCATTTGCTTGCAAAAGGAGGGACTGCTATGACACGGCTGTATTTGCTGGACGCTCTGGGGGATGTCCGGAGTGACTTTGTCCTGGAAGCCCAGGCCCTTCGCGCCGGGAAGCAGCGCCGGAAGGCTGCACCCCGGCGAAGGCTTTTGCTGATTGCTGCGGTGATCGGCCTGAGCCTGCTGTTGGTTGGCTGTGCGGTGGCTTACGCGCTGCATTTGAAGGATCTGTCTCTGGGCACCTACGCCCGGGAGACCGTGCCAACCTATTATGATGAGGCAGGAAATCCCATCCCCACAGAGCCCCAGGCTGCACCCCACAGTATCGTGAGCCTCCAGGGAACAGCCAACCGGAAGGCGTTTGCCGAATGGCAGGCATTCCTGGAGCAAAGCGATGCCAAGGGTGCCCAGGCAGACCGGAACGCTGCATTCATTCCCGAGAATTTCCGGGATATCTATTACTGCGGCACACCGGAGGCGGTTCAGGCCCTGAAGGACATTGCCCAGAAGTACGGTTTGCACCTGCTGGAAAGGGAATATGGCTGCACCTATGACTACGAGGCAGGCGTGCTGCTGCAGTCGCTGCACCTCGCGGGGGTCATGCAGGCAGATGCGGCAGGGAATTGCCGGTATCTGCACGGCTATTTCTTTGACGATGGGAGCTTCTCCATGCCTATGGAGCTGGCCGTGGACCTCTGGCCCCAAACGCTGCTTGCAGAGCTGACCTATGTTCGCAAGGACTGCCTGTATCCTTATACGGCCTCGGTGGGCCTTTCGGAGCAGCTGCGGGAGTGGAACTACGTTACCCGGGACGGACAGACGCTCCTGCTGGTGCTGGACGGGGAACATGCCCATATTTTTGCGGACCGGGAAGCGGCATCTATCCATATTTACATGGCTTCCAACTGCCTGGAGGGAAATACCCGGCGGGAAATGGAGCCGGAGGAGCTGGAAAAAATTGCAGAGTGCTTTGACTATTCCATTGCCCCCCCAGCAGCCGGTTCCGGCAGAGGTGACGAAGTTCTTTGTCCAGGCGGAAGCGGACTACCGGGCCCAGCGGGGAGAGGCCCGGCAGGCCCTCTATTCCGGCGGCTATGGGGATTATGTCGCCCAGCGCCTCGAGAACGCCCGCTCACCCTATGATCGGGACGCCATGCTCTATTCCCTGCGGGATCTGAACGGGGACGGGGTGGAGGAGCTGATCGACTATCGGTATCTGCGTATCCTGACCGTCCGGGACGGACAGTGCACCGTGTATTTTGATGCGCAGGATGCCCCGGGGGTTGTGGGCAGTCTCTATTTCTGCCAGGATGGAACGGTTTTGATCAAAGGCTTTTTCGGCCAGGAGGCCTATTGGTTTTTCACCCCCGGCGAGCAGACCCTGGAATTTGACCGGGCCGTGATTCAGGATCAGAATGGCTGGCATTTGGATCGGGAACTGGGCCGCCTGGAGGGGCAGCGTGTTCTGGAGCCTCAAAACAGGCAGTCCATTTCTGAGGAACAGGCCTACGCCATTGTGGATTCCTATTCTGTTATGGATATCGGTGTTCAGTCTATGAAACGCTTTGGAGAACCGATGAAAACCTATCCCTATCAGGATGACAACGCCTGGTTTATCGCCAGAATGCTGGATAAATACGAAAATTCAGACCAATTTGTCTATGCGCTGGAAGACCTGCGCGGGGATGGCAGCAAGGTGCTGATCGTCAAAACGCCCCTGGTGCAGGATTGGGAGGGGACGGTCAGCGAGGCAAAGCCCACCGTCTATTGCTTCCGAAACCGTATCAGCGGCGACAGTTTCGTCTTCGATTCCCTCTGCGAAGGCGGCGTGCTGTGCTGCCGCAGTGGGGACCACTATGAATTCTACCGCATGGAGGGGGACAGCTTCGTTAGCATTGAAAAGCTTTTTGTGAATGAAGAAGGCTATTGGGTCCGCAGGGATCCGAGCTTTGACCCCAATGCAGAGCGGGCCGACTACCAGGTCATCACCCGGCAGCAGGCCCAGGAAATCATCGCGTCCTATCCTGAAAAAACAATCAACTGGAAGCCCTTCTCCCAGTATCCCCTGCGGTAAATAAGGCGCCCGCCATTGCATCAGAAGTGCAATGGCGGGCGTTTTCGTTTTTTTCAATTATCGAACGGTGCGGTGCCAGGTATGGCGGGAGAAGAGGCAGAGAATGGGGAAAATTTCCAGTCTGCCCAGCAGCATATCGAAGATGAGCACCAGCTTGCTCAGAATGCTGAAGCCGCTGAAATTGCAGGTGGGGCCAACGGCTTCCAGACCGGGGCCGATGTTGTTGAAGCAGCACAGCACGGCGGAGAAATTGGTGCCTGTGGAGAATCCGTCCGGGGATAGCAGCAAAAAGCTCACGAACAGGATGAACACATAGGCGATCAGGTAGGCGTTGGTGGTTTCTACAATCTTGTCATCTACCACCTGACCGTTGTTGCGGATCATCTGAACCCGGCGGGGGTGGAGCATTTGCAAAAAGCTTCTGCGCAGGCTCTTAAAGAGCAAAATCAGCCGGGAGACCTTCATGCCGCCGCCGGTGGAGCCGGCGCTGGCGCCGATGACCATGAGGCACAGCAGAATGGTTTTCGAAAAACTGGGCCACTGGTCAAAGTCCGTCGTGGCAAAGCCTGTGGTAGTGGTGATACTGGAAACCTGGAAGGCTGCGTGGCGGAAGGTTTCCTCCAAGGTGGCGTACTGCCCCCGGATGTTCCAGGCGATGAGCAGGGTGCTGCCCAGGACGATGCCGAAGTAGGCCCGCAGCTCCTCGTCCCGGAATACGGCTCCAAACTGCCTGAGCAGCAGAAAATAGTAGCAGGTGAAATTGACGCCGAACAGGAACATGAATATGGTCGTCACATTTTGCAGATAGGGGCTATAGCTGGCGAAGGAATCGTTGCGCACGCCGAAGCCGCCGGTTCCTGCGGTGCCAAAGGCGTTGCACACCGCTTCGAAGACATCCATCTTGCCCAGCACCAGGAATATAATGTCCGCAATGGTCAGGCCGATATAGAGAATGTAGAGAATGGCAGCGGTCTTCCGCATTTTGGGAACCAGCTTGCCCACGCTGGGGCCGGGGCTTTCCGCCCGGAGCAGGTGCATAGTGAAGCCCTTGCCTCTGTCTGTGCTGGGGACAACGGCCAGCAGGAACACCAGAACGCCCATGCCGCCCACCCAGTGGCTGAAGCTGCGCCAGTACATGATGCCCTTGGGCAGACTTTCCACCTCCGGAAGAATGGAAGCGCCGGTGGTGGTAAAGCCGGAGACGATTTCAAAAAGCGCATCGATAAATTTGGGGATCGCACCGGAGAGCACGAAGGGCAGGCTTCCGGCCAGGGAGAGGACGATCCAGCTCAGGGCCACGCAGACCATGCCGTCCGTTGCGTAGAAGTTGCTCTTTGCGCCCCTGCACAAAAACCGCAGCAGGCAGGAAACGACCAGCAGCAGCACCATAGTGACCAGAAACGCCTTCACAGAGGCGTTCTCGCCACAGTACAGGCTGATGAACATGGCGGGGATCATAAAGAGTGCTTCCAGCAGCAGGATCTGGGCGATGAAACGCCCCGTCATTTTGTAGTTCATAGCCGATGCCTCACGCGAAGATGTCGTTCAGCTGCCGCAGGACCACGCCGCTGTTGGTGACCACGATGATGGTGTCGCCCTGCTGATAGACGGAATCGCCGTTGGCGATTTCCGTGGCGGCACCGTGGCTGATGCTGACCACGCGGACGCTGGACTTCATCTTGATGTCCTTCAGAGGAACGCCGCAGAACCGTGTGCTCTCATCGGCCAGAAACTCCATGGCCTCGATCTGCCCGTCGGCAATGGTATGGACGGAGATGGCCGCGCCGGTCTGGTTCTGCATGGCCCGGACGTACCGGACGATGTTGCTGCAGCACAGCTCCTTGGGGCAGACCACGCTGCCCAGAGCCAGGGAGGACACAATGCCGCCCTTGTACGCGTGGCCCAGCTTGGTGATGACCTGGGGAACGCCCTGGGAGATACCATACAGGGAAACGATCATATTCAGCTCGTCTAAGCCCGTCAGCGTCACCAGTGCATCGCACTGGGCGAGGCCCTCGCATTCCAGAAGGTCCTGGTCGGAGGCGTCCCCGTGGATGATCTCTGCCCCCGGCAGCAGGGTGCACAGCTCGCTGCACCGGGCGGCGCTGTTGTCCACAATGACGCAGCCGATACCGGCCTTCAGCAGCTTGGTGGCCAGATAGTAGCTGACCCGGCCGCCGCCGCAGAGCATGACCCGCCGGACCTGCCGGGTGAGGATGCCCAGGTTTTTCAGCAGGGTCGTCAGGTTTTCGGAAAGGGCGGTGATGAACAGCCGGTCCCCCTCTCGCAGCATGAAGTCGCCGCCGGGGGTGATGGCCTGGCCGCCCCGCAGTACGGCACACACCAGGACCTTGCACCGGATGATGCTCTGCAGATCCACCAAGCGGACGTTGCACAGCTTGCTGCTGGCATCTACCCGCAGCTCAACGATCTCTGTGCGGCCCTTGGCGAAGGTATCCCGCCGGAGAAAGCCCGGGTATTTCAGCAGCCGGTCGATCTCCGTGGCGGCCTGGTTCTCGGGATTGATGAGCATGGACAGACCGAAGGTCTCCCGCATCTTGAAAATCTGCTCGGTGTATTCCGGATTCCGCACCCGGGCGATGGTGTGGAGCTTCTGGTTCATGGCGTGGGCCGTGGTGCAGCAGAGCAGGTTTACTTCGTCTGCACCGGTGGCGGCGATGAGCAGATCGGCGTCCTTCACACCGGCCTGCCGCAGCACATCCATGGATGCGCAGTTGCCCTGAACGGAGATCACGTCGTACCGCTCCACACTGGATTCCAGGGGGGAGGCCTTGGAGTCGATAATGGTCACGTCGTAGCCCTCGCTGGTGAGCTGACGGGTCAGAGTGGCGCCGACCTTGCCGTCGCCTGCGATAATGATTTTCATATCTGCCTCCGATTCTTAAAAAGATCAACGGGATTCACGGTTTTGAAAACGGTGAAATTTTTCCTATTATACCATTTCCTTGCGGGAAACGCAATCTTTTTTGAAAATGCGGAAAAGAGACCTTCCTGCGTCCCGCCGCGCCCCGGGGCTGAGGTGAGCGGGACGCGGGAACGGTGAAAATTTTGAAAATATTTCGGTGGATTTTTGCAGAACGATTTGGTATAATAGCAGAAAATAGGGGGGTGTGGCCATTGGAGATGGGGGAGCTGCTGCGCAAGGCGCGGCTGGAGGCAGGACTGACCCAGCGGGCGCTCTGCGGCGACCGGATCACCCGCAATATGCTCTCGCAGATCGAGAACGGAACGGCCTGCCCCTCCATGGCGACGCTGCAGTACCTGGCGGATGCCCTGGGCAAGCCCGTGAGCTATTTCCTGGGTGAGGTCGTGCTTACGGCGAACCAGCAGCGCATGCTCCAGGCCCGGCAGGCCTTTGCCGAGAAGCGCTATCGGGCGGCCCTGTCCATCCTGGGGGACTGCGAGACCCCGGACGAGACCCTGGACTGGGAGCGGGGCCTCCTTGGGTGCCTGTGCTGCCTGAGCCTTGCGGAGGAGGCCGCCCGGGAGGGGCGGCGGCCTGTGGCCCGGAAGCTCCTGGGCCAGGCCCGGCGCTTCGAGAGCCCTTATATCACCCCGGACCTGCGCACCCGTCAGGAGCTCCTGGCCCAGCAGCTTGGGCAGAAGCCCCGGCAGAAGCAGCTACCCTCTCTGGATGGGGAGCTGCTCCTTCGGGCCCGGCTGGCCCTGGACGGCGGGGACGCGGACCGGGCTCTGGCCCTGCTGGCGGCCCTGGAGGCCCCCACTCCGGAGGCCCTGGTGCTGGAGGGCAAGGCCTATCTAAAAAAGAAGGACTATGCCTTATCCTTTGCGGCCCTTTCCCGGGCGGAGCAGCAGGGGATTGCCTGCTATGACCTGCTGGAGCTCTGCTGCCGGGAGCGGAAGGACTTTGAGAAGGCCTATGCCTATGCCTGCCTTGCCCGGGAAAATCCCGCCGGTAAGGAGATTTGACAATATGGTGTGTACAATTTTTAAAAAAAGCTGCGGTATTTTTTGGCGAAATTGCTATTTCTTGCGAGAAATATATCAGTTTCGTTTCAAATGCTTGAAATTTATCGCATAAGGATGTAAAATACACCTGATATATGTAAAGTTGCAGAAAGACAGAAAGAGAGTGTGGTTTGCGTCTATGTTCAATTCCCAGCAAAAGCGTGGGGCAATGCAGACGTTGTTTGGCCTGCTGCTGACGGCGGTCAACAGCGCCCTGTTTGCGTTGGTCTGGTTTATGTACTACCGGACGAGGATGTACATTTATCCCTTCTTTATCAAGGGCGATGTCATCGTTGTGCTGCTGTTTGCCCTGCTGTTTTATATGTTCGCCCATCTCTACAGCGGCTTTGATGTGGTGTTCCAGACGGCGGCGGAGATGATGTATTCCAATACGGTGGCGGCGGTCATCAGCTGCGGCATCATGTATGTGATCACGGCCCTGCTGATCCGGGCCGTGCCCAATGTGCTGCCCATGCTGGTGCTGGTGGTTGGCTGCGTGGCGATGTCCGGGCTGCTGTCCTTCTGTGTGAAGAAGGCCACGGCCAGATTCCTGCCCCCCAGAGCCACCCTGCTGGTCTATGGCAACCCCGAGGCCCGGAAGGAGGGCGAGGATATCCTCCGCCGCCTGCCCGGCGCCTTCTATGTGCTGGACAGCATCTCTGCGGACGTGGGGTCCGAGGAGCTCTGCCGCCAGATCTTCCGCTGGGATGCCCGGGCGGTGATGCTCTGCGGCGTGCCCTCCAGCGAGCGCAACGACCTGCTGAAATACTGCATCGATCGCAACATAGAGGCCTATGTCCGGCCCAACATCGGCGACCTCCTGGTCAAGGGCGCCCGGGCCATGCAGCTGGATAACCTGCCCGTGCTGGTCTGCCACCGCAGCAGCCCCGCCATCTGGTATCTGGCCCTGAAACGGCTGACGGATATCCTCCTGAGCCTGGCGGCCCTGGTGGTCTTCAGCCCCTTCATGCTCATTACGGCCGTTGCCATCAAGCTCTATGACGGCGGCCCCATCCTCTATAAGCAGCTGCGCCTGACCAAGGACGGCAAGCAGTTCTATATCTATAAATTCCGCTCCATGCGGGTGGACGCCGAGAAGGACGGCGTGGCCCGCCTGGCCCAGGAGCATGACGACCGCATCACCCCCGTTGGTAAGATCATCCGCGCCATCCGCATTGACGAGACCCCCCAGCTCTTCTGCATCCTGGTGGGGGATATGTCCATCGTGGGCCCCCGGCCCGAGCGCCCGGAGATCGCCGAGGATTACGAACTGGAGATGCCCGAGTTTGCCCTTCGCCTCCAGGCCAAAGCCGGCCTCACCGGCCTGGCCCAGGTCTATGGCAAGTACAATACCACCCCCTATAATAAGCTCCAGATGGACCTGCAGTATATCGCCTCCATGGGGGTTGTGGAGGACCTGAAGATCATGTTCGCCACGGTGAAGATCCTGTTCATGCCGGAGTCCACCGAGGGCGTCGCCGACGGCCAGACCACGGCCATGAATGAAGAGAAGAAGTAATACACGAATATGAGCAAAAGCAACGGCTCAGACTCCTTGAGATTGAGTCTGGGCCGTTGGTTTGTGGGAAAGAGGAAGGGTTATTGGGTTGGAGAATCACAAAGAGTATTCGGTCCTAATGTCAGTATACCGCAAGGAGAATCCGGAATATTTGCGACAGGCAATTGAGAGCATTCAGGCGCAGACCCTTCCTTCGAATGATTTTGTGCTGGTATGCGATGGACAGTTGAACGAACCACTGGATAGCGTAATTGCAAAAAAGCAGCAGGAGATGGGTACAACGTTGAACGTTATTCGTCTCGCAAAGAACGGCGGCCTTGGCAATGCGTTGAATGAGGGCATCAAGCATTGTAAAAATGAGCTGGTTGCCCGGATGGATAGCGATGATATTGCCTATCCAGACCGTTGCGAGAAACAGATCAATGTGTTCAACACACATCCGGAAGTGAGCATTTGCTCAGGTGCTGTAGAAGAATTTACGACGGATCCTGAGATTGTAGATACGCGACGTGTTCCGCCGGAAACCAATGCGGAAATCGTGGAGTTTGCGAAGAAGCGCAACCCTTTTAATCACCCATGTGTGATGTATAAGAAATCGGCTGTCGAAGCATCTGGTTCATATCAGGACTTCTATTTGCTGGAAGATTACTACCTTTGGTTACGGATGCTGATGGCTGGATATCAGGGATACAACATTCAGGAGCCGTTGCTCCATATGCGGGCTGGCTCTGACATGTACTTAAGGCGCGCAGGTTGGAAATATGCAAAAACCCAGGCGAAGCTGTTCAAGTTTATGCGGGATAGTGGCTTCATTGGAAACGGCCAGTACATCCAAAGCTGCGTGATTCGCAGTGAGTCTGCACTGGCTCCAAACTGGCTTCGAAAGCTTGTGTTTGAGAAAGTGCTGAGGAAGTAAGGAGTAGATATTTACGTGGTTCGGATAGCCTATGTCATCAATTATATTGTAAAGAATGGTCCTAGCAGTGTAGTACTGAACCTTATTAACAATCTAGATAGGTCAGAATATGACATTTCTCTGATTACCTTGTTTGAAGGCAACAATGCAGAGGTTGTTTCGGCTCTGCGGAATAACGGTGTGACAGTTTATGAGTGCAATACGCTGAGCCGCATGAAGTGTCTGCTTGGACAGAGCAGGGAATTCTCGGATGTTGTAGAAAAAGGCCATTTTGATATTTTACACACCCATGGAATCATTCCTGATGTGCTTTCCTCGCGTCTGCACACAACGGCAAAGCGCTTTACGACGATCCACAACAATATGTATGAGGATTACCTTGATTCCTATGGCTATGTTAAAAGCCGCATCTTCATTGTGTTGCATTTGGTTGCTCTAAAAAAACTGGACAAGTGTGTGTGCTGCTCGAAATCCGTTTATGATGTGATGAAGCAGCATTTGCCTAATGCGTCGTTTATTTGCAACGGTATCGAGCTGGTGCAGGCACATTCTGTTATAACCAGAGCTGAGGTTGATGTGCCAGAGAATGCACGCATATTTCTCTATGCAGGTGTGCTGAATTCTCTAAAGAACATAGTTTGGTTGATTGAGGAGTTTGTGCGATATCACGAAAGCGATGAATATCTACTTGTTTTGGGCAGCGGCGAAAAAGAAGCCGAGTGCAAAGCAAAAGCGGATGATCATGTACGGATGCTGGGATTTCAGACTGACCCGATTGCATACATGAACATTAGCGATGTTTACGTGTCAGCCTCCAAATCCGAGGGCTTTTCGATTTCTGTGCTGGAAGCGTTGTCCCGTGGGTTGGGCCTGTTTCTGTCGGACATTCCCTCACACCGAGAGGTAGTGGAGATGGGGCAGGCTGTTTATCTTGGAGAAACGTTCTCACCGGATGATTTTGAGATAAAGCTGAATGCATTGCGGCAAAGAAAGGCAAATATGGCCGCAATCAAGGCATTTCAGGAGAAGAACTTGTCGGCGAAAGAGATGACAAAGCAGTACGAGAGAGCCTATCTAAATTGATGAATTGCATAGGAGGTAATACTGAGGATGGCGGTATATTGGTCGGCATGCCTAGCATCATTTGCGTTTACATGGTTTGCCACGCATGTCAAACATGATAAAGAGGGAATAGGCTATTGGTTGTTGGTGACCTTTGTGGCAGCGTTCCCTTTGATTTTTATTTCGGCAATTCGATTTAATGTCGGAGCAGATTATATTCCGTATTATAGATATTATCTTGGAATATTGAATGGTGCCGGACAGGGCAGATACGAAGTATTATATTATTTGGCAAACAAACTGGTTGCAGCCTTTCATTTGTCTGCGCCGTGGCTTTTTGGATTTACGGCATCCTTGTTTTTGATGCCGGTTTATAAAAGAATAATATCGGATTCTCCCTATAGGTATATGAGTATATTCCTTTTGCTGGGGATGACGTACTTCTTTTATTTCCTTAATGGAACACGACAGATGATAGGCGCGGCCTTTTTGCTTGTATCAATTTCTTATATTGAAAGAAGAAAATTTATTCCTTTTTTACTGCTAGTGTTGATAGCCAGTGGCTTTCATACAACTTGTATTGTTTTTATAGCAGTCTATTTTTTGGTATATATGGATCTGAATCCTAGATTGTTAGCAGTTATTACGCTTGCTATTTTTGTCTTTGGCCAATTCTTTGCCAACATTGCAAACAGTATCCTAAGTGGAATGGACTATTATTCCACATATCTTGAAAGCACATATGCTCAGAAAGGACAAGGATATGTGGTCTTAGCAATGAATATCTTGCTTGTAGTTTTTGCAACTTTTTTTTATCAGCGAGAGAATCTAAAATTCAAGATATACTATAATCTTCAGGTAGTGGCATTATGGGCATCCGCGTTAACAGGTAAAATTGTTCTAATTGACCGTTACAGAATGGTTTTTGGCTTGGCATCAATCATTCTTGTTCCTATGACATTGAATGGGATTGAAAACAAGAACACAAGGATAATCTGTTCTGCAGCAGTTGTCACGCTATACTTTGTCTATGCCATGTACACTGTCGGCATGCAGAATAGCAATATAGTGCTGCCGTATCAAACCATTTTTAACAATTAAGATAGGGAGAACATGAATCATATGGGCAGTGAGCTAACAGTGGTTGTTCCGGTTTATAACGTAGAGAAGTATTTGAGAAAGTGTGTTGACTCCATTCTTAGTCAAACATTAACTGTAGATGAAATAATTCTAGTTGATGATGGCTCTAAAGATAAGAGCGGAGAAATCGCAGATGAGTATGCGGCGAAATACGAGAACATAAAAGTGATCCACCAGAAAAACGGGGGGCTTTCTGCCGCAAGAAATACCGGTATTGATGCAGCAACGAAGAAATATATCGCTTTTGTTGATTCAGATGACTATATTGACCCAACGATGTATGAAACGCTGATGGGGCGATTACGGAGTGATAGCGCGGATATTTCAATTGGTGGAGTGTGGTATGAACAGGAAAATGGAGCAAAATACTCTCCTTATGCATCGGATATCACGAAGGTCTGGAAGAAAACAGAAAGCCTGGTTGAATTGAACAGCTATCGGTACTTCAACATGAGCTTCTGCGATGCAATTTTTAAGCGCACTTTATTTGAGGTGGAAGCCTATGGGGAGGGGCAACTGAGATTCCCTGTAGGAAAACTGTGCGAAGATTTCTATTTGATGCATCGGATCGTGGCACGGGCGGAAACAGTAACCTATACTTCTACACCGTTCTATCATTATGTGCAGCGTGGAAATAGTATTTCGAGAAACACAAAAGTCAATTTGGCGCCGATGGATGCCTCGATCGCGCAGCTTGCGTTCTATAAAAAGTGGTTCCCGGATTTGGAATACATAGCTGAGACAGCGGTCTTTTTTGCGCACGCCAGCATTTATACGACCTACTGCAGAAACGGTCAAAAATGCCCTAAAGATTTGTTAAAAAAAATAAATCCGATTTGCAGGCAATATCTCGGAAGTGTGCTGAAAAACAGCTATATTCCAAAGGTGAAAAAGGCACAGGCACTCATGTTCTGTTATGCAAAGCCAGCATATAAAATAATTGTCAGCAGGAGGGAACACAGATGAACATCGGTAATTGCTTACATACAATTAGAAGAATATGGAGCAAAAGATCACCAGAAAGCTGGCTGGACTATCTGCGTGCTGAGGGTATGAGAATTGGAACAGGAACGAAGTTGTTTTCAAAACCATCTGCCGTATTGATTGACCTGACACGCCCGTGGCTTATTGATATTGGAAAGAATGTTCAGATCACGATTGGTGTGAAAATATTAACACATGGATATGATTGGTCTGTATTGAAAGGGAAATTTGGCGAGGTTCTGGGCAGTGCCGGAAAAGTGACGATTGGCGATAATTGCTTTATCGGAATGAACACAGTGATTCTTAAGGGAACGACTATCGGGAATAACACGATAATTGGAGCCGGAAGCGTAGTAACCGGGGGGGGGTACCCGTCAGATTGCGTGTTAGCAGGTAACCCTGCCAAAGTCATCTGCTCTTTGGGTGAGTACAGAGAAAAAAGACAAAAAGCCCAGCTTGCTGAGGCGGTTGAATTGGTCAAAGAATATTATAGTGTATACGGATATGTTCCGCCCAAAGAGGAACTGGCAGAATTCTTTTGGCTGTTCGAAGAAAGAACAGAAATCGATAATAAGGCGTTTATCGGAAAGATGAAATGCGTCTATAATTATGAAGCGTCTATGGATACATTTTTAAGTAGTAAACCTTTGTTTCATGGCTATGACGCTTTTATAGAATATGCTTTGAAAAATCGAGGATAATTTTTATAGAAGTTTTAAGAGGAAATACAAATTGTATGAAAGCAAGTGTAATTACGTTACATACTGTTGATAATTATGGCTCCGTAATGCAGACATATGCAACGCAGCAGATTCTTAAAAAGTGCGGATATGATGTAGAATTTGTGGATTACTGGAGAAAGGATAACCTTCCGCATAATCGTGCAGAAAAAATGCTGGAAAGCAGCACTCTGCAAAAATTGAAGCCGCTGTGGGACGTGAATAGCTTTACACGCAAGGTAACGATAGCGATTCTGAAGATGATGCTTGAAAACCGGAAATCGCCTATGTGGAGATTTTTGGAAGAAAAAGTTCAACTAACAAAGCTCAGATACTGCTCTTATGAAGAACTGGAAGCGAATCCTCCCGCAGCCGATGTTTACATCACCGGCAGCGATCAGGTTTGGAACAGTATTTGGAATCAGGGCATTGACCGTTCATACTTTCTGGATTTTGCCCCGGCTGGAAAGCCGCGCATTGCGTTCTCGGCCAGTATTGGGCGCGAACGGCTTGACGCGGAAGAAATTCCTGAAACGAAGAGTCTGCTAGAAAAATACAGCGCAATTTCTGTACGGGAACGGTCGGCGGTAGAACTTCTTGCTTCCATGGACATAAAATCAACTCTTGTTCTTGACCCGACCCTGATGTTGCAAGCAAATGATTGGAGAAAACTTGCTACAAAGCACAGAACTGTAAAGCCATATCTTTTAATTTATCAGCTGAATCTCAATCCTCAGATGGATCAATATGCGGAACAACTTGCGCAAAAAAAGGAATGGGATGTTATCCGCATAGGCTTTGGACGCTCAGATCGCCGAAAAGGTGGAAAGTGTGTTATGTTGCCGTCTGTAGAGGAGTTTTTGGGCCTGTTTTGCAGCGCGGCGTGTGTATTAACAGATTCCTTTCATGCAACAGCGTTCTCTTTGAACTTGGGAACAGATTTCATCAGCGTTCTTCCTGGAAGATTTGGTACACGGATAGAGAGCATACTGAAATTGACGGGAACGGAAAATCGACTCCTTACAAGCTATGATGACTATGAAATCGTGGAGAAGAAAATCGATAAAAAAGGTGTTCAAGAGATACTTGAGAAAAAAAGGACAGAAGATATTCAGTGGCTTATGAGCTCATTGAACGATTGTTGAGGCGAGAACAGGTATGGCATGGTTTTTACTTGGCGGACATTTTTCAAATGGAGGACCTGATAATGTTAATCAGGCGTTGATCACAAGCGCAGACAATAAAATTTTGTATGTTAAGTATATAAATAGGATGGCTCGCGTTTTGGAATCGTTTTGGAAAATACTAATTAGTGAGGGAGTTGTGGTTTCTGGCACATGTGCTAAAAGGTACTATGATTTTATGAAACTACTTCGTAAGAATTATGTGTACTTAATGCATGGGTGTATAGACTTTGAAAATGAAATCAATAGATTGTATCTTGCACCAAGTGTTATTGAAAATGAACGTAGACTGTTGAAAGGTGCAAAGCGCATTGTATGCGTTTCTGAGGCATACTCTGAATGGGTAAAAAAACGTTATCCAGAGTATGCAGAAAAGATTACATTTGTTAATAATGGCATTGAACTTAAGCAGCGCGAGAAGAAAGAGAAAGAACCATTTTCTATTGCCGTGAGCGGTGGAAATCGATGTATCAAAAACAACCTCGAGGTAAGCAGAGCAGTAAGAAAATTAAATGCAGAAGGAATCCTCTGCAAGATGTATATTTTTGGTCGGAAGTATCCGGACAATGAGGAAATTGAGGAAACAGATTACATTAGCTATTGTGGTCATATGGACAAGGTACCTTATTACGAACGGCTTGATTATATCAGCTGCTATGTGCTAAATTCGGAGGTGGAGCCGTTTGGGCTTGTCGCAGCGGATGCATTGAATTGCAATTGCTCGCTTCTAATGTCTCAAAATGTCGGTGCAAAAAGTATTATGACAACAAGGAAATGCGATATCATTCAAGATCCGCATGACGTAGATGAAATTGTAGGAAAGCTAAAATATGTTTTTGAACATCCTAATAGCGATAGACTATACGGGAGCATTGACGTGCAAGCCTGTTCGGAAAGAAGTTCGTTTCAGAAACTAGATACGATTGTTGAGGGAGCAGGTAAGTGAAAAAAGTGTTTGCAACGTATAGAAATCTCCCAGAAGCAGTTAAGGCTTCATTGTGGTTTACAATATGCAGTATTCTGCAAAAAGGAATATCATTTATAACGGTTCCGATTTTCACAAGAATGCTTTCGGTGGAAGAATATGGTATCATTTCGCTGTTTGGAGCATGGCAAAATATCTTGACTATTTTTGCGACTTTGAATTTATCTTATCAGATATTCAATAACGGAATGGTCAAATACGAAAAAGATCAGGACGGATATACGACTGCAATGCTGGGACTGTCGAATTTTGCAACAATTCTGGTGTTTGCGTTTTATCTTGTCTTCCATACAGCACTGGATAAAGTGTTTGAATTGCCGATGAGCGCAATGATAATGATGTTCATCGGCTTTTTCTTTTCGGCATCAACGAGCCTTTGGACGGTGCATCAGCGTTATAAGTTCAAATACAAATTATTGTGCTTTGTTACACTAGCTATTTCACTTGGATCTGCATTGCTTGGGGCGTTGTTTGTACAGATAAAGAGTGTTGGCATTGCGAGAATATTGGGAGATACCGTGACAATTTCAACGGTAGGTTTCCTGATTTACGTGTTGATTGTCAGGAAAAATCATAAGTTACTCAATCTGGCCTATTGGAAGTATGCATTGAAATTGGATCTTCCATTAATTCCTCATTATTTGTCTATGACAGTGCTGGGAAGCTCAGATCGAATCATGATCAATAATTTATGCGGAAAATCCTTTACTGCATTGTACAGTGTGCCATACAACGCATCAATGGTTATGCAAATCGTAACGTCAAGCATAAATTCCTCCTTTATTCCGTGGACGTATCAAAAATGCAAAGATAAAGAGTATGGTAAATTAAATGAGTTTAGTTCAATTTTGCTGATACTGGTCATGGTCATTACCTTGATTCCGTCATTGTTTGCACCCGAGTTAGTATGGCTGCTTGGCTCAAATAAATATAGCGATTCTATGTGGGTGGTGCCACCGGTGTCATGCAGCGTGTTCTTTACGTTTTTGTATTCTCTATTTTCCAATGTTGAACTGTATTACGAGAAAAGTAAAAATATTATGATTGCTTCGACTGGAGCAGCTATTGGAAATATTGTGCTGAATTATATATTTATTAGTCTGTTTGGATATATTTCCGCAGCATATACGACTCTCGCATGCTATATTCTTTTGTCTATTTTACATTATTCTTTCATGATAAAGATTTGCAAAGAACAGCAAATAAAAGAGCCTATATATAATGTAAAACTAATTCTGGCGCTATCGGCTTTTCTCGTTATTTATTCCGTAGGTGTGACTATCTTGTTTGATAAGCCGGTATGGATTCGGTATGGACTTGCAATTGTTATCCTACTGGTTCTGGTTTTGAATAGAAAGTTTCTGATGGAAAAACTGGCAATAATCAAGCATAAGAACGTAAAGTAAATTGACAGGAGAAGGAGAATGTGGGATAATGTTGGCAAGCAAGCAAGCAAGCAAGCAAGCAAGCAAGCAAGCAATAACTATTGGCTTGCGGATTGCGTTAAACTGTTTTTGGCTGTCGTTGTAGTTGCAATTCATTCTGGACTTAAAATGAGTATACATAATGAACAGTTGAAGCTGGTTGCGGAGTACGCAGAATCATTGCCAGTCCCCCTATTCTTTTGTATAACAGGGTATCTTTTAGAAGAGAAGCTAAGCCATAATTGCGATGAGAAACGCAAAATAATAGTTGCTAATTTGAAGAAGTATGTGCGGATTTATGCTGGAATGTCCACTATATATATACCTCTCACGATTTATGGAATAATTCAAGAAATTCACGGAAATGCCAATCTATATGTGACAGCTTATAATCTAATCAAGAATTACCTTCTTGTTGGAGAACAATTCTATTCATGGCAATTGTGGTACCTGCTTGCTACAATTTGGGGGATGGCCTTTGTACTACTGATACCACATAAATGCTCGTCTAAAATGCTGCTTTGGAGCTTCGGTTGTTTTGTGCTGGCGTGTGCTATTAGTTCTTTTCAAGAAAGCAGAATAATCGAACTTACCATAGTTAACGGTAGATTGTTTACTGGACCGAGCTATATTTTGATGGGTATGCTGGTAAAACGCAAAAGCGAGATTTTTTCCAAAAGTGGCGGTATAATAGTGCCGATTCTGGTGTGCATCTGTTCCGTTTTATTTAAGATTCCTTATTCGACTACTAACATTGTGGCATTTTTATCGGTGCCATGGATTCTAGGCACAGTAATGAGGCATTCTAAAAGCGGTTGCCAAATGGGGATTTCAAAAGCGTGCCGCGATACCAGTTCAATCATCTATTACTCGCATATGTATTTTTTGTTTATTTGGATGTACATGCTTCCAATTGGAGAAAAGGGTTTGGAATGTTTTTTGTTTGTAGCAGGATTGAGCCTTTTGTTTTCTATGATACTCTCAGCTGAAATAAGTCAAGTAAAAAGACTGTGTATTGAGAGTTGACATCTAAAATCGTGCCAGTATAGGAGGTTGCATATGAATACCGTTTGTGATGCCAATCTGTGTGCCGGCTGTATGGCATGTGTGGACATCTGCCCCCGAAAGGCGATTTCCGTAGTAGATGATATCGAACACATGAACGCAGTAATTGATGCCACATTATGCGTCAAATGTAATATGTGTCATAAGATTTGCCAAGAGAATCATCCGGCCGATTTGAGAAAACCACAAAACTGGCTAGAAGGCTGGGGAACTGAGAATATAAGAGCAACCAGCTCATCCGGTGGCTTTGGGCAGGAAATCATGCATTCAATGATTCGTAATGGCGGCGCGGTGGCAGCATGCAGGCTGGAAGCGGGGAAATTCGGATTTGAACTGTTTGAGGACGAATCGAGAATTCCGGAGTTTATTGGATCGAAGTATGTCAAAAGTGATCCTACAGGTATCTATCAGGCGGTCAAGGAAACGCTGAAAACAGGGAAAAAGGTCCTGTTTATTGGCTTGCCGTGCCAAGTGTCTGCCATGCGAAATTATGTGAATGACGATAAGAACCTGTATACAGTGGATCTCATCTGCCACGGATCGCCGTCTTCTAAACTTTTATGCAAGGCAATTTCCGAGTATGGCTACGATTTGACAGAAGTAAAAGCAATTTACTTTCGTTCCGCAGATAAATTTGCAATAGAAACACAGCCTGCCCCTATTGTTCCCAAAGGTGTCCAGGATCGTTATACAATGGCTTTCCTGAATGGACTATGCTATACAGAAAACTGCTATTCATGTCATTATGCTCAAACTGAGCGTGTTGGAGACCTCACAATAGGCGATTCATGGGGAACGGAGTTGAGCGGTGAGCTATCTAAGGGGGTGTCTCTTGCACTGTGCCAAACAGAAAAGGGCAAAGAGCTGCTTGATATGATGGAATTCGATTTTCATGATGTGAATATTGAAAATGCGATTCAATGCAATCATCAATTAAGACACCCTTCGGATTGGCCACAGGAACGAGAAAAGTTCTTTGATGATTTACATAAAGGGAAAAGTTTTAAACAAGCTGTATTCAATGCATATCCACGAACCTGCATTAAGCAGGGAGTTAAAGAACTGATGATTAAACTAAAATTGTATTCGGGGGGGGGGACAATAGACAACTGTATGTACGCTATTTGCGCACTGAATGGTAATTGTAAACATGAAGATTAAAAATTAACCCTTTTCAAGAACGCCAAAAGGCTGTATAATCTATGTAGTGCCGGAGTGCTGCGTGGGTTATGCAGCCGTTTCTTGTTCTCCGGCAAATCGATTCCGAATTCTGATTCCGCGTGCTGTGCGGACTGCTTGCGCACATATAAAATCTAGGAGGAAATAAATATGTCCACATTCGATCGCGCTATTTTCGATAACGCAACCCTAATGATCACCGGCGGTACCGGTTCCTTTGGTTCTACCGTCCTGAAGCACTTCCTGGACTCTGACCTGAAGGAGATCCGCATCTTCTCCCGGGACGAAAAGAAGCAGGATGATATGCGCCACGAGCTTCAGGCCCGGCACCCGGAGGCCGCCAAGAAGGTCAAGTTCTATATCGGCGATGTCCGCAACCCCCAGTCCATCAAGGACGCCATGCCCGGTGTGGACTACATCTTCCACGCCGCTGCCCTGAAGCAGGTTCCTTCCTGCGAGTTCTTCCCCATGCAGGCGGTTCAGACCAACATCGTCGGCACCGACAACGTCCTCCACGCCGCCATTGACGCCGGTGTGAAGCGTGTCGTCTGCCTGTCCACCGACAAGGCAGCCTATCCCATCAATGCCATGGGCATCTCCAAGGCCATGATGGAGCACGTCATCTACGCCAACGCCCGTGTGGCAGCCGAGCGCGGCGGCACCACCATCTGCTGCACCCGCTATGGCAACGTCATGTGTTCCCGCGGCAGCGTCATCCCCCTGTTCATCGACCAGATCAAGGCGGGCAACCCCATCACCATCACCGACCCCAACATGACCCGCTTCCTGATGAACCTGGACGAGGCTGTGGATCTGGTTATGTTCGCCTTCCAGCACGGCAACCCCGGTGACCTGTTCATTCAGAAGTCGGATGCTTCCACTATCGGCGACCTGGCCAAGGCTGTTCAGCAGCTCTTCGGTAACACCGGCACGAACATCATCGGTACCCGCCACGGCGAGAAGCTGTTCGAGACCCTGATGACCCGTGAGGAGCGTCTGCGCAGCGAGGATATGGGCCACTATTTCCGCGTCGCCGCCGACAACCGCGACCTGAACTACGACAAGTTCGTGGTCAAGGGCGAGGTCCATACCATGGCCGATGAGTCCTACACAAGCCACAACACCAACCGTCTGGATGTGGAAGGCACCGTCAAGAAGATCATGACCACCGAGTACGTCCAGAACGAGCTGAAGGGCATCCCCAATGTCTAAGGAAAAGCTCCTGCTGGTGGGGGCAGGCGGCTTCGGACGGGTGGTCTCCGAGCTGGCCCGGCAGAGCTACGACTGCGCCTTTGTGGACGACGGCGCCCCGGTCGG
>ERZ773116.1177-NODE-1177-length-25583-cov-10.473872_pt1 | contig 25583 bp, 16 predicted proteins | sample MGYA00580563_ERZ773116 | MGnify/ENA primary metagenome ERZ773116 (study PRJEB29015, sample SAMEA2737864) | human gut metagenome | biome: human gut; feature: human-associated habitat; material: faeces | place: China | collected 2012 ... | reverse complement strand
ATTGTTACAAGTGATGAAGCAAAAGCAAGAAAAATGTGTGATGATGCTTCATTTTTTAATAAAGAAGCAATATACTATCCAGCCAAGGATGCCATATTCTATAGTGCGGACGTACACGGCAACCAGATTACAGGCGAGAGATTAAGATGTATAAGCCGTATAATCAACCATAGCAGTACGGGCGAGGGAGTGCTTACAGTTGTTACAACTATGGATGGAATTGCAGACAGGCTCATACCTGTCGAAAGATTTAAGGAGGCTGTTATAACACTTGATTATTCCAGTGAAATTGATACTGAGAGGCTTGCAAAGAAGCTGGTATCGATGGGCTTTGTGCGAACCGGAATGGTGGAGAACAAGGGAGAGTTTGCAATACGTGGTGGAATTATAGACATTTTCTCATACACAGATGAAGCACCGGTAAGAATTGAGTTGTGGGATACGGAAGTTGATTCTATAAGAATGTTTGATGTTGAGAGCCAGAGGTCAATCGAAAGGCTTCAAAGCTACAGCATTTTCCCGGCTACTGAATATATATTTACAGAAGATGAGTTAAAAAATGGTCTGTACAATATTAAGAAAGAGTGCGACAGGCAGCTCGAGTGTTTTGATTATGGTAAGAGAAAGCGTACAAAGGAGCAGATTGAGGCCGGTAATAATCTTAACAAGCTTGTTGCAGATGTCGAGCGTACTGGTAATTATGAGAAGTTCACAGATACAATTGTGGCAGATACAGTTGGATTGGCAGAGTATTTTCCAGAGGAGAATACTCTTGTTGTGTTAGACGAGCCTAACAGGTTGAAAGAATGTAATGAGCTGACATTGTATGAATACAACGAGAGTATGAAGAACCGTCTTGCTGCAGGTTATGTGCTTCCAAGCCAGACTAATAAGGTCAAGGCTATGAATGAGATTATCGGTGACCTAAGGAATAATAAGAAGCTTATATTAACGACTCTTGATTATAAGCCTGAAGGTTTTGAGATAGATTATTCTATGTACATCACGGCAAGAAGCATAAGTTCATATAACAACAGTTTTGAGTATCTGGCTAAGGATTTGGAAAAGTACAAGAAAAATGGATATACAACAATACTTGTATGCAGTTCAAGAACGAGGGCATTAAGAATAGTTGATGATCTGGGAAAGCTTGGAATTGCCAGCTTTTACAGCGAGGATTTTAATAAGGATTACGGAAGCGGGCTTATTATAGTGACATATGGAAGCCTGCATAAAGGCTTTGAGTATCCTGTTCTTTCATTTGTCGTTATTGCAGAGAATGATATATTTAGTGCAAGAAAGATGAAGAAGCTTAAGAAGAAAAAGCACGATGGAAAGAACATTGCCAGCTTTAACGAACTTAATATAGGTGATTATGTTGTGCACGAGAGCCACGGACTTGGTGTATACAAGGGAATAGAAAAGATACAGGTAGAAGGTGTTGAGAAGGATTATATTAAGATTGCGTATGCGAATAACGGCAATCTATATGTGCTTGCAACACAGCTTGACCGTCTGCAGAAGTACGCTAATCAGGATACGGAGAAAAAGCCTAAGCTTAACAGTCTTGGTGGTGTTGAGTGGAAGAAGACAAAAGCCAAGGTTACAGGGGCAGTTGAGGAAGTGGCTAAAGAGCTTGTAAGGCTTTATGCGATAAGGCAGAAGGTTGAGGGCTACAGATTTTCACAGGATACTGTATGGCAGAAGGAATTTGAGGAAATGTTTCCTTATGAGGAGACGGATGATCAGCTTAATGCCATTGAGGATACCAAGAAGGATATGGAAAGCGGCAGGGTTATGGACAGACTTATATGCGGCGATGTCGGATATGGAAAGACAGAAGTTGCGATAAGAGCTGCATTTAAGGCTGTTCAGGACGGCAAGCAGGTGGCTTACCTTGTTCCCACAACAGTGCTTGCAAGCCAGCATTTTTCAACATTTGAGGAGAGAATGAAAGGCTTTCCTGTTAATGTCGGTCAGTTGTCAAGCTTCAGGACAAGTGCACAGAATAAAAAGACGATTGAAGGGCTTAAGAATGGCACGATAGATGTTGTTATAGGAACGCACCGTGTATTGTCAAAGGATGTGCAGTTTAAGGATCTGGGACTGCTTATTATTGATGAGGAACAGCGTTTTGGTGTTGCACATAAAGAAAAGATTAAAGAATTAAAGAACAACATAGATGTTCTTACATTAAGTGCAACTCCTATTCCAAGAACACTTCATATGAGCCTTGTCGGTATTAGGGATATGAGTGTTCTTGAAGAGCCGCCGGTGGACAGACATCCGATACAGACATTTGTTACAGAACATAATGATGAGATGATAAGAGAGGCGGTTACAAGAGAACTTGCACGAAATGGACAGGTGTATTATGTATACAACAAGGTAAGGGACATTGAGGAACGTGCTGAGTATATACAAAATCTTGTTCCTGATGCGGTTGTTGCGTATGCACATGGACAGATGGATAAGCGTATGCTTGAAAAGATTATGTATGAGTTCGTCAATGGAGAGATAGATGTTCTTGTATCTACGACAATTATAGAAACAGGTATGGATATACCTAACTGTAACACTATGATTATAGAAAATGCTGACCAGTTCGGGCTTTCCCAGCTTTACCAGTTAAGGGGAAGAGTTGGACGAAGTACAAGAACGTCATATGCTTTTCTTATGTACAAAAGGGATAAGATGATATCCGAGGTTGCAGAGAAGAGATTAAGTGCTATAAAGGAATTCTCTGACCTTGGTTCGGGCTTTAAGATTGCTATGAAAGACCTTGAGATAAGAGGTGCAGGAAATGTGCTTGGAAAGAGCCAGCACGGGCATATGGCGGCAGTAGGTTATGACTTGTATTGTAAAATGCTTAATCAGGCAGTCAATAACTTAAAGGGTATAAAGAACGAATACAGCTTTGAAACTACTGTTGATCTGGAAGTTGATGCATATATTCCAGCTTCATATATTAAGAGCGAATACCAGAAATTAGATATCTATAAAAGGATTGCAGCACTTGAAACGAGGGAAGAATTGTCAGATATGAAAGATGAGCTTTCAGACAGATATGGAAGTATTCCTTCGTGTGCTTCTAATCTTTTGATGGTAGCACTTATAAAGAGCAAGGCACATAAGATAGGAATTATGGAGATTAAGGGCGAAACTGCCGCTAATCCGGCAGGAGGTGCATCTAACTGGAGAACAGTTATGAATATATATCCTAAGGCTGATATAGATTCTGATGCAATTCCTAAACTTCTTGAAAGCTTCGGTGGGGCTTTGGATTTTAAAGTAAATGGAGTGCCACATTTTATATGGACAGTTACTAAAAGAAAATTTACAAGCCAGAAAGAATACCTTAACGGACTTTTAGATATGATGGACATTATGGAAGATGCAATTAGTACTTTACAAAATTAAATATAGTGGTATAATAATGACAATTTAGTGCTTTAAAGTGTAACGCTTTAAAGTGCAATAAAGTGTGCACAGAAGCATATCAGACATATGTAATATTTTCCTGCACACTGATACTAGATTGAGAACACCCGGTGCGGAAATTATTTTCTTAGCTTTTACCGGGAAAGAATGGAGGATTACTATGGAACAGAAAGGCGAGTTAGTATCATTCAGACCAGATATTAAGGTTGTTGATTGTACACTTAGAGATGGAGGTCTTGTTAACAATTTTGAATTCAGCGAAGATTTTGTGCGCGATTTGTATAAGGCAAATGTAGCCGCAGGCGTTGATTATATGGAATTTGGATATAAGGCATCAAAGGAAGTCTTTAAGGTTGAGGATTACGGCAAGTGGAAGTTCTGTGATGAGAAAGATATAAGAGCTATCGTTGGTGATAATGATACAGACTTAAAGATTTCTGTTATGGCAGACGTAGGAAGAACTGATTACAAGAAGGATATAATTCCTAAGTCTGAAAGTGTTATAGATATGGTAAGGGTAGCTACATATATTAATACTATACCTGCGGCTATAGAGATGATTAATTACTGTGCAGATATGGGATATGAAGTTACTATTAATATTATGGCTATCTCTACAGCAAGTGAGAATGAGTTAGACCTTGCACTTGAACTTCTTGCTGCACAGAGCAAGGCAAGCGTAATCTACCTTGTAGACAGCTACGGTTCACTTTATCCTGAACAGATAAGAAGACTTGCAGATAAATACATCAGGATTGCTGAGAAATACGGAAAGAGAGTTGGTATACACGCACACAATAACCAGCAGCTTGCATTTGCCAACACTATTGAGGCGTGCACAATAGGTGTAAGCTATCTTGATGTTACAATGAGCGGAATGGGCAGAGGAGCAGGTAACTGTTATACAGAGCTTCTTATGGGCTTCTTAAGAAATCCAAAGTACAGAATTTCACCAGTTCTTAAGTTCATTGAAAATCATATGGTTCCACTTAAGAAAGCCGGAGTTGTATGGGGGTGTGACGTCCAGTATATGATTACAGGAAATGCTAACCAGCACCCAAGAACAGCAATCGCATTCACAGGAGAAGGCAGAACAGACTACGATAACTTCTACACACAGATTACAAGCTATGAATGATCGCGAAAGCAATGAGCCGTGCCAGATAAAATACGAAGACAGAGCCGTGCTTGCACAAGGCTCTGTATTTGTATTTTATCTGATAGGGCGAACGCCCGCGTGCAGGTAAGCTACGCTTACCTGCAATGCACGGCTTGTGATGAGAGCGAGTCGCAATATAAAAGACGTAAAATACATAAAAAATATACCTGCGAAATTATTAGATAGGCAAAATTTATTGACTTATATAAAATGTGGGTATAAAATATCTCTAATTTAATTAATCGATGGGATCCATTATAGTAAACACCAAAGAAAGAGTGTTATGCCAAGGGGTCAGCGTATTTACCGGTTGTCAGCTGTGTTGTAAGAACATTTTACAGCAAAGCAGACATTTATGGCTGGTATTGCAGAAGCTCCTGACAGTAAGGGGAGTAGACTGTCGAATACGAAAGGAAGTATAAAGTTATGGCAAAGAAAGATATTGATTGGTCTAATTTAGGATTTGGCTATGTAAAGACTGATAAGAGATTCGTAGCTAATTATAAGGATGGAGCATGGGATGACGGCGTTATCACAGATGATGACAAAGTCGTTATCAGCGAATGCGCTGGTGTATTACAGTATTCACAGTCATGTTTTGAAGGTATGAAGGCATACACAACAGAGAATGGTCACACAGTTATTTTCAGACCAGATATGAACGCAAGCAGAATGGCAGATTCTTGTAGAAGACTTGAGATGCCAGTATTCCCAGAAGATAAGTTCGTAGAAGCTATTGCTGAAACAGTAAGAGCTAATGAAGACTGGGTACCACCTTATGGTTCAGGAGCATCACTTTATATCCGCCCATATATGTTCGGAAGCAATCCAGTTATAGGTGTTAAGCCTGCTGATGAATATCAGTTCAGAGTATTTACAACACCTGTTGGACCATACTTTAAGGGCGGCGCTAAGCCACTTACAATCAAGGTTTCAGATTTTGATAGAGCAGCACCACACGGAACAGGTCATATCAAGGCTGGTCTTAACTATGCTATGAGCCTTCACGCAATCGTTACAGCTCATGCAGAAGGATATGCTGAGAATATGTATCTTGACCCAGCTACAAGAACAAAGGTTGAAGAGACAGGTGGAGCTAACTTCCTCTTTGTTACTAAGGATGGAAAGGTTGTAACTCCTAAGTCAGATAGTATCTTACCATCTATCACAAGACGTTCATTAGTACATGTTGCTAAGGAGTACCTTGGACTTGAAGTTGAAGAAAGAGAAGTTCTCTTTGATGAGGTTAAGGATTTCGCTGAGTGTGGTCTTTGCGGTACAGCAGCAGTTATCTCTCCAGTAGGAAAGATTGTTGATCACGGCAAGGAAATCTGCTTACCAAGCGGTATGGATGAGATGGGACCAGTAACTAAGAAGTTATATGAAACACTCACAGGTATCCAGATGGGTAGAATCGAAGCTCCTAAGGGCTGGATTTACACAGTAGACTAATATAGCTGATGGTTAACAGGCTGGTTAGAAGCTTAGCTAACTGGTTTATAGATGTTTATTACAGCTGATAATGTAATTATTATATTCGGTCAGAATGTTAAAAGTACGTTCTGACCGAATTTTTGTGTGATAAATGTATGATTGGTGATGGGGTTAAAGGCATATTCTGCAGCTCTTTAATATAAGCTGTGCAGAATAGTTGTGCAATTAACACTTACACCATAAAATGAAAATATAGATGGAGTAAACATATGTTGTTTAGTAGTAAAGATTTAAGGAAGCTTATAATTCCGCTTATGTTTGAACAGCTGCTTGCTGTTCTTGTAGGACTTGTGGATACACTTATGGTATCACAGTCAGGAGAAGCGGCAGTTGCAGGAGTTGCACTTGTTGATAATATCAACAGGCTTATCATACAGGTTATGGCAGCACTTGCGACAGGTGGCGCTGTTGTCTGCAGTCAGTATATAGGTAAAGGCAGGGATGATGAATCAAGAAAGTCAGGAGCACAGCTTGAGACCGTTTTGTTAATATTTTCAGTTATAATGACTGCATTTTCAGTTTCATTTACAAGACCATTACTTAAGGTGGTATTCGGAACTGTTGAAGATTCGGTTATGGATTGTGCTGTGTTATATTTTGTTATAACAGCCCTTTCATATCCTTTCCTTGGAATGTACAATGCAGGAGCTGCAATATTCAGAAGTGTAGGCAACAGTAAGGTAAGTATGAATATAAGCATACTTATGAATGTGATAAATGTAGCTGGAAATGCGTTGTTTGTATTCGTATTTAAGTGGAGCGTAGCTGGTGTTGCACTGTCAACAGCACTTAGCCGTGTTGCAGCTGGAATAGTTATGACAGTACTTGTATGCGGAAAGACTAATCCGATAAGAATAGATCATATAAAATATTTTGTTCCAGACTGGATATATATAAAGAAGATTCTGACAATAGGAATTCCATCAGGCATAGAAAATGGTATGTTCCAGATAGGAAAGCTTATGGTTGTAAGTATGGTTGCAACATTTGGAACGGCATCTACAGCCGCTAATTCGGTTGGCTATACAGTTATCGATTTTGCAAATATTCCGGCTTCATCTATGGGACTTGCACTTATCACAGTTGTTGGACAGTGCATAGGTGCCGGTGAGAAAGAACAGGCAAAAATGTATACTAAAAAAGTGCTTAAATATGCGTATTTCGGCGACTGGATATGTAATATTCCATTATTCTTCTTAGCACCATTTATTGCTTCGTGGTTTAACTTATCAGGTGAGGCAACACAGATTACAGTAATGATTTTAAGATGCTTTAATGTGGTTTCATTATTTATATGGCCGCTTTCATTTACATTATCCAATCCATTAAGAGCGGCGGGAGATGTAAAATTTACAATGACAGCAAGTATTATCTCGATGTGGCTGTTCAGGGTCGGAAGCAGCTACGTCCTTGGCGTAATGCTTGGAATGGGAGTTCTTGGCGTATGGATAGGAATGTTCATTGACTGGGCAGCAAGGTCAGTATGCTTTGTTGTAAGGTTTGTTAGTGGAAGATGGCTTAAGAGAGGGTCACTGGCATAATTATGTAATTAATAGGCGTTTGCGAAACTCAGCAAAATTGATTGTTATTTGTACTGTGAACACAAGTAACCGCAATCACCTAATGTAATTAATAAAGAGAGGTATTATCGGGCCTATGGTATGGGCTTTCTTGACTGGCCAGGTGTGCACGGAAGGAAAGTCCATTTGAGTGGTCTGGCAATGCCTTTTTGTTTTCTAAATATTCTATTGCAATACATAGTGATATGTGGTATTCTATTTATATAGTATCTAATCTAAATATAATAATGTTTGATAGTAATATGTGGCAACCATATCGGAACTATATATGAAATCTAATGGCAATTCGCCAATATAATTCCAATATTTAAAATTTTAGTGCGAATAACTGACTATGGTGGATAAATGATAACCAATGAAAAGGAGGTTTAATGAAGTATCAGAGAGTAACCACACATCTTGCAGAAACAATGTCAAAGCTTGATGTAGATAAAGCAATGAGAGACGACTATGCTAAATGTATATTGGCAGACCCGCAGATATTAGCCAATATAGTAAAAGTAATAGTGCCAGAATTCAGGGAATACAGCATAAAAGACATAATTCCCTGCATAGGAGAGACAATAGTATCACTTACAGTTCCGGAAAAGCTGTGCATTAAAATTGAAAGTGATGGAACCGAAGACGTAGATATAGAAGATGGAAAAATTATTTACGACATAAGATTTCCATTGTATTATAATAATAGAACAATTAAAATACTTGTAAATGTTGAGGCACAGAAAAGTATTTCATATACAAAGCTTGGTTATCATATCGAATCAAGAATGGTGTATTATATGGCAAGACTAGTGTCTTCACAGAAAAATATAGAATTCATAAAATCAAACTATGATGACATCAAAGATGTATACAGCATATGGATATGTATGGATACAGAAGCCGATGAAGACTCTATAATAGAATTAGGCTTGCAGCCAAGAGTAATCTATGGCAATACAAGCTGGCTTCCACAGCGAAGCATAATGAATGGAGCGGTTATAAGAATAAGAAGCAGGGCAGATGTCGAAGAATCAAAAAATAAGCTTATAGCAATGCTGGAAGTATTATTTTCTTGCATGGCAAGACAGGATAAGATGAACCGGTTAGAAGAATACGGACTTGAGATGACAACAGAATTAGAAGGGTGTGTGAATGATATGTGTAATATAAGTGATTTGCTGGTAGAAGAAAGCGAGGAACGCGGAGAAAGACGAGGAATGGAACGTGGAATGGCACGAGGGGAGAAACAGGCGCGTCTTGACAGTATAAGAACATTAATGAGAAAGTTGAATCAGACAGCAGAAGAGGCAATGGATACGCTGGATATAGAGGAAAAAGACAGGGAGGAATATCGAAAGATATTAAATAAGCAGAAGTAGAGTATTATAACACAGACAGGAGAGAAGATTTGTTAATTAGTGAAAAAATATATAAGTATATGGAACAGAAAGGTATGACACAGAAAGAATTCTCACAGCGCACGGGGATTTCACAAAGCACAATAAGTGATTGGAGAAGAAAAAAGACCAATCCGTCAGCAGATAAAATCTTAAAAATATGCGAGGTGCTAAATATTACACCATACGAGCTGCTTTCAGAGAGCTGGATTAAAGGTGATAAAAATCGTAAGGAAAGTATGGACTACACAATTGTATTGAACAAAGATGAAGAATTGTTACTTAGGGGATTTAGAAATCTTAAGAACAAGCAAAAGGAAAGATTACTTGGATATCTGGAAGCTTTGCAGGAAAGTGATAATTAGAATAATATAGGAAAAACGTATGTTGATATATTGACATACGTTTTATTATGTAATATATATCGTATATGCGATACTAAAAGGAGAAATGCAAGATGGCAGATATAAGTATAATAGCAAGAAGACTTAAGAATGGAAATGTGGAATATGGCTGGAGCGGTAATGGTGGATATTATAGTTCAGTAGGAATTCGTTTGTTAGCCTGGTATGATAACCCAGCAGATGTTGATTATCTTTTCGGATTGGGACAGACAAGATTAATAGGTAAAAAAGGTAGCGAAAATGGAGGGTTTCCTGCATATTTGACACACTCACCTATAGGAAAAGAGTTTTGGATTGGAGAAACTGAGCAGGATATATTTAATGAAATAATGACGGATTATACATATTTTTATGATTTAGATAACGAATGGTATTATATTACGAGAGGACCATTTCAGATTAAAATTCCATTAGGATTGATAAATAATAACCTTGATGAAAATAATGATGAATTTAAATATATTTTAACAGTAGGGGATAAAGTGCTTAGGTATATAATGGAAGAATATAGAGTTACACATCCAGAGTTTAATGATTTTATTATAAATGAAAGTTATGATTGGAAAACAGTTGTAGAAGATATTATTGAAGATGATAAATTATTGATTATGAATTTATACAGTAAATATAAGGCAATATATCAGTATTTTGATGATTGGATTGTTATAAAAACTGATGAGAATTACGAGGACATTACTGAAATTATTGCAAAGAAAAAAGAAAAGCATCATATTGAAACTAATGTGTGGTAATTAAATTGTTAATATCAGGATTACGGTTGTACCGGTATACAATTAAAATTTAAGATGTTTTTCATACAATCTTCATTAATTTTGTACAAAATATCTAAAATGTAATTATATATTTCGCTGAAAATATAAAAAATGTCCAAAATAAAGTTGATTTTTATACACGAAAATGAGATACTTAGAGAAACGTTCGTTAAGGTGAGCCTGACGAATACAACGGCTAAGCCGTAATATTATAAGGAGGTATGTTATGAAGAAGAACAGAAAAAGACTTATGGCAGCATTTATGGCAGTTCTTATGGTGTTGACATTAGTCCCAACATGGCTGTTGGGTGGTATATTTGCTACAACAGCTAAGGCAGATGGTAAAGAAGTTACGCTTTCCCAGATGTATAAAGATGGATATATACTTTTAAACAAAGATGGTAAAAAGGTATATTCTTATGAAATGAAAGATGCAAATGGAACAATTGCTGATATAGAAGCAGTTGCACCACAAGGTAATTTGACAGATAAGAAAAATTATTTAAATGTAAAGCCATCTGAAGCAGTAACACTGGATACAGATAAGGATACTGTAGATAAAGATAGTATGCCTAAAGATGGTTATATGAAGTTAACTGTAAAAAAGGATGCAACAGATCTTAAGTTGTATGTTAATACAAGTGGCACTAAACAGACTATATGTGTAGTAAAAAAAGAGGGTAGTGACTATACTTGGGTAAGCAAGGAATATAAAGCTGATAAAGCTGAAAAAACAGGTGATAAAAAATCAAAATATTATACAGTTGATTTTGGTACAGTAAAGAGTGGAGAAGAATATTATATATTTGTAAAAGCTTCATCTGCTAAAGATGTAGCATATTGGGGTTATGATATAACTGGAAATTTTGTTCCAGTTCCAGCACCAGATGCAACAAAATCAGTTACAACAGTAACTCAGGATACAACAGATACATCGAAGATAGTTGTTAATGTTAAGGATTTAGCTGTTAATGAAAAAGGACCAGCAGTTTATTATTCATTACAGAGAGTTAAGGTTACTTATGGTACTGATGGTTCACCAGATTGGACTAAGGCAGAAGAAATATATAAATATACAGGCAAAGAAACTTCATTTAGCTATGAAGATACAGTAAGTAAAACAGGTGTATATTATTATAGAGTTGTGGGTAAAGGGTTAGGTTCTACTGATTCCAATGGTACAGCAACAACAGCAGGTGTATCATATGAAGCTGATGTTAAGGTTAGTGTAACAGGTGATGTTAATAAGTTAACTGCAACATGGGCAGATATCGAGACAGCAACATCTTATAATGTATATGTTTATAAGAATACAGAGGCGTGTCCAAGCACACCAACAAAGACTATTTCAACAGAAGAGATAGCAGCATTTAAAGAAGCTAAGACAGATATATCTTATACAGCAGAAGGACTTACAGCAGGTGTTAAGTATAATGTAAAGGTAGATGCTGTAAGAGAAGCAGGTGTAAAGAGTGGTGAAGTAGTTACAGTAAGAGTATTAGAGGACATTGATACATCTAAGGCTATTACAGGTATGAAGCTTGTTAATCAGGAGTCAACACTTCCTGTAACAGTAATTAGAGATAAGAGTGAAATTACAGCATTCCAGCCAGCAACAACTGGTGGCGTTTCATCAAAAGGTTTTGCTAATACATCATATGTTATATTAAATGACCAGATTGCAGCAGATAAAGATTTTACACTTACAGCAGATGTAACAGTAAAGGCTAATCCGGCATCATCAGGAAGTGGTGTGTATGTTGGTGCATTTACAGACATTGAAAAAGCTGCAGCTAAGCTTTATGCGGTTGGATTTAGAGGAGCTAATAGCGGTGTTTATGATATGGTATACTATAGAAATAAAGCTGATAATAGCTACTCTGGCGGTAAGTATAATAGTACTGTTAATGCTTATACACTTGATACAACATATTCTGTAACAGTAACAAGAGAAAATGGCAGTTATACTACAGCAGTAAAATCAGCAGATGGTAAGGTCGATTTAAAGAGCGTTAGTGAAGAACCATCAGCAGACCTTAAGGGTGCTGTTAATGTAGGTTTTGCTATAATAGGAACTACAGCAGTTGTTAATAACTTAAAGGTAGTATCTGGTTCTGATACATTAATTGATGCTTCTACATTTGAAGGTTCGTTCTCACCATTTAGTAACAATTGGGATTCGTATGAAGGAACATCAGTTACAGAAGCAGTAAATGATAATGAAAATGGTAAAGTTAAGGTAACAGTTGCAGGTGAAATTGGTACATATGGTGCTGGTTCAATAGATGTTAATATGTACAATGAAGCTGGTGAACTTAAGGATACAAAGACAGTAACAGCTTGGAACACAACTTCTAATACAGTTGAATTCGAGCCAGAGGCAAGTGGAACATATTATTTTGAAGCAGTTGCTAAGAGAACAGGTGTTGCGAAGACATATGCATCAAGCAAGTATAAGTCAGAGGGATATATGCTTCCTCTTAAGGCAGCTGTATTACAGTTAAGAACAGCTGAACAGAGTAAGATTGAAGTGACATGGGATGCAGTTCCAGAAGCTACAGCTTATAAGGTTGAGTACAAAAAAGAAGGTGCAGCTGAATTTACATTCTTAGAAGAAACAACTAACCTTTCAGCAAAGACACCATCATTAACAGTAGGCGATGTTTATATATTCAGAGTAACTGCTGTTAGAAGTGTAGATGGACAGACAAAAATGTCTAACGAAGCACAGTTAAAGGTTGCAGAGCATGAACAGTTTACATGGAAGTTCTCTGCATTTGGACAGGGTGTTTCAGTAAGCAATGACAATCTTTCAGATAAAGATAAATCAAAGAATGGCTACTCAGGTGGCGTTAATACAGATGAAGGTATAGTAAATGTATGGTCACTTGATAGTAAGGGTAAGTTAGTACCAGCTTCTACAGATGGTGTTGCATTCTACTATGCTACAATACCAACTAATAAGAACTTTACACTTACAGCAACAGCTAAGGTTAATAACTGGAAGTATACTAATGGACAGGAAGGTTTCGGCCTTATGGCTGCGGATGCAGTAGGCAATAATGGAGATTCATCAGTATTCTGGAATAACTCATATATGGCATCAGTTACAAAGGTAGAATACTATAGTAATGTTGATGAAGAGACAGGTGAAGCTACAGTAAGTAAGACTTCTGGCGAAAAGATATCTATGAAACTTGGTATTGGTTCACAGGAAAAGATTGGTGTTAATAAGAATAATATTAGCAAGTTATTAGATAATGACTCAGATACAGTTAATAATGAATTTAAGACAACAATGTCAACACTTGAAACTTCTAAGTTGGGTTCTGCAGCAGGAACATTTAACCTTATTGGAAATTATTCTAATACAGATGCAACATTTGTAGGAACAACAGTGGAAAATCCAATAACAGAAGTTAAATTAACAATTCAGAAGAATAATACAGGTTACTTTGTAAGCTATACAGATGCTGAAGGTAACACAACAACAAAGAAGTATTATGATACAGAAGCATTAAGTCAGATTGATTCTGATAATGTTTATGTAGGTATGTTCGCTTCAAGAACATTTGATGTTACATATAGTGATATTTCACTTACAACAATTGACCCAGCAGATGATGCTCCAGCAGAAGAAAGACCTGTTGAATATAAGGATATTCAGGTGAATGTTACTTCTTCTTCAACAGCTAGTTCAGAAGATTATACATTTAAGGGAATGTCTACTGCTGATGGACACGTTGTAGTAACAAAGGGTGATGATGTTATAGGGGAAACAGATGTTACAGCTAATGAATCATTTACAATTAATACAAAGCTTGTAGCTGGTGATAATAAGTTTGTTGCAACATTTACACCAGATGAAAACTTTAAGTTTGGTGAATACGAGCTTCCAACATCATATGATTCAATTGAAGTTTCAAAGACAGTAACATATGCTTACTTTACAGGAGATCTTATATATGTAAGTGCAGATGCTACTAAAGCAGTTGATGAAGCAAAAGCTAATGAAACATATTCAGCAAAGGCTCAGATTAACTCAGGTAAAGGAACTAAAGATAATCCAATTGATATTTACAATGCTGTAGCATATGCAAGACCAGGTCAGAAGATTCTTCTTCTTGATGGAGATTATAAGGTGGTTAATAACTTATTGATACCATTTGGTATTGATGGTACAGATGAGAAGCCTATATATCTTATGCCAGAGTCATCAGATTCAAGAGTTGTTCTCGATTTTGAAGGAACTACAGGAGAAGGTATTACACTTTGTGGTAGTTATTGGTATATTCAGAATATAGACGTTACTAATTCAGCTAATGGTAAAGATGGTATTCATGTATGTGGAAGCCACAATGTACTTGATACTGTTAATACATATAAGAATGGTAACACGGGTATTCAGATTAGTAGATATTCATCAGCTCAGGATAAGACTGATTGGCCAGCATATAATACAATTAAGAATTGTACATCTCATAATAATGCAGATGCTGGTTATGAGGATGCTGATGGATTTGCTGCTAAGTTAACAATTGGTAAAGGTAATGTATTTGTAGGTTGTATTGCTCATCATAATGCAGATGATGGTTGGGATTTCTTTGCTAAGGTTGAGACAGGAAATATTCCATCAGTTGTAATTATGAATTGTGTAGCATATGCGAATGGATATATTGAAAGCGAGAATGGCTTAATTGATGCTGGTAATGGTAATGGATTTAAGATGGGTGGTTCAAGCCTTCCAGGAAGTCACGTTATTATTAACAGTGTAGCATTTGATAATAAGGCAAAAGGTATTGATAGTAACTCTTGTCCAGATAATGTAGTTGTTGGTTGTACATCATTCAACAATGAAAACAGCAATGTAGCATTATATACTAATGATGCTAAGAATACTAATTATAGAACAAATGGTATAATTTCATACAGAAATGCTTATGTTAAGGTTGCTGATAATTTAAAGGCTAGAGGAACTCAGGATACAGCTAAATTATACGATGCTACAGATTACTATTGGTTATCAGCATCAGGTGATGCTAAAGAAGCAAGTACATTATTAACAGATGCTAATTTTGTAACTCTTAATACAAATGATGTTAAGGTAACAAGAAACGCTAATGGCACAATAAATATGAATGGTTTGGGAATGTTAACAGCAGATACTAGAAAAGCTCTTGGTGTTGGTATTGGAGCAGATAGTCTTGATAAAGCACCACAGCTTACATCAGAAGGATATGCATTAGTAATTGATGCATTAGGATATGATGAAGCGAACAGAGTTTTAGGTTTATCATTAGAATCAGCATTTATCCTTAGAGATGGTGCAGAAGGTGCGTTAACAGGAGATTCTAATAATATTGCAGTAATGGTTGTGCTTCTTTTAGCAAGTATGGCTGTAGCAGGAGGTGCTATAGTATATAGTAAGAAAAGAAAAGTTGTAAGCAAGTAATTATTGTAGATTATTTCTTATAACACATCTTAAAAAGATATGTTTCTAAAACCTAATATATAGTAACAAAAACTGCCACTTTATGATTAACATAAAGTGGCAGTTTTATTTTTTTATAGATTTTTTGATTCTTATGTGATAAAATTTAGTCTGAAAAAGTGAATTGAAACTATAATAAAAGAGGTGTTATGCGATGAGTGAAGTTTCAACAATGGAAAGAGTAATTCGTTCTGATGTATCAATGGAAGAATGTAAGAAGATAGAGAAGGTTCTTAGAAAGAACAATATTTCATATTTTGAAAGATGGAAGTTACATACAGGACTTCTTAGATTTCTTAATAATGATAAGAATGCCAAATGTGATATTTTAGTTCATATGGATTCCTTTGAGAGAGCTAAAGCGCTGCTTGCGGCAGGAGGCGTTATGGACGAATCAGTCAGTGAACATAAGGATTCAAAGAACTCTAAGAATAAATAATTGTTAAGAATAAATGATTGATAGTAATAAGTAATTGTGAATAATAAATAATTGATAATAATAAATAATTATTTATGAATGATTGAACGAGAACAGAATACATACAGGTCAGGAATGGAGAATACTATATAATGAGAAAGAGCATAGTGAAAAATGCTTTAAAGAAGAAATCAGCTGTTATTATAGCTGTCATTATAAGTGTGTTGTTTGTATCGGGGTGTGGGAAATCATCAGGTGTAAGCAATAATGATGTATTAGATACAAGCGAGGTTTCAACACAGGAAGAAACAACAGTTGATACACACCCATTTGACATAACAATGACATTTACAGGTGATATTAACATTGCGGAGGGTGAGCCGACAACTAAAGAACTTGATAAGAATAACGGAGATATTACTAAATGTATATCGCCAGAGCTTATAAAGTATATGAAAGATGCAGATATTACATTGGTTAATAACGAATTCTGCTACAGTGACAGAGGTGCACCTCTTGCTAATAAAATGTGGACATTCAGAGCTGGTCCAGAGAGAGCAAAGGTGCTTAATGCACTTGGAGTAGATGTTGCACAGCTTGCTAATAATCACGTATATGATTATGGACAGGAGGCAATGTATGATACATTTTCTGCTTTAGAAGCAGTTGGAATTCCGTATGTTGGAGCTGGAAGAACGCTTGAAGAAGCAATGAAACCATATTATACAGAAGTTGACGGTAAGAAGATAGCTATTGTGGCAGCTTCAAGAGCTGAAAAGTATAAGATGACACCACAGGCTACAGATACTACGCCAGGAATACTCAGATGTTATGATACAGAGTTATTTGTCCAGATGATTAAAGAGGCCAGAGCTAATGCAGATTATGTAGTTGCGGTTGTCCACTGGGGTACTGAGCATACAACTGTGCTTGAGGACGTTCAGAGGTCTAGCGCAAGGGAATATATAGATGCAGGAGCAGATGTTATTATTGGCGGTCATAGCCATTGCCTTCAGGGTATAGAGTATTATGAGGATAAGCCAATATTTTATAGTCTTGGTAATTTCTGGTTTGATGAGTATAATGTTGATACAATGCTTGTGAATATCAGAATAAGCGGCAATGATTATGGTGATAAAATTGATGTATCAGTAGTGCCAGCTGTTCAGGACGGCACATTACAGGGCTGTGTGACACGTATATGCACACAGGAAGAAGATAAAAGCAGAATATTCAGTCTTCTTAATAAGGTGAGTATTAATGCGAATGTGGCAGATGACGGAACAGTTACGCAGGTGAAATAGGTCTGTTGGCATAACGGACGGTATATGGCTTGAGTGGCGGCTCGTATCAGGGGCTTACGCCAGAATATTTAATTGGATATTGTTATAAAACAGATTGCAAAGAAAACCGCGGTTATTATCAAAAGTCAGGTACTTTGAGCACGCCGGTACTTAGGTGCTGTATTTTAGCACCTTAGTATCCGCTGCGTGCGAGAGTAGCGAGAGCGTGCCTGACGTTGATGATAACCGCGATTTTATTTACTGTCGTCCGTTAGTTATTTCTGTTATTTAGCTGAATTATTTATTAGTGTCATATATTGAATGACTATCGTGAAGCAATATGTATTAGTCTGTAGTATCTTTAAGCGACTGCATATATTCGTGCATAGACTCTGCCACAATCTTACTATGTGCCACAGCCTCTACAACAGTTCTAGCTCCATTAACGACATCACCAGATGCGAATATTCCCGGGCGTGATGTATGACCTGTTTCGTCAGCTTCAAGAAGACCACGTTTGTTGGCATTTAAGCCTTTAGTGCTGTTGACAAGCCTTGTCATTGGTCCTTGGCTTATTGAGATAATAACGCTGTCTGATTCATATAATGTGTCGCTTCCATCTACATCAGTGAATGAGCCATCTTCATTTTCTATTACATCTCTGAATATTACGCCGTTATCTTTAATCTCAACTGGTCGTTTGTTATATTCAAATTCAACACCTTCAAGAGTGGCGTAGCTGAATTCATACTGGCTGGCAGCTACTTCTTTAGTGATAGAGAAGCAGGTTAGCCTGCGGACACCTTTTCTTATCGCTGTTCTTGCAACGTCCATAGCAGCATTACCAGCACCGATTACGATTACACGTTCTCCAAGCTTATAGCTGTCGGGGTTGTTAAGATAGTTAATTCCAAAGTGGACATTTCCAAATGTCTCGCCCTTTATGTGAAGTGTGTTAGGATTCCATACGCCAGTTCCTACGAATATAGACTTATAACCATCACGGAATAAATCTTCAATTGTTATTGCACTTCCTATAAGAGTATTAGGACGTACCTTGATACCCTTTAATTCAAGATGACGGTATTCGATATCGTCAAGAACTGATTTGGGAAGACGAAATTCTGGAATACCATATCTTAAGACACCGCCAATTTTGTCCTTGCCCTCAAATATAGTTACCTGATATCCATATCTTGCCAGGATAATAGCGATTGTAATTCCAGCAGGACCTGAACCGATAATAGCTACGCGCATACCGTTAGATGGCTTAGGACCTTCTGTCATTTTGTTAGCATATGTAGTTGAGATATAATTCTCTATTGTTGAAAAATGTACAGGTGCTCCCTTACGTCCAAGAACACAATGCCCCTCGCATTGGTTTTCGTGGTTACAGACAAGACTGCATACAGTTGTAAGAGGATTATTTTCAAAAAGCATTTTACCTGCTTCATCAAGCTTGTTCTCTTTGAGTAACTTAATTGCCAGTGGAATGTTGGTGCTTATAGGGCAGCCTTTCTGACACAGTGGAACTTTGCATTGAAGACAACGATTGGCTTCATCCATAACATGTAATGCCATATATACCTGCTTTCTGCGCTAGTGCGCCATATAATAATAACCAGAATATATAGTCAGCAGGAAATGTTAGTGCCAACTAATATTCTGGTTATATTCTAGCATATGTGATTGCTTATTAAAAGAATAGATAATCTTTTCACAATTATTTGAAGATATTTCTGAATAATCTAACCAATATTGATTGTGAAGGTGCTAATGTGACTATAGTATCTGTAGTATTTAACATTCGTAGTACATACACGGCGATAAATAGCACTGCAGATAATATAAAGATACAATTCAATAGGCGGCTTAACCTGACGGAAGGCTTAATACGTCTGGTATTAACTATATATACGATAACACTTATTAATAGCACTGGAAGTGTAAGGACAAGAGGATGATAATTAAGTGCAGCGTGTGTATCACCGTGAAGAATTGCAAGCACAGCTCTCGTCATACCGCAGGCTGGGCAGGAAATGCCTGTTATGAATTTAATAGGACAGCCAATATGGGTAAAATAGAGCAGTATAATAATAAGGAAGAAACAGGCTGATAATTTGAAAATGTTCCAGTAAGAAGATGTTCTGATGTTATGCCAGCGTATTGATGATTTAACAGGGTGTGAGCCGGCAGTTGTATTGTGCTGTGGGTTCAATGAATGTTTCATATTCTTAATAAAATCCTTAATATTAATAAAATTCTTAATATAATAAGTTACATTGTTAGAAATTATAATTGCCAATTATAGGTGCAAGTTAATTAATAAATATATAACAAATAGTGAAAAATATTACATATACACCTTGATGATAACGATAAGTTATATATTTTAATAAATTTTTAATTTTTGTGCATTTTACTCTATACAATTGTATTTTTAATGTATTTTCTTCTTATTATATAACATAATGGTATGTCTGCATACATTTTTTATATATGTTATAAATGATAAAACATAAAGAATTCTATGTAAAATATTAAAAAATAAATAAATGACCGATGGTCAGTATTGCTTGATATTCCTTAATTGTACTAACTTTTATACATAATAAATGCTGTATCATAAAGTCAGATAATACATATATTTTTATGTAATATTAGAAAATTATCATATCCATAATTAATTGAGATAACAAGTTAATGTACTAATATACATACATAGATTTGTATAATATGTTAAGATTAAAAAGTTAAGATTGTTAAAAATTAATTTATTTGCTTTACATTTCCATAAAATGGGTATAAACTTCGCAGTGAGAAAAAGAAAGGATAAGGAGATGGTTTTTTGAATGATTTAGCACAGAATCTTATTGAAGAGCTTCAATGTGAGACCGTCTTTACGATTCCTATTTTGGGTGGAATACCAGTATCTGAGGCAGTTGTGGTCACATGGATCATTATGGCAGTCCTGGTTGTAGTTTCATTTATACTGACCCGAAATCTTAAGGTGGATCATATAAGTAAAAGACAGGCTGTTGCTGAAAGCATAGTTACAGGTCTTATGAAGATGGTTCAAGGAATGGTTGGCGAGAAGGGTAAGGCTTATGTGCCGTATCTTACAACAGTTATGTTATATATTGGTGTTTCCAATATTATCGGACTGTTTGGATTTAAGTCCCCAACAAAGGACTTAAGAGTAACGGTAGCACTGGCACTTATGAGTATTATTCTTATTGAAGCTGCTGGTATCTATCACAAGGGTGTTAAGCGTTGGTTACACGGCTTTGTTGAGCCGGTTGCAATCGTAACACCAATTAACATTCTCGAAGTTGTTACAAAGCCACTTTCACTTTGTATGCGACTTTTCGGTAATGTATTAGGAGCTTTCGTTATTATGGAGCTTCTGAAAATGATACTTCCGGTAGGACTTCCGGTTGTGTTCAGTCTGTACTTCGATATATTTGATGGTTTACTTCAGGCATACGTATTTGTATTCCTTACATCATTGTATATTGATGAGATTACAGAATAATTAATTAAGAAAGCTTGTTGTGTAGGCAGATAGCCTATATATGAGTATATGTTAAGAAAAAGGAGATAAGATTATGAGTGGAACAATTATAGCTATTGGCGCAGGTATCGCCGTATTAGGTTCATTTGGTGCAGGTATTGGTATTGGTATAGCAACTGGTAGAGCTTCAGAAGCTGTTGCAAGACAGCCAGAGGCAGAAGGTAAGATTACAAAGACACTTATTCTTGGTAGTGCGTTGGCAGAGGCTACTGCTATTTACGGTTTCGTTATCGCCCTTATGATTATCGTTATGCTTGCTTAAGCATAATAAAAGCCTGCTTTGGCAGACAAATATAAAGATAACAAGAAAAGATTAAAGGAAAGGCAGGGAATAAGATGCTCCAGTTAGATGTTTGGAATGTTTTATTTACAGTTATTAACCTTTTAATTCTCTTTGTGCTTATGAGAATATTCTTATATAAGCCAGTTCAGAAGATTATTGCAGCAAGACAGGCAGAGGCCGATAAGCAGTTTGACGAGGCTGCGGCTAAGCAGAGCGAAGCAGAAGAACTTAAGACTAAGTATGAAGCAGTTTTAAGTGATGCTGAAAATGAGAAGAAAAAGGTTGTTGCTGAGGCGAGAAAGACTGCTGATGAAGAATATCAGCGTATCGTAACAGATGCACACAAGACAGCTTCACAGATTAAAGATGACGCCGAGGCTGAGGCAATAAGCCAGAAAGAACAGATATTAAAGAAAGCAGAAAAAGAAATTGCAGATATGGTTGTAGATGCAGCAGCTAAGGTTGTCGGAAGCAATAGTGCCGATACTAATGCAGCACTTTATGACACATTTTTGAATAAAGCAGGTGATAAATAGTGATACAGACAGCAATTGATTATGCAAAAGAATTACATAAAGCTGGAATGACACACGAAGAATTATCTTCGGTGAAAGATATATTTGATGTTGTACCACAGGTTAAGGAAGAACTTAATGATCCTACGGTATCACTTGAGAAGAAGCATCTTGTGATTCAGAAAGTATTTTCTAAAAATGTAAGAAACTTCTTACAGCTTTTATGTGATAATAATGATGTTAATTTATTTGAAGAAGTATATAAAGCTTTAACAGAACTTGAAAAGACACCAGAACAGAAGGAAAGTTCAGCAGTCCTTACATATGTTGAAGCACCATCTGATGAGCAGCTTGCAGGTATTAAGAAGTTCATTGAGAAAGAATTCCATAATCCTGATATCAAGCTTGAGATGGTTAAAGATCCATCTCTTAAGAGTGGATTTGTATTAAAGGTTGGCTCTAAAGAGTATGACTGGAGTGAGAAAGCACGTATTGACCAGTTAAAGAGCAGTATTGCCAAGGCGGTTGGCACAGGCTCGGCTACAGCAAGTGAGAAAGGTATTCTTTCAATCCTTGAAGCTAATATCGAAGATTTCCAGCTTGAAGTTAAGGATAAAGAGATTGGTGTAGTTAACTGGGTTGGTGATGGTATTGCCAATGTTGATGGAATTGACCACGCTTTTTATGGTGAAATCGTTATATTCGACAGCGGTGTAAAAGGTATGGTTCAGGATGTCAGACGTGATGAAGTCGGCGTTATTCTTTTTGGTAGTGATATTGAAGTTAAAGAGGGCAGTAAGGTTGTCCGTACAGGAAAGATGGCTGGTGTTCCAGTTGGTGAAGGTTTCCTTGGAAGAATTGTTGATGCACTTGGTTCACCTATTGATGACAAGGGTGATATCCAGGCAGATGGCTACAGACCAGTAGAGTGTGAAGCACCTGGTATTACAGAGCGTAAGTCAGTATCAGTACCTATGGAGACTGGGCTTCTTTCTATTGATTCAATGTTCCCTATAGGACGTGGACAAAGAGAGCTTATTATTGGTGACCGTCAGACAGGTAAGACAGCTATCGCAACAGATACAATTATTAACCAGAAGGGTAAAGGCGTTATCTGTATATATGTCGCTATTGGACAGAAAGCTTCTACAATAGCCAAGCTTGTTAATACATTAAAGACAGCAGGTGCTATGGATTATACAACTATTGTATCAGCTACAGCAGCAGATCCAGCACCATTACAGTATATTGCCCCATATGCAGGTACAGCTATGGCTGAATACTTTATGCACAATGGCAAAGATGTACTTATTATATATGATGATCTTTCAAAGCACGCGGTTGCATATAGAGCAATATCACTTCTGCTTGAGCGTTCACCAGGACGTGAAGCTTACCCAGGTGATGTATTCTATCTTCATTCAAGACTTCTTGAAAGATCAAGCCGTCTTTCACCAGAAGCAGGTGGTGGTTCAATAACAGCACTTCCTATTATAGAGACACAGGCAGGCGACCTTTCAGCATATATACCAACCAATGTAATATCTATTACAGATGGTCAGATATTCCTTGAAAGTGAGTTATTCTTCTCAGGCCAAAGACCAGCCGTTAACGTAGGTCTTTCTGTATCCCGTGTTGGTGGTGCAGCACAGACTAAGGCTATGAAGAAGGCAGCAGGAAGTATCCGTATTGATCTGGCACAGTACAGAGAGATGGAAGTGTTCACACAGTTCTCATCAGATCTTGATGAAAGTACTAAGAATCAGTTACAGCACGGACGTGCACTTATGGAACTTCTTAAACAGCCGGTAAGCCACCCATTCAGTATGGCTGAACAGGTTATTATATTAGTTTCAGCTAATGCACATATTTTTAGTGATGTTGAACTTGCGGATATTAAGACATTTAGAAAAGAAATGCTTACATTCTTTAAAGAACAACATTCAGATATTATTAATACAATTGAGTCCACTAAAGATCTCACAGATGAGACTAAGGAAGCAATTATAGAGGCTGCTAAGGAATTTAAGAATAAGTAATATTAATAAAAATGTGTGGAAATGGAGGATAAGCTATGGCGAATACTAAAGAAATTCAAAGCAGAATAAATAGTATTCATGATACAATGAAAATCACCAAAGCTATGTATATGATGTCCTCAGTTAAACTTAGAAAAGCCAGACAGAAGCTTGAGGATACAGAGCCTTACTTCTATGGATTGCAGGATCAGATAAAGAGTATTTTGTATCATTTTCCTACTATGCAGCATCTTTTCTTTGATAATAGAAATAGTGATATGCACGAGCAGATAAAGAAAAAAGCATTTATTGTCATAAGTGGTGATAAAGGAATGGCTGGTGCATATAACCATAATGTATTAAAGGAAGCCAAGAGATTGTGCGATGAGTCACAGGAATACAAGATATTTGCAATAGGAGAAACTGGCAGACAGTATTTTACTTCACTTGGTTATAATGTTGAGGAGTCATTCAGATTTTCAGCTAATAATCCATCAGTTCACAGAGCCAGAGTTATAACAGAGGACATAGTTGAGCGTTATAAAGAGGAAGAAATGGACGAGGTGTATATTGTGTATACACGAATGGAACGAGGAATGAAAGAAGAGGTCGAGGTTGAACAGTTACTTCCTCTTAAGACAAATCAGTTCATTAAGGAAGAGTTAGTTGATAATGTAAAAAAGGGTAAAAGTAATGGTACTCTTGAAGATTTTGAAGGCTCAGATGATTATTTTGTAATATATCCGTCACCAAAGGTTGTTCTTAATGATCTTGCATACAATTATGTAACAGGATTCATATATGGAGCACTTGTTGAGGGCTTTGCGACAGAAGAAAATGCACGAATGGTTGCTATGCAGGCAGCTACAGATAATGCAGAGGCTATGCTTAAGGAATTATCAATTGAGTATAACAGACTTCGTCAGGCAGCTATAACACAGGAGATTACTGAGGTTATAGGTGGTGCTAAGGCTCTTAAGAAGAAAAAGATGAAGAAAGCAAAGGCGGGAAAATAGCCGCAAGATATAGCAGAAAGAGGTGAATTCAGGTGGAAGAGATGAAAGGAAAGATAGTACAGGTTTCAGGACCTGTAGTCGATGTCGAATTTGAGGGCAGTTATCTTCCAGCAATCAAGGATGCACTTTATGTAATACAGGATGGGAAAAAGAAGACAATGGAGGTATCACAGCATATAGGTAATAACGTTGTAAGATGTATTATGCTTGCAGCTAGTGAGGGCCTTTGTAAAGATATGGAGGTAACAGCTACAGGAAGCGGTATATCTGTACCTGTAGGTGAGAAGACTCTGGGAAGACTTTTTAACGTCCTTGGAGATACCCTTGATAATGGAGAAAAATTAGATGAAGAAGAACACTGGTGTATACATAGAAATCCACCAACATTTGCAGAGCAGAGCCCTGTTGTAGAAATGTTACAGACAGGTATCAAGGTTATTGATCTGCTTGCACCATACGCTAAAGGTGGTAAGATTGGTCTTTTCGGTGGTGCTGGTGTTGGTAAGACAGTTCTTATTCAGGAGCTTATCAGAAATATAGCCGCTGAGAGTGGTGGTTATTCAATATTTACAGGTGTAGGAGAGCGAAGCCGTGAAGGTAATGACTTATGGACAGAGATGAAAGAGTCCGGAGTTATTGATAAGACAGCTTTGGTATTTGGTCAGATGAATGAACCACCTGGAGCAAGAATGAGAGTTGCAGAGACAGGTCTTACAATGGCTGAATATTTCAGAGATGTTAAGAAGCAGGATGTG
>ERZ773116.1171-NODE-1171-length-25716-cov-6.750984_pt1 | contig 25716 bp, 34 predicted proteins | sample MGYA00580563_ERZ773116 | MGnify/ENA primary metagenome ERZ773116 (study PRJEB29015, sample SAMEA2737864) | human gut metagenome | biome: human gut; feature: human-associated habitat; material: faeces | place: China | collected 2012 ... | reverse complement strand
ATCCTATCACACGAAAGAAAGGAAGTCAATCATGTATACCAAAGCAGAGCTTTTTACTATGGCTGCCGACCCGGAAATTTCCCGGATGTTATTCCTGAACAACGTGACCATGACCATACCGGACGACGCTTCTGACTGCGTTGACCTGGACGCTGAAAAGGACAAGCTGTCCAACATCTGGGATCTGGCGCACTTGTCCATGCGGGAGCTGGTCTCACGCGCCGGAATGTCGCAGACAGCTTTTGCGAAGGGCGCAGGCATACCGCTGCGCACGGTGCAGGACTGGTGCTGTGAAAAGCGTGCGTGTCCGTCATACGTCCGCTTCCTGCTGGCCGAGCACTATGGACTGATCTGAGGGGGATTCCGGTATGGCAGCAAAAGATTTGACGGGTCAAACTTTTGGGAGCTGGATCGTGATAGGTGCATCCAAAAAGAGCGGCTATGTGAAGTGCCGCTGCAAGTGCGGCACAGAAAGAGATGTCCTTCGAGAATCCCTGACCCGAGGGGCAAGCAAGTCCTGTGGGTGCGTTCATACAAGGAGCGAGGCCCAACTCAAGATGGATGAGCGGAGAAAAAAAGAGGGAGACCTTACCGGAAAGCAGTTTGGGCGTTGGACTGTCTTGCATCGTGCGGAAAAAGAAGGGTATTTTACATGCCAGTGTGAATGCGGCACTATAAAGGACGTGTATCGGCATAGCCTTACGTCCGGCATGAGCACAGGCTGCCAGCATTGCGCCTTCTATCATAGCGATGCTATGAAGAGTACAGCAGCCCAAAAATCTGCCAAAGCAAAAAAATCTGCTATCGAAAAGTACAAAGGAAAGACTGTGAACGGCTGGAAGATCATCGAAATCCTTCCCCCTCGAAAGCCCGATTCATCCCTGTGGTGCAAGGCAGTCTGCCCGCAGTGCGGAAAAATCGTTGAAGTCAGACTTTCAAACATAACACGTACTAACCCTATACTTCGGTGCTCCGACTGTGCCCGTGACATGAAAGACAAGGTCGATGTCATCCACAGCGTCACCCAGGTGGATGGCTCTTCTCTCTCCTCTGTGAAATCGCGGATGGGCGGAAAGGTCAACCGGAACTCCAAGACCGGCGTAAACGGCGTTGTAAAAAGGCCGAACGGGCGGTACTTTGCCTATATCAATTTCAAAAGGAAACAAATTTATCTCGGCCTGTACGAAAGCCTTGACGATGCGATTGCCGCTCGGAAAAAGGCGGAAGCGGCGATTTATGGCGAATATCTTGACCAGCATGAAGGTTGGGAAGAAGAGCTTGCAAGCCGTCTCGAAGAACTCAAAAAAGAGAAAAAATAGAAAAGCCCCCGATGCTCCAAACGGAACACCGGGGGCTTTTGCTATGCGTTTAACGTTTTGTCAATGCTTTTCAGTCGGTAGCCTACCGCTGTCCGGCTGTAATGGGTCTGCGCTGCAATGTCCGGCAGCGGGAGCCGCTCAACATACCGCAGTAAGGCTATCTTACGGTCAACCCTCCCAAGCGGTGCGCTTTTGATGGCGGCGGTCATCTGCTGTCGGTCAAGCCCTTGCAGCGCAGCGGGCAGCACTACACGAGCCGCCGCCACAGGCAGCACCGAGCCAGAAGGGCTGCGGCAGCTGTCCGGCGTTGCGCACCATAGCGGTGAATTTATGCTGAAAATGGGAAATTCTCGCTGAAAGTGTGCAAATTACGCTTACTTTACGCTGGATTTGCTTGATTTTGGCGTAAATCTGGTATGTAGTGCTGCTCATGGTCTTACTCCTTACTCAGGGCCGCCTTTGCCCGGTCAAAGAAAAACTGGATGACCGTGCCGATGGTCTCATCGGTGATGGCCCAGCTGATAAACTTGCCCCACTTGCTGGCGCTGAGGGCCGTGCGAAGCATCTGTGCCACCCACGCCTTGCGTTCTGCACCACGCTTTGTGCCCTGAATTTCGTGCTCTGCCTGCTCGATCAGGTCAAGCACGGTGCCCTTGACAGAAGCACCATAGCCCAGCCGGATGCAGCCCAGTGCGTAGAAGATAAACCCGCCCAGCATGAGCGCGAGGGCCACAGGGGCAGGAAGTGCGGTTAAAAGGTTATTGATTGTTGCCATGTATTACTCTCCTCTCTCTTTTTCAAGGTCTGCAATGCGGTGGTTTGCCACCTTCATCTGCTCTTCCAGCACCGGGATGCGCTGGGCGAAATTGTTGTGTGTCCGGACTTCCCGGGTCAGCTCTTCCAGCTTTGTTTCGGTCACAGCCTGCTGCTTGTCCAGTTTGGCATCCATGTTCTGGGCGGTGTGGTTGTTAGAGACGACCACGCCGATCAGGCTCAGACCGCCGGTGATAATGGCTACGATGATCGCTTCGCTCATGCGCCCTCCCGGAGACGGGTCAGACCCTTCTTGCGGATGATACGGGGGTAGTTGACGGTGGTCACGTTGAGGTCTACGTTGCCGGAGATGCCTGGCACGCTGCCTTCGCTGGTGTGCTGGTGAGCGTTGTAGTGATAGCCAACGGCGGGAGTGTGTCCGGTTGTATCGGACAGCCAGACATCCCAACGGCTTGCCAGGCGGCCCATGTCTAGTTCCATGTTGGAGTAGTGGGTGTAGGTGTACAGCTGGGCATAAAAACCCATCTTCTCCACCTGTTCCAGCGCGTAGGCGGTGAGGTTGGTGAGGTCGAGGGTGCTCATGGGCTTGAGCTTGTTTTCCTCCACGTCCACCGCAAGGGGCATGGTCAGCTCCTTGCCGTAAACCGCCTGCCGCACAAGGGCAAGCTCTGCATCGGCCATCGCTTCGCTGGTGGCGTAGGTGTAGTAGTAGACACCCACGTCCAGCCCAGCCGCTTTGGCGTTGCGGTAGTTGGTCTCAAAGGTAGGGTCGATGTACAGCCCGTCTGCCCGCTTGGAGAGCTTGCGGTTGGTGCTCACCGTCTTGAGCATCGCTCCCTTGTAGCCCGCCGCTGCCACCTGCGCCCAGTCAATTTTGCCCTGATACCGGCTCACGTCAATGTACCGGTAAGGCGGTTCCCCTGCCCACCCGGTCACGGTGTCCACAGTGGGCACGCCCGGTGCAGGGGCAGGCTTTTCCTTGTCGGCGCTGTCACCGGCAGCATTGGAGAGCGCAGAGAAAATATCCCGCAGGAAGTCAAGCATCACTTTCCACCTCATAAAAACCCTCCTCCGTCAGCTTTTTCATCACGGCATCCTTGTAGCGGTCAGGCACGCTATCGATGGTAAAAGCGCCGTCAAAGCGGTGCAGCTTGATTTGTGTCACATAGAACAGAACCATAAGTATCCTCCTTACTGTGCGGCCAGCAGGTCAAGCATAGCCGCTTCCAGAGCGGCAAGGCGCTCTTCTGCGGTGGGCAGCTGTGCCTTTTCTTCTGCTTCCTTGCGGGCCTTTTCCTGTGCAGCCAGCTCGTCGGCGGTGTACAGCACATACCGCCGCACTTCCACCTCTTCGTCATAGGCTTCCCTTGCAGCCACGCCGGGCACGTCCACCACCTTGCGGACATCACGGCCTTTTTCGCGACCGTCTGCGTCATAGTAGATTGCAGGGGTTCCGTCCGGCAAGGTGGTGGTCTCATAGTGGCTGACCTCTTCCACGCCCGCCACAGCATCGTGGTGGACAGTCTGGGTCTCCTGCTTGAGGTAGCCTTTTGTCAGGTCGGGGCTGGCGATTTCTACGCCGTTGCTGTCAATAATTTTCATGTGTGCTCCTTTCGGTTATGCCACTCTGCGCCAGATGTACACGCAGTATGCCGGGGGTTGGACGGTATCGGATGCGCCGTATATGGGGTTGGAAGAGGATGCGTTAAAGCTAAGTTTCGCACTGTTATTTTTTCCATTCTTGGTCAAGATATCGAAAAAAGACGTGTATTCGCTTACGTCGTTAAGCACCGAAAAGGCACCACCTGCGCCATCATCAAAAATAACGCTTTGCTTAATGGAAGAATCGGAATCAACTCCCCTTGTATAAGCATAACCCGTTATATTCGGCAGTCCTGCCTCTACCGTTGTACCAGCTGGATGCGTATCGCTTGCACCCCAGATAGTGCAATCCTCAATGCGCTCCCACGTCCCGCCGTAAAGCTCTGCCGGGCTGGTAGCGTTTTCGCTGATGTACAGGCTGCCCACGGGGTGGTCTCGCTCGACTACCGCCGCAAGAACTTGCTGATAGATAGCATAGGCATCAGGGCCAATGCCGTTTTTGAGTTCTCCTAGTGCCATCGTTTCTCCTTTCAGTCGGTACGAAGCCAAGTGTAAGTAAAGTATGCCGGGGGTTGGACGGTGTTAGATGTGCCGTAGATGGAGTTTCCCAACGAGGCTTTCAGCTGGACGTTACTCCGATACACGTTACTCGTACCGGACGCTGAAACGTATCCATTGGGAATACCGGTAAAAAGAGCCTTAAGTGAGTCGCCAGTCATAAACGGATCGCTGCTTGAGAAAAGCACGTCGTTTATCTGAGAGTAGATTTCCGGCAGTCCTGCCTCTACCGTTGTACCAGCTGGGTGCGTATCGCTTGCGCCCATTAACACCCTATCTTGCGCAATCTTTTCCCATGTGCCGCCGCCAAAAGTTACGGACGGATTTTCAGGGCTAATAGTTTGATAAATACTACCCACAGGATGTGCCGCAAGCAGGAAGTTGGAATAGATTGAGCCGTCACCATAGAATTGGCCGCCATACTTGATGGGATACCACCGGGCGGAAATTTCCGCAGTCGGAATGTTGTGTGCACGGATACGGATAGCTCCGGTTCGAGTTTCGGGGTTTACAAGCATAGCTTTACCGGCTACGTCTGCGCTTGCAGGGTCGATACTGACAGATACCACAGTCGTGGACGTAACATCTGCTGTTATGTCAATGTAATGCGGGTACTCTGCAACTTCTGTGTCTGTCTGCCATCCCGTAATTGGAATAAAAAGGTCATGTGGAACGACGGAGTCTGCTTTGCCCTTGTTCAGCAAATTCGCCGCCTTCTGTGCGTTATTGACCTGTTTCATAAGGTAGTTGTAGCCGTGCTGCTCGTCCAGGCCAGCCTCAGCGCCGGTCGGGGCGACGATCTGACCGGATGTCCAATTTTCCGGGAGATCAGCGGGAAGAGGAATGTTTTTCAGGATATCATCCGCCATAAAGCAAAGTTCCCTCCTTGAAGATAATGGTGTGTTTTAACTTTGTTCTGGACGTGGTTTCGATGTTAACATCGTCCTGTGTGAGGGCGGCTCCGAACGCATCTTGTACGGAGATTGCAGAGACTTTTGTGATCTTTTCCGACGGCAGAAGCTCATACTGCAGTGTGACTGCCGCACCGGAAAGGCTCTTTGCAAGGCTCGGGACGGTATAATCGCCGTTCAGCTGCACCGTGTCGATGTGATCTGCCAGATACGAGGCAAGGCTTGCCAGAAGCAGCGGGGTCACAGATGCAGAAGCGGGCGTTGCGGCCGTCACCGGGACAAAATTATTTTGTCCCGGTGACGCAAAGGAATCTTTGCCCAAAAGCCAGCTGCCCAGAAGATAGTGATACCGGCTTCCGCTTGCCAGCACGGTGTCTGCTCCCTCCAGGATAGAGAGATTTACGTCCACGTCTGTTTTTTCAGTGATGCCAAAGTAGCAGTCTGATGCGTACAGTGCCTCTCCGGCATCGTTCAGTATCTCATAGTGCGTTACGGTCGAATTACCTGCCTCCGGTTTAATAGATGCTTCCAGCTTCAGATTCTCACCCTCGATCATCAGCGTTTCAGAACCCACCTGCAGTGTCGCAGATGCAATGACGCTTTTCAGCGGTTTCACGGTCGCTACACGGTTGAGCCGTGCCGTCGTGGCAAGCTCTGCCGCCTTGTGGGCCACATCCAGAAAAAGCGCTTGCGTCAAGGTAGGGGAAGCCGCAGCCTTTACGGTCGTCCACGCTCCGAGTACGGAAAACGGAGATTTCCCGAGGGACCATCCGCCAAGACGGTACCGATAGTCGTATTTCTGCACATCGACCTGCTCTGTGATCAGGATCCCGGTCTTGAGGTACGGCATACTGATAAAGACGATGTGAGCGGGTTTGATCTGGTTGATCAGGTGCGTCACCTCGTCGTAGTACGACTGGTTCTTTGCGCTCGTCGTAAGCCTCAGCTCGTAGAGCGGGTATGTGATGGAGCACGTCCATCCACCCGCGCCAATCAGCTCATCCAGCTTCTGATACAGAAACCCCAGTGTGTAGGGCGGGCGGGTCGCAATGCGGGTCATTACACGCTGCCTGCGGAATTCCAGAGATTCCTTTTCCGGGACAGCCACGATGTGAAACACCTTTTCCCACTGTGCAACGGAATCCTCGTCCATGGTCTGGAAAAAGAAGTTGCTTTGGACCCCTTTCACGGAACCGGCCAGCAGGTCAAACTCCGCTTTTTCAGCAGTGCAGATCTGCTGATAGTCCTGCACTTCCCGGTAGATGGGCGGCAGCAGCGGCAGCAGGTCGTGCGAAAGATCAAGCTTCATGCAGTGTCACCGTCCCAACCACAGGGACCTGCTGCCGTTCGCCGGTCTCTGTCAGAATCAAATCGTCCGCGGCTCCGTTCAACTGGACGTTTGTCACGTTTACCACGCCCTCTGCCGTGATGATAGCCGCAGATACGCGGGCCGTGTAGACGTTGGCGCTATACTCAATGCCGGTCTTGCTGATATTGGTCTCCCAGCTTTTCCGCACATTGAGCAGATATGCATCCAGCGCATCCTGTACCGCGGTGCGAACTGTATCCAGCGAGTAGCTGGGCAGGAGTGTCACCGATGCGGTGACCGAAACTTCCAGCTTCTCCGGGGCCGTGATCGTTGCCTTTGCACCGATGGGCGCAAGACCCAGCCCCTGCCCGGAGTACGGCACCGGGTCGATGGTGTTCTGAATGGTCTGCACAAGGTCGGTGGATGCAGGCAGCCAGTCCGCACCCAGAACGGAGCAGAGCACCGTGCCGCCGCCTCTCCATGTCGGGTACACCTGCACAGCGCCCACACCGTCCAGCTTTTTGATCTCCTCCACGTACTGCGCCACATTGCCGCCAAAGGAGCGGCTGTTCAGCGATGCCTCGATGCGGGCGCGGAATTCGTCATCGGTCTCGGTCTCGTCTCCGGGTGTCAGGATATCCGAGATCCGGGCAGAAGTCAGGCCCTGAATGGTGTCGATGGGTAGGACAGGGCCGGTGTAGTCGTTGCCGATGGTGCCGGGCGTTTCGGCCAGAAGGCGGTAGGTGTGCCCGGAACCCAGAGCGGACAGCGCAATAAAGTTGATACTGTCCGCGCCGTTGATGGTAGAGAACCGGATGCCCAGCGGGATATCAATATTGAACTCGCCTTTTCGCACCGCCGCCGTGGCCTGCTTGCGGGTAACGCTGGCAATGGGGGCCAGCAGATCCAGCGCTCTGCCGGTGGCTGTCTGAAAAAACGCCTGCCGCTGCATCATATTCAGGGAAAGGAAGAACCCCTCAAAGACATAGGCGGCGGGAGAAAGCGCTGTGGGGATGGGGCTTGTGTCCCGCTTGTCGTAGTCGTCCGGGATCTGAGACAGCATATAGTCCAGAATAGCCCGGTACTGTGCGGTAGAAAAATCGATCATGCTGCGGTGTTCACCTCCGTGCTTGCCTGCATTTCGCCGTAGATCGTGGAGACGGTAAAGGATGCCGTCAAGGCCTGTCCCTGCACTGTGTAAGAAAAGTCCTTCACGCCGGTGACCCGATCGTCCACGGTCAGGGCTTCTTCCAGGCGGCGCTGCAATTCTGCAGCCACATAGCCCGGGTCTTGCCCCAGCAGGCCCTCCCACTCCATGCCGCTGTAAGAACGGAAGATCTGCCAGCGGTAACGTTCCACGTTCAGGATCACATTCACAGCCTGTTTTACGGCCTCGTACCCATCGCATTCCCCGACGATGCGGCCAGATGTCTGGTCAATGAACCAGGTTCTGGACGGCTGAGAAACGTACTCCACGCCGCCGGAAAGGTTGATGGACGCGCCTGTGGGAAGCGTAGCCATTACGATTCACCTCCGTATACCCGGGAAAGCACAATGAATTTTTGGCCGCTCTGCACCCGGAGCAGCAGCACTTTGTCCCCGGCTTTCAGAGCCGGGTTAAGGATGATGTACTTCTTGTCCTTGCTCAAAGGCAGCGCAGCGCCGTTTTCCCAGCCAACAAAATTTTCCGCCTGCACTTTTTCGTCAAATCCATCCGGCAGGGCCGACCACTCCGTGAAATAGGGCGGAGCCGTGAAAGCGTCCTCGCTGGGGCCGGATGGCGTTGCGTGCTTGTGCTGCAGGATCTTGATCTCGTGCCGGTGGCGCAGGATGGGAATTTTCTTTTCAATGACAGGCTCTGCCAGATAGAGCACGGCCTGTTTCAGCGGGGCCATTGCTTCACTGATCTGGATCTCCAGCTCATCATCGTCCGGCGGGGCTTTTGTCACTGTGCCGATCTGCAGGTCTGTGGGCTGCCCGGCATCGTTGGCCTGCCGGTAGATCTCCTGCAATACTGCCAGTAAATCCACTCTTCTCCCTCCTTACAGTGCTTTTGCTTCCAGTTCCATGGTGTGCTCGTCATTTTTGAAGGTGTGCTCCACCTTTTCCAGCATGACATACCGTTTGAACGGTTCGCCGTCCAGGTCGGACAGGTTCACCAGAATCAGCGCCCCGGCCCGCAGGCCCGGAACACCCAGAGAAGAGAGCCTGAGCTGTTGCAATACCCGGTTATAATATTCCAAGCTCACTTTTGCCTGTTCCTTTACCTGTGCATCGTTTGCCGCTTCGTCCACGGTTTGATACAGCTGCAAAAGGCCCCACTTCCCGATGTGCTCCGAATCCTTCATCACGAAAACATCCGCTTTTCCCGTCTTCTGATTGGGCCGGGCCAGCTTGATGCTGTTGTAGGTCTGGGTGTCGATGGAGGAATCAAAGGTGTAATTCGTCATCAGGCTGTAATCACCGATGACGATATCGGTTTTCAGGTCGTTGGCTTCTTTCAGGGCCAGTCCGTCACCGGAATCGTAGAACACGTAGACCTTGCCGGTGTTGAGCAGGGTCTTCTGCAAGGCGGTGTTGATGATGTCGATGCAGCTTTTGTCCTGCATGATGAGGGAGGGCAGCTTGTAGCCGGTGTCGGCCAGCTCCCCCACTTCCAGCTCAAAGTCCTCTGCGATCTGCCGGATGATGTCCCCTGCGCTCTGGCCGTAGAAGGAGTAGCTGGCGTTGGCCTTGAGATACCGGATGCGGTCATAGCAGACCACGTCCACCGGCCCCCAGCGGTCAAAGCCACGGTTAAACACCCAGCCGTAAAACTGCAGCTGGCCATTCACAGAAAAGCGGATCACGTCCCCCTCTTCCAGTTTGGATTCCGGGGTGCGAAGGTAGGTAAAGGTCAGCTTGCCCGGCTGACCGGTGCGCTGGGTAGACCAGACCACCTGCGTGGTGCTGTTGGTCAGGTTCAGGGTGTTTCCGGTGGCTTTCTGAGCGGCCAAAAGCTCATAGGTCATCCTTCCACCTCCTGCAGGCTGTTCTCCGGCATCCAGCCCAGCACAGTACCGCCGGTGTCTGCCACGCAGACGGGGCAGGGCCGGGCGCGGTCGATGATGCGCCGCACCACAACGATCTGGCCATGAATGCTGGTCAGAACTTCCTCCCCGCTGCCGGTGCCGTAAACTTTCCCGGTGGCCTTCCGCCTGGCCCCCACAACAAGCCTGTCTGCCGGGGTGGTTCTGGTGGGGGTCAGGGAGAGCTTTACAGCGCCTGCGGCATCCACTGCAGTGTTTACCGCCGTAACTGCTGAAACGGCCCGTGCGGCAACGCTGGCCGCATCAGAAACGATGCTGGCCGGGGAAAAGGTTCCGGTCTGGCCAGCGCCCTGCACAACGGCCCTCTGTGGGGAGTAATCTTTGTACTCGGTCAGGCTCAGGTCAAAATAGAAATCCCCCGTCTCCGCGCCGCGCTCCTCTGCCTTGAAGCTGGTAACAAGGCACCGAAAGCCCAGACTCGGCCCCAGGAACGGCACGCCGTTCTCATAGAACCGGACGGGCGTGTAGACGATGGGGGACTTTTTCTTCATGGCGGTGGTGAAGAACGCCATATACACCGCTGGGGGCAGGTGAATGCCGGTCTGGCCCGGCAGCCGCCGCCCGGGCAGCAGGCCCGAAATGGACACGGTGCGCAGGTTCGGCGTGCGGGGCTGCATGATGGGGCCAAGGCCCAACACGTTGTAAGTTCCGTTGTCAGCAGAAAGGGTCTCTGGCAGCTTTTCCGGGTTGATGGGCAGGGCAATCACCGTTGCGCCGCTGGAAAAATACAGTTTGTACAGGGACATCTCTTTCTCCTTACTGCACGGTGACGGTGCTTCCTGCGTTCAACATATCCACCAGAATGTCCCTCAGGGTGTCTGCCAGATACTGGGCATCCTTTTCGGTGCTGCCGGTGTTCTGGCCCTGCACGGTGATCATGGGGGTCTGGCTTGTCAGGTTGACGTTATTGACGTACTTGCGTTCAGCCACATCCACCAGCATCTTGATCTGCTCGTCGGACAGGTCAACGGTTTTTGCGATCTTGCCGGTGTTCTTGTCGATGTTGCCCAGCAACTCATTGGCGCTTGTAGCTTGCGGAATTTCCAGCTCTCCCGTGCCGGTACCCATAAGGCCGGATTTTCCGAGGTTTGCGCCCCAGTCGTGACCAGCATTGTAGGCCTTTCCGAGGTCGAAGTTCTCCCACGGCTTGATATACTCTTTGTATCCGTTCTGTTTTATGGTCCAGTTCCGGCCATATTCCAGCTTTCCGATGAGCTTATCGATTCCGGATGTCATGTTCACTTCCACGCCCGGAATCATGTTGATAAGGCCTTCCAACCCCTGTGCTACGTTCTGGACGTACTTCAGGATGGTAATGGACATATCATAAAAGAGAACATCAATTGCTGTGATTGGGTCATTGAACGCATTGCCCAGAAAGTTCACAAATGCGGCAAAGCCATTGTGCAGCGGAACCAATGTACCGTTGAGGATGAATGCCCCCATCGTTGTAAAAGCTCCGGTGATGATGCCCGTGGCCGAAATGCTGGAACCGGTCAGCTTGTTGAATGCTGCCACGCCTCCATACAGAGCAGCCACCAGCACCAGAACTGCCGCAGCAGTCAGGGCGACGGGATTCGCCGCCATGACCGCATTGTAAAAGGCCTGCATGGATGCCGCCGTTTTTGTGGCCGTTGCAAGGATGTTCGTCCAGTTGGCCGCAATCAGGAGCACGCCGAACGCCGCGCCCAGACTGACCACCAGCGGAATCGCAACATTCAGGTTGTTTGCCACCCAGTTGATGGCCGTCAGCAGCGGGTCAAGCGCCCGGACGGCGGTGTTGCTTGCCACCGTCCAGACCTGCGCCCAGGTCATGGGGGTCTTTTCAAACTCTGCGTTCGTGTCCTTGGCCGCAGCGAACAGTGCGTTTTTCACAATGTCAGCAGTGATCTGCCCCTGAGAGCCCATCTCACGCAGCTCGCCCACGCTGACTTGCATATAGTCTGCAATGGACTTTGCCAGAGCCGGGGCCTGCTCCATCACGCTGTTCAGCTCATCGCCGCGCAGAACGCCGGATGCAAGGCCCTGTTCCAGCTGGAGGATCGCGGCCTGCGCAGACGCGCCGGACGCTCCGGACATGGCCAGCTGCTTATTCAACTGTTCGGCGAACTGGACGATTTCTTTGGAGCTGCTGAAGGCATCACCGGCCATTGTGCCCAGCTGGGAGACCAGCCCCATGGTATCGGTGAAGCTGCCCCTGGAACGCTGGGCCGACTGGTAGATCATCGTTTCCAGCTCCTGCGTGGTCTGCAGGCCGTCGTTCATCCGGTCAAGCCGGGCACGCATGGAGACCAGACTGTCAGACAGGTCAACGGCCTTTTTCAGGCCCTGAATGCTGACATAGGACGCGGCCAGCCGGAGAACCGAAGATGTCAGGGAGTTGGTGACGCTTTGCGCCATATTTTCCTGCTCCTGCAGCCGCTTTGTGGCTGCCGCCGCCTCATCCTTGGCCGTTGCCGTTACACTGGCGGCGTTTTCAGCTGCTTTCATGGATTGGGTCAGGGTCTGCTGCTGCGCTTCCAGCCCTCGGATGGTTGCGCCCAGCTTCTCGGTCTGGGTGTCCAGCTTTTTGAACGTTTCCGTGTTCTGCTGCCCGGCGGCAACCATTTCTTCCTGTTGGGCCACATACGATTCAAACTTCGCATTTGCGGAGATCAGCTGCCGGGAAACGCTGTTCAAAACAGACTGATAGTTCCGGGCCGCTGCCTGTGCCGTTGTGGTAGAGCTGGATGCTCTTTGCGCAGCCTGAATGTATGCACCAAAGGAAGAGGAAAACTGATCCTGAAGGACAAGCGTTTCTTGAATCTTAGCCATTTCGTCCCGCCTCCTTCATTCGCTGGGTCTCCTCTTTGTGTTTCTCCATGGAGTGCAAAGCAAATGCCCTCACCAGCGCTTTTTCACGCGGCGGCAGGGCATCGTACTTGCCCGGGGGCCAGCTGAGGTTAACGAAGCAATAGTAAGCCACCAGCACGTCGATATCCCAGCTGCCCCCGGAGATCAGTTTTTTGCCTCTTCGTCCAGGCTCTTATCAAAGCCGGAGAGCTTGCTCACGGCATCGATCAGGCGGCCAAACTCACCGGCCAGAAGCATCTTGCCGGGAACCTGAACCGGGTCTTTGGTGCCGTAGGCCTCACACAGCTCCGCGCTGCGGAAATCCGGGAAAACGGTAGCTTCCACGATGGTGCGGGCACTCAGCTCGTTGGCATCAATGGAATCCTGCCACTGGCCGTCCACCTTTTTCTGCCGGGTGGATGCCTTGATGATGGCGGCGTTCTCCTCCTGGGTCAGGGAGCGGATCTTGAACGGGGTCGGTTTGCCGTCCTCGCCCAGAAAACGCTTGGAGATGATGACCTCCTTTTCCTCGCAGGTCACAGCGGGATGCAAAAATGCAGAAAGTGCGCTCATAAAAAATACCTCCTAAAATCAGTTGCTGCCCAGGTTGGTGGGGTCGTTGAACGCTTCCAGACGCTTGACGCTGGTATAGCTGAAATTGAAATCGTAGTTAAGCATGGCTTCCTCGTCGTCCAGAATAGACAGCGGGATATCACCGGTCAGTACGCAGCCATAGTAGCCCATTACCTGCGCGCCCACGCTGGACGTGGGGTCCTGGTTGGTGATGGTGATGTCAAACAGATCCTGCACGCCGTTCTCGATGTAGTTCAGCACCATATCGGTGAACAGGTTGGAGCCGTTGGAGCCGAAATAGACGTTGCCGGTGCCGGTCTGGGTGACACCGTTGGCCTTTTTCTGAACCTTTCGGGTGCCGATGGTCTTCATGTCAGAAGTCTGAATGCCCGCGATGGTCTTGATGTTCCGCATACCTGCGGCTTCCAGAATGCGGCCGTTCCGGGTAATGGTGATTTTGCCCTCTGCACCGTTCAGGGTGTCCTGGGCCATCAAATAACTCATCTTTGTACCTCCTTACGCCACATCCAGGGTGATATAGATCTTGTTGGTGCTGCCCACGGCCTCGATGGCCAGAGTAATGAGCACGGCATCCTTTGCCTCGCCCGCTTCCACGATGACATCGGTCTCGCCGTTGAAGTTCTGGATGCCGCCGGATGCCTGGATCTGATCCAGATATTTGACGATGGCGCTCTTGTACTGGCGGCGACCGTCCTCGGTGTTGTCCACAATACCCACATAGCTCTGGGCAAACTGCTTGTACAGGTCGTTGGCAATGGTGTTGCACAGCCGCATGGTGCGGTTGTAGCGATACACCTCGCCGATCTCGCTGGTATAGGTGACCAGAGAGTTGATGTCGTACTCCACCCGGACGGAGCCGTCGTCGGCGTTGAACACGAACTTTCCTGCATTGATGGCATCCACATACTGGTTGTGGGTCATCTTGGGAGAGATGTCCACCGCGTTGGGAACGGCGGCATTCGTCAGGTCGTTGGCGTAGGTCGCGCCGGAAAGCGCACCGCCGACCCACCAGACGGCTTCCTTCGGGGTCAGGGTGGTGCCATCGTTCATCACCAGGCCGCCGCACACGTTGACGATAAAGCGGGTATCAGGGTTGGTGGCATTGGCTTCCACCAGCTGAGAGAAGCGGCCCACTTCGGTGTTCACGCGCTTGATAAAGGTCTCCATCGCGGTCTTTACGGTGGCATCCTCGCCGTCGTACAGCATGGAATCGAAGTTGTGGGGCTCGATGTTCGTCAGGTAGGTGCTGTATGCGGTAGAGTTCACCTCGCCGTCCTTGCCGCCGGAAAGCTGGGTGCCGACATTTGCGGCCAGAGTGCCCGTGCCGCTGAAATCCACCCAGTCATTGCCGGTCAGATCTGCAACAGTCTTGCCGGTCTGCTGGTCTTTCACCACGCCGTCCACGACAGTAGATACCTGAAAGCTGCCCTCGGGGCTTGTCAGAGCGGTGACGATCACCACAACGTCATTGCCCCGGGAGCCGGGATACTTTGCAGTTGCCGTCAGCGGGGCGATGGTGCCGGTGGCCTTTGCGCTGTCCGCAGCGGCCGGGCGGTAAAGCAGCAGCTTGGTGGGCGCTGCGGTGCGGTTGGAACCGCTGAAGATCATGGATGCAAAGCGATTGTGGGCATCGGTGATGTCGTAGCCGGTATAGGGGGTCAGGTCATCTCCGGCGGCGATCTCCATCACCTTGCCAACGGGGCCCCAGCTCATGGGTTCGCAGATCGTCACCTTGCCACGATCACCAATGGTAAGGTTCTGCTGGTTCTTGGAGCGAAATTTGAAGTAAATGCCGGGCCGCACCTTGTTCTGTACAGTCCAGGTTCCGCCTGCTGCCATAGGTGTCACTCCTTCCAAAATTCTGTCACAGCGGCCTCAGCCTCTGCGAGGGTGTAAAACGGTTTGTGTAAAACAACAGCCAGAAAATCCGGCTGATACCCCGCAAAACGCGGATCTTTCAGCAGCACTTCCCGGCTGTATTGGGTATTATCCTGTTTCATTGGTCTACCTTCTGGTTTACGGTCTGGGTCTGCATCTTCACAGCGTCCACAGGCTTTTCCACAAAGACCCGCAGCTCAAACTTGTAATGCAGGCCGTCATCGTCGATATCCGCGCTGCGCTCGTAGGCGTGCAGGAGCTTTTCCGCTTCTGTTCCATCGGAATAAGAGAATGTTTCCATGCAGAAATCGAGCGCCTCAGCGGCTTTGTTGTACTGCTGGCGCAGGTCTGTGAGGTTATAGTCCAGCAGATAGGTCAAGTCAAGCCGGATGGTGCGCAGCCAGCGCCCGCCTGGGTAAGGCTTGATATCGCTGCCCCGCTGCTGGATAAACATGCAGGGCGGCTCTACGCCTTGCTGGGCAGGGTCTTCCAGCATCTGCACACCGGGCAGGATGGGGGCCAGATACTCCGCCAGAGACCGGGCCAGCGTTGTAACGGTAAAATTCATTTCAGCATCTCTCCCAGCTTGTTCACGGCTTTTTCTGTCTCTACTTTCACGGTGTGCTTATATGCCTCAATCCCCGCATCGGACATGTGCAGGCCCTCAACGTAGGTTGTTTTCGTGCCCACCATCATGCCGCCGGGCTTGCTCATATCGATCTGCAAGAGACCGCTAGATGGCTCGACTGTAAGGTGCGGCACAAAGTGCTTGTCCATCCGGTGGCCATCGTTGACGTAGGAGGCATAATTTGCATTATTGCTCAGGTTCGTCACAAGTTCCCCACCCAGAAGTCCATAAGGCTCCGTTCGGCTGTCAACAGCCCACCGTTCCTTCAGTTCCCCGGTGCGGGTGTTGGTGCCGCTCAGGCTGTCCGCTGTGGGCGGGGTCTTATCCTGCGCCGCTTCCACGGCCCGGAGGGTGGCATTGCGGGCAGCGTCTGCGAGCATTTCGGGCAAAGCGGCCTGCGCCGCCTCCAGCTTCTTGATGTACTCCTGCAGGTTCATTTCACACGCTCCTGACTGAGAAGCGTGATCTCCTGGTGGGCCAACCCGGGCAGCACTGCCCCGAAGGGCTCATAGTACAGGTCAGGATCCCCGGCAAAATACCGGGTCTCCTGCAGCGCGTATCCCAGCCGCGCCCCTCTGTGGATCACTAGCTCATCACCGGGCTTGATATCCACATTGATATCGCAGGCCAGCTTGTCCGTTTTTTGGACATTGGCTGCGGTCTGGGTCATGGTGAGGGGCTTGTCCTGGCTGCGGTACACCCGGCACGGAACACCGGAGCGGACGACCTTCCGTTCCTTGCGGCTCAACTGGCCATCCTTCACGTTTTCCGTGCGCCTGATCTCCATCAGGTCGGTATACCAGTCATTCCAGTTCATGGGTACACCTCACATCACAAAAGTTCCGGCCGCACCGATAAAGCGGGCACGGTTTGCCAGCATCTGACCGTAGGTGGTGGCGTTCATGTCTCCCCAGTCCGCCGTTCCTGCGGTCAATGCGCTGGTATCGTAGGTCACGGAGCTGTCGCCCAGCGTTGCCGACTTCACCACGCCCACCAGTGCGCCGGACGCTGCTGCCTGTGCCGGGGTGGAAGAGCTCTCCGCATAGGTGCGCAGCTGCAAAGTAACGTAATGGGCCACATAAAGCCCCACGGCGTAGTGCCAGCTGTCCAGCCATTTATCTGGCTGAATACTGACGTTGGCCATTTTTACGATCTCTTCCAGCAGCGCGTCCGGCAGGTGGCATTTCCCGGCGGCATCGCAGAACTGCGGATACTCCGCCTTGAACTGCTCTACGGTGTAGCTGCCCACACTCTGCCCCAGATTTTCGGCCTGCGCAAGAACGCCCTGGAACTGCGGTTTCATCGTCCAGCACATGGGCAGCCTCCTCAGTCTTCCTGCGGGTCAGCAGGCTCCTGCGGTTCGGCAGGCTTGTCCCAGTCCGCAGTCTTTTTCCTGCGGACGGGCTTGTCTGCGGCATCCTGTACGGCCTTGTCACTGCGGTTCGTGGGCACGATGTCACCATCGGCCACCAGCGCCTTGAAATAGGCCGTCTCTGCCGCCCAGCCCGGTACTTCGACCAGCTGCTCCCGGTGGAGCGGGAAGGTCTGAGAGCCGTCCGCGCTGGGCAGGATGATGTTTGCTTTGGAAAGCACAAAAGCCATTTCTGCCACCTCCTGATCAGATGCCGTCCACGTACAGCATGGAGGTCTGATACATGAGCTGCACCTCGGATGCGTTTGCCATATAGGCGGTGTCGTAGCAGACATTGGTGACGTTGGGGGCGCTCATCACGCGGGACAGGGGCACCAGCTCGTCCGCCTTGACAAAGCGGCGGTTGTTGACGTACACCACCATGCGGTCACCGCCAGAAGTGCCAGCGCCCTTGACCCAGCGGGTGGGAGCGATCTCCAGATCCACGCCGTGGTTTGCGGCCACGTTGTGCTTTTTCAGGAAGTCGTAGATGGTCTCAGTGCCCAGGTCACTCACCATAGTGGTGGTGATGTAGCTGTACTGCTCGTAGGGGATCAGGATGTGGTTGGGGATACCGGCCTCGTCGTACTCGTTGGCGGCCCACACGGCGGTGATGGCATTGTTGATGTCCGTCAGGATCTGCTTGGGGGTCTTGTCCGCCCACTTGGAAGAGGAGCCGGTGCCGGAGGTTGCGGCGGTGGTCTTAGTGACATCGGGGTTGTTGACCAGGCCGGTGGTGGCGTACTCGTCAAAACCGATGTAGGTGTTCTGGTCCATGTGCTTGTCGTACGCCAGGCGGATGCCGTCCTGCAGCATCTGGTCAAGGCTGCGGCCAATGAAGTTTGCGCGCTGCATATCCACGAACATCACACGCAGAGCGGCGGCAAAGACATGGGCTTTGAATGCGCCCTTGCTCACGCTGGCCTGCACCACAGGGATGCCGTTGGAACCGCCGCCGTTGACGGCAGAAGCGCCGGAGCCGCCTGCCATACCGTAGGCCACGGACATGGCGGAGACGTAATCGACCCAGCCGCCGCCCACCTCGATGGGGATATCACGGGGATAGGTGACGCTGGTGAGGGGCTTGCGGATCAGCGGGTCACGCTTTTCCAGCTCGCTGGTGAGGAACGCATTGCCGCTCTGGATGGCAGCTGCGTCCATGGTGGGAGTGCCGCCGGGCAGTGCAGCACCAGCGTTGTTTACGGTGAAAGTACCGGCATTGGTGGTGCCGACGTTCAGGAAATTTGCCATAGTCTAAGCCCTCCTATCAGGCGTTTGCACGGGTGAGGATGACCAGCTCGGCCACGCCGTTGGCATCAGCCGCGCCGCCCCACTGGCAGTTAGTGAGTTTGACGGAGTTCCCGGCGGTCTTGTCGTCCGCTTCCGCCTCAAAGCCGCCGACCAGTGCGGTGGCATAGTCAGCGGTCTTGGCAATGCGGACGTAAACGTCACCGCCCAGGGCCGGGGTACCGCGCTGGCACAGCACGTTGATGCTTCCGCGCTGGAACACGCTGCAGGCCTCGCCGGGGGCGTATTTTCCGCCGTTCTGGTCAGGATAGACCAGGGCGCTCTTGACCTCGCTGCCTGCAATGCCTGCGAACTGTGCAGCGGTAGTGCCGGTGCCGCCCATCACGATGACCTTGCCGCTGTCATACTTCAGGGCAGTGCCAAAAGGAATGTTTTCGGTGCCGCCAACGGGGCGGGTGTTGACGATCATATCCGGCTGGCGGGCATAAGTGCCAGCAAAGCCGTGGGGCATGGTCTTGCCGATAATCTGAGTGTTCAGGGACATAATTTAGCCCTCCTTCTTCATGTGGGGATTGCGGTCGTTGTAAGCGGACTGGGAATCCTGACACAGCTGCTCATACCGGTTCTTACCGGATGCGCTGGCGGCAGCGGCGGCGCTGTCCTGTGCGGCCTTTGCAATGGCATCCACGGAGCTGGTGCCCTTAACCTGCTCGATCAGTGTCTTGGACAGGGCATCACGGGTGGCCTTGTCCTGAATGCCGTTGATGATGGGGCGCATGGCTTTCAGCAGAGCCAGACCGCTGTCATTGGCGGCAGGCTTTGCGCACTCGTCCTCAGCGGAAACGGTAGTAGAGCCGCTTTCGTCCTTGCTCTCCTCCTTCTCCTTCTTGTCAGGCTTTTCGCCGGACATTTCAGCGATCACCTTGTCCAGGTCTTCCGGCTCTTTGTCCTCTGCCTTCTTGGCGTTGGCGGCGATCAGCTGATCCAGCTTTCCGGAAAGGTTGTTCAGTGCGTCCAGAACAGCGGTGTTCTGGGTGTCAGCGGGCGCTGCGTTTGCGGCGGGGTCTGCATCCTGCGCCGGAACGGCGGGTGCTGCATCCAGCGCTGCGGCAGCGGTCTCCACCATGCTGTCGAGCTCTTCGGGGGCTGCATTCTTTGCCGCCAGACCGAACAGAGACAGCAAACTCTTGCTCTTGCTCATGTGTTTTACCTTGCCTTTCTCCGCCGGAAGTTCGGCGGCGCTATCTTTTATTGCGACATCACGGCCAGCGCGCCCACGGGGCACGATGGCGATGTGATTTCCTCTGATATGGGTCTGCCGGTATCCTGCACCGTCTGCCTCGTACTGGCAGTAATAGCCGCAGGACACGTCCCGCATGGCCCCGTTCTTGACCTCGGAGATCAGTGTGGGGTCTTTCAGGTACAGGTCAGCCACCAGATAATCACCCACTCGACGAACATTCTCTGCGTGGCCTTTGGAGTAGGCGGCCTGATTTTCCTGCACGATCATCTCCGAGGGGTGGGTGTTGGTGACATCTTTGCCCTCAAAACTGGCAATTGCCGCCGGGTCAAACACGTCCTCGGCGCTTCGTGTCACCTGAAGAACACGCTCCGGCATCCCGTCCAGCCCGATCTCCCGGGCCAAATAGTTCTGTGTTCCGGTTCGGGCGATTTTGACATCGTGGCAAATCAAAAAGCCCTCCGGCGTTTCCGTCATGTGAGGGCTCAGTTTGCTTCCATAGTACGCAATCAATCGGCATCACCTCCGCTTCTGTATGCGTTCATCCATTTGTGATATTTTTCGTCATCTGCCAGCTTGTGCCGCTGGAAGGTCTCGAAGGTCTTTGGCACTTTGTCTCCCAGAGCCGTGCGGTAGTTCTCCCACTGGCGGTAATCCCGCAGCCACTTGGAACGGCCCTGCTCCTTTTTGCGGTAGGCCTCGATCTGTGCCTTGGTGCGCGGGTCTCGGCTGTACGGGTTCGTTCTGGGGTCAGAAAAGCGCCGGACCTGCTCCAGCTCTTTCTCGGTGCGGCCGGCGGGTGTCCATGGACGAAGGGCGTGCAGGCAGTTCGGGTGGATGTTCAGCCAGCTGTTCGTCAGGTCATCCGGCCCTGCAGGGTCTACTTTTCCGAAGGCATCCGAAAGCGGCGGGAAATGCGGGTCTTTTCCGCTTTTGCTGTATACCCGGCCCTCATAGGGGGCGCAGAGGGCGCAGGTAGTGCCGTGGGAGCTGATTTGATACAAGTCCTGTTCCTCGTCCTGCGTCACCACAGAAAGGATTTCAGCCTGTCTGGATGTGGTGCGGGAGACCATGGTGGCATAGGTGTGCAGGCTCCAATTTCGCCCTGCCTTGTCCGTGAACGCCGTCACGCCATCCCGGCGCAGAGCATCCACAAAGGCGGGAACGCTCTGGTTCACGCCCCTTCCCACAGCCTGCTGTGCCGCCACCTGCTCCAGACCGATACGCCGGTATATGTCCGGCTCAGTTCGGCCCAGAAGGGCGCTTTGCAGGGTGGATAGCACCGTCAGGTTCCCGTCCACCAGCTGGCCCATAAGGTTCATCGTGAGCTTCTGCACGATATCCGTCTGGGTGCTGGTAAGGCTCTGGGCGTTGGTGTAGCCGCGCAGGTGCTTTTCCACAGTCTCGCCGGGAATCGTCCGGGCCTCCGGGTGATGGACGTAAAACTGCGCCTCCACCATACGGGGCACATACTCCCATTCATCCGTTTCCAGCTGACGCAGGATCTCCTGCACCCGTTCCAGTGCGGCCACGGCATGATAATCCACAAGCCCACGACTGCGCAGGCGGCCGATCTCGTTGATGATGTCCGTCTCCGCTTTGAGGTACAGCCGGATGAGGCGTTGCAGCTCCCGCTCAGGGGATGCACGGGCAAGAGTAGGCATGTATTATTCGCCCTCCTCAGTGTCTTCCTGCGTCTTTTCTGTCATCAGCCCCGCCAGCGGGTCACGCAGGGCTGTCACGTCCTGATAGGTCTGGCCCTGCTTTGCGGCAATCAGCTCGTCTGTCAGGGAGCCAAACAGGCCGGTCTCGTCCTCCAGTTTCTTGAGCTCACGCATTGCCACGTCTGCATCCAGAAGCCCGGCCTGAAACGCCGCGATAATGACATCGGTCTTTTCCTTGGCGATCGTGGCCGTCTCGCTTGCAGTGGGTGTCCACAGGGGTGGGAACGTTATGTCAAGGTCGATCTGCTCAATGCCTGCGCTGCGGGCTACCACCGGGAGCAGCTTGTCCAGAATGGGCCGCAGCTTGCTTTCCCGCAGGGTGTCCACGTAGTCGTAGTAGTTTTTCAGGTCACTTTCGCCGGTGGCGTTCATGCCCGCCGGGGAACGGCCAAACAGCTTGGTCATGGGGTAGTGGGACGCGCCGCACAGGTTCAGGCACATGCTCTCGTACACGTCAGACAGGCCCGCAAAGGTGTACTGGGTGTTGCTGATTTTGTTGCCCTGCTCTACCAGCTGCATCCCGAAATTGGAGCGCAGGACCTTCTGGGCCTGCATGGTGTTCCAGAAACGCCGCTGCACATCCGGGCTGGACATGGAGAGCAGCTGTTCCAAGCCTTTGACTTCCATGGTGTTGATGTTCGCCTGGAAGGTCAGCGCGGCCATGTTGGCGCTGACGTTGTCGTGGGCCACCACGTCGTTATAGAGTGCTTCCACTTCGGACTCGCCCCAGTAAAGTTCCGCCTGCCGTTCCAGATCGGGAAGCTCCCGGCCCACGAACCGCACAAGGCGGGAGTGATGGACACGGGCGGCAGTGTGCCCGGCGGCATCGTTGATGCTGTAATACTCCGGGACAAGCTCCCCGCCCTCAAAAGTCAGGCCTGCGTCCGGGCTGATTCCCTGCCAGCGGTCGAGGATATACAGCCCCCGGAAGCTGCCGGGAAGAATAGCCTCGGCATCCAGCGGGCGGGAAAGGTCCTCCTGCCCGTCAATGAGGATGAGCCCGGCGGCACCGCCATACAGGCGGCCCCATTTCAGGCCAGTGCTCACACGGTCACGGAGCCGGGTGGAACGCTCCACAGTCTGGATTGCCTTTCCTTGCTCCGGTGTGGTGCTCTTGAGGTCGTACCACTCTCTGAGCATATCGTCCACAAGTAGCCCAACGACGTTCTGCACCACCCAGTTGCTGCGGTACAGGCTGTTCAGCAGGGCGTAATTGTCCGTCATCCGGGTCAACGGGTATTCCGTTGCTTCCAGCGGGCTTTGGGAGCCGTACCCCAGCGAGAACAGCGGGTTGGAAAATGCGTCCAGCGTGGCCGTCATCGGTTTCTCTGTGCCCCCGGCGGGGCGGTTTTTGTTACGTCCGGACACGTTCAAACCTCCAATCAGGCAGTGAGTTGATATAATAGCGCAGGGCATCCGGGCCGTGGTCCTGCTGTTTGATGGGCTTTTCCACGCCCATGAGGGCGGCTTTATCGTCCCACCGGTATGTGCCGAGTTCATCCAGCAGCCCCTCGCAGTCGGTGGAGATCAGCAGATCGCGGTGGGAAAGGAGTGTGCTGCACTTGCGGATACCGTTCAACACGTCGTTGTTTCCTTCTATCACATAAACGCCACGCTGGCGCAGAGCTGTGATAAAGGATGCTGCCGCCGGGTCAACAATGGCAGCGCAGGGGTCTTTCCCCATGAACTCCATGAAATCATCGGCATACTCTTCATCTGTTTTCTGCCTGTATTCCTGGCGGCTGTCCCACCGGTATTCCCGATGCACCCGGACTTTCTCTCCGTCATCGTACACATCAAGATAGACGGTCGGGTTGGTGGTCCCGTAGTCGCATGTGATGGTACGGGTGGAAAGGCTCTTGAACCCCACCGGCGCGTCCTGCGGGCGATAGGTGTTTTCCGTGGTGTCCATCATATCGTAGATCAGGCCCTCGGCCATCACCCAGCGGCCCAGAATGTATCGCTCATAGAAAACGCCGCTGTACATGCTGCGGTAGCGTTCCCGGGTGCGTTCATCCAGAGACGGGTTATCGTCCATCAAAAAGTGCAGATGCAGCGCCCGGTGTTTTTTGGCCTGTAAGATCCATTCCTTGCGAAACCAATGCTCCGGGTTCTCCGGGTTGCAGTTGAACCAGAACTTGGCACCGGTGACAGAGCATCGGGCCAGCGCCTGCTCCACAAAGCTGCGGGGCATGAGCGCCACCTCGTCCAGAAGCACCCCGGCCAGCGTGATGCCCTGAATGAGCATGTAAGAACTTTCGTCCTTGCCGCCGAACAGGTACACCATGTTTACCTTGCTGCCGCGCTGCACCGTAAGAACGTGGCCGCTGCGGTTATAGGTGATCTGGAACTGCTGCTGCAAGTACCGGACAGACAAAAGCGGCTGAACGATGTTGCGTTCCACCGCGCCCACGCTCTTGCCGCAAAAAGCGAAAGAGCAATGGTTAAATTCTGCCATCATCCAGAGCACGAAGGACAAAGACATGATGGAGGTCTTGCCGGAACGCACCGCACCGTCACAGATCAGGGCATCATAGTCGCTTTCATATGGAAAGGTCAGGATCTGTTTTTGCTTCGGGGAGAAGCTCATTTCTTAAACTCCTCCTTCAAGCTCTTGGTGATGGGGTCATCCTCAACGGCCTGGTGGAAGGAATCGCCCTTCTTGCGATCATCAATGACCGTCCACTTGTCAATCAGAGTGCCCAGCGCCGTGGTGATCTGCTGCAGGGTTGCCCCTTCCAGCTTCTCCGGGTCAGTCAGGACACCGAGATAAACATCTATGATCTCCTGAACGCGCTCTTTCTTGCTGTCCATGTAGTCCAGCATCTCAAGTGTGTTCTGCTCTTTTTTTTGCTCAACTTTTTTCAACATTTCGGACGGAGCCGTTGAAATCAGCCGCTTTACCGTCGTGTCAGATACTCCGTTGAGCTTGGCGGTCTTGGTGTAGTTCTGCAGCTGCACATAGTCCGCAATGATCTTCTTTTTCTGCTTGTCTGTCAACCGCTGCGCACCCACTGCCACCACCTTCCTAAATCACCGCGTTTGAAACTACTTCAAACCGTAGTCGCTTACAATTTTGCTTATTTCTACCCTTGATCTCTTCTCAAGCAACGCATCTCTTACATCCATGGTAACGTCATTCACCCGATTCTTCGCTTGAATAATTGCATGAGCGCTTTTAGCTTCGCTCAGAACGATTCTTGCGGCTTCGACGTTTGCTTTTAGCGTCTGAATTTTTCTCTCGTTAAATTCTCTTCTTCGTGCATCTCTTGGAGAATCCGATTTTTTCTGAATCTCCAATTTCTGAAGTCGCTCTGCATACTCTTTTTGATATCCCTCGAATGTATTCTTGATCCATCCGTCTCTGATATCTTGCGCATAAGCAATTTGTTTTGGCGTTCCCTGCAGTTCGGGGAGGTCTCCTCCAAAAGACTTCATTGTGGAATCCCCGCCCGCTCTCGCAGAGCTTCCAGAACCTCGTTTACTCACGGTAATGCCCCCTTTCGTATTGGAATGGTTTTATTTTGGTCACGTTCCAGTCAAATTCATCAGGGCATTTGCCATACCACAAGATGCCGCTCGGTTGAAGCACTTCCAGCGCCTTACGGCAATGTTTGGCAAAGCATTCCGCTTCGTATGGGTCAGACTGTGTGCCGTGGCTGGAAATGCTCACGATAGCGTTTCTCGGTTCCCCATCAAAACACCAGTCATAGCTTTGCTCACCGCACCAGCAGAGCGTCGGGATCACATGGATGCCGTGGGCTTGCCAGTAGGCAGCCAGCCAGTGCTTTTTGTAGTGCATGAAAAGCTGCACCGCAAGCGGCATATCGCTGTACAGAGAAAAATCCGGAGAACATACCGCGCCGAACTGCTGCAAAAGGGAAATGTATTTGTCGGGTTGTTCCAGAACCGTTCAAACTGGTAATCGTCCTTGTAAAAATGCACGCCCTTTGTGGCCTTGTCTTTGGCAGTCAGGGCGTAGTTTACCGGAATCCATTCCAGCTTGTCGATTCGGATGTCCGTTTCTGGCTTGATCGCAGGGATGCCATACTTGCCCACGCCCGGAAAAATCATCTTTTCGGTGTTCTCCATCGGCAGAATCATGGTTTACCCATCCTGTTCTTACTTTTTTGAAACAAAGCCAATCCATGCACCGCCCTGTTCAACTGTCACTCCAAACGGCTTTTGTGTCAGCTGCATCAGTTTTGTGCGGTCACTTGATGTCATTCCTTTTAGATTAAATGCAACTTTTGTTCCGTTCTTATCCCAGTATGCAGTATGGGACGGCGAAGTCCCGTCTCCGTCCCGATACTTATTCAAGTCAACTCCGACTTGTTTTTTCACAAAAGAAACAATTTCATTATGTTGTTTCGCATATTTTGAACGGTCCACGAAGCCGCCGCTTGCTCTTGTGGAACTACCAGACCCGCGTTTACTCATTCTTGGCACTCTCCTTTCTGCGTTTATGGCTTTTCTTCCAGAAAATAAAAAGCCCGAAATTGCTTAAGCTAAATCTCAAGCTATTTCAAGCTAAAAATCACGGTAGCCGTCAGCCGGATTTGAACCGGCACCCACAGGCCCCCGCCGGGGCATGGTTCA